>Ga0105054_10009548_pt1 | contig 12556 bp, 11 predicted proteins | sample BON02_FD_78091 | JGI IMG/M metagenome (GOLD analysis project Ga0105054, IMG submission 78091) | Freshwater microbial communities from Lake Bonney liftoff mats and glacier meltwater in Antarctica - BON-02 (megahit assembly) | ecosystem: Environmental > Aquatic > Freshwater > Ice > Glacier... | reverse complement strand
TATGTAGGGTACTTTGCAAAATTCATTGGTAGGTAAAACACAATAACTCTATTTTAATGAGTTATTGTGTCAATAGAATATTGCAAAAACTAAACAGGAAGGTGTGAGAACCATGCTAGCCAAAGTACTTATTATTGAAGATGATGTATTCACTCGCACCGCGCTAACTGCCGCCTTAAATATGAAGAGCATTCAGGTCACCGGCGCCGTTTCTGGCGCTGCGCAATCTCTGACACTTCAGCGGACGCAGCCAGCTGAAGTTGCGATCATCGATTTAGATTTAGGGCCTGGTCCAAATGGCATTGATATCGCCCTGGGTCTGCGCCGAATCTCACCGGCAATCGGAATCATAATCCTCACTAGCTACTCTGACCCCCGGATTGCAGGTCCGACGGTGGCGCCACTGCCACAAGGTAGCCGCTACTTTGTGAAGTCAAAGTTGACCGAAATTAACTCATTGATCACCGCGATTATTCAGTGTAAAAACAGACCACTTCAAAAAATTAAGGCTCCCATTGGAGAAATAACCCCACTAACAGATTTACAGATCGAAGTTTTACGCAACCTCGCACAGGGAATGACAACTGCAAAAATAGCGCACGAGCGTGGGGTATCGGAAAAAACTATCGAAAAATCGTTCTCGCGCATTCAGGAGATCCTCGAAATAGATAAAAATTCTGGTGAAAATATTAGGATTCTCCTGAGTAGAGCTTTTTCTAACCTTGCTGGAAAAAAATTGCCAGGAGACTAGATGAAAAAGTACCAAACCTTTCGGCTTAAGGGTCATTTCCACCTTTCTAATTTTTTCTTATATACCCCAATTTCGATACTCGCTATCCCAATTACTTTTTCAAATCAAATTAAAAGTATTACCGATTTAATCCAACAATTGAGTATCGGTCTATTTGTAACTACTATTGCAGGAATTCTCTTCTATCTTGCCAAATTAATTTCAGATACAATTTATCCGGTCTCAAATAATAAGAAGAGTTTTTTTTGGATTATAAGTATTATCACAATCGGATCCGCTCGTGGGTATTTGATTAATTTCACTATAGATCGGTTTGGCTTTGATGAGATCTTCTCCGTTACAACACGGATACTAGTCTCGACTGTAAATGTCGTTTTTTGGTTGGTAATTTTTGCAATAGTAACTGACTCGAATAAAACTTTTAGAACTAAGTATTTGGCACTTTTGAGTCAGGCTATTTTAATCCGTGGAAAAAAACACGAAAATACCACTTCCTTAAGTCCAAATATAAGTGCTGAAATCTATTCGCTACAAAAAAATATAAATGGCCTAGTCTCAAAGGCTTTAGATCAAGGAATTACTTCAGAATCACTGCGTTCTGCGGCGATACATATAAGGAATCAGATAGAAAGTAATTTAAAACCACTACAACGTAAGCTATGGAATCGCACCTTGAGTGCACAGCCAAAATATAGATTCACGCTCTTATTAAAGTACGCAATAGTAAATCCAAATTATAATTTTTGGCGAATTTTATTTGCATTTTCAATGCTTAATATGGTTAATTTAGGTGGATTCTTGACCTTGAATCAAGGTATATCTATTCTCATACTTAATGCTCTTTTGATTATGTTTTGGGTAAAGGTACATCAAAAATTTAACAAACGCATTAGTCGTGGTTTATTTCCAAACGCAACTCTTTTGTTATGTTCATCGGCTACGTTAGGCACTCTTTCATCGACTTCCATTGAAATACTTCGTGGCACGCCCTGGCCGCTTAGTGCCACTGTCTCGCTTTCAGTAATTTCGCTGACCTTAATTGTCTTGGAATCCATGTTTAGTTTAAGAGAGCAAGATCGTGCCAGTCTGCTCAGAATTCTTAATAAGGAGATCATCCGTGAACTCGAAGACTCTTCTTTATCTACTCACCACAGTAACACCAAGGTCGCCTCCTACCTCCATAACTCTTATCAATCTGAACTGTATGGCATTATCGCTCAGCTTCAACTTGCGGCCTCGCGCCCAGATGATTCGGATACAAAGGCGGTTTTGGAAAAGTTAGGCGCAGTTATTAACCGCTCGGTCTCGGAGGACTTCGTAAACTTTCAAAAATCGCCCTCCGAGCGTTTAGAACGGATGATTGAGAGTTGGAAAGGTCTAGTTGACATTCAAATACAATTTCCAGACGAGCATCGAATTGATAAAGATCGCATTGGTCTTGTTGTCGAAGTAATTGAAGAAGCTGTCGCTAACGCAGTGCGATTGGGGAACGCTGACAAAATCGTTGTTGATACTTTCTTAGATAAAGGATATTTAAAAATTATAATTGAAGATAACGGGCAGGGTCCAATTGCCGACGGGAAGGGCCTTGGTGGTCAGTGGCTGGATCGCTTCGCTCTGGAAGAGTGGAATTTGGAAAAGACGAGTGTTGGAACCAAACTAACAGTAATTATTTAAGAGCTAAGAGTAGAGCCTGGCGGCCTACTTATCGGAATCAGCTGCAAACAAGGCGGTGCTGTTGATTTAGTTGACAGGTGCGTCTAGTTTCATGCAACAAGTAATTCTTTGTCAACCGCTTCTGCTGCAACTTCATATTCAACTGGTGTCAACTTACTCAGGATCGATGAGTTTGATGCTTACTAAGTTTGGCTGATTTGCTGGAGGAATTTAAGACTGAGGATTTACAGTCCCCTCCCATTGGCCGCTCGGGCAACCCGCCAGGGTCGAACAAGTGTTGCGGCAATTATGGATTGTGCGAGTGGAAAGGATACCTTAGGCATCTAGGCCAACCAAATGCCTTTTTATCAGTGAAGGAGTCCTGAAAATGGCAGCAGATAGCAGTTTTGATGTGACCTCAAAGATCGACCGCATGGAGCTAGATAACGCCATCAACCAGGCGATCCGCGAAATTGATACCCGTTTTGATTTTAAAAACACAGGCTCAAAGATTGAATTAGAAGGTGAAAAAGTTTTGATTGAAGCCGACACTGAAGAGCGCGCGAAGGCCGCCTTGGATGTCGTTAAAGACAAGATGATTAAGCGTGGAGTTTCGCTAAAGCACCTAGATGCGGGCGAGCCACAGTTATCTGGAAAGATTTATAAAATTGCGGCGCCGTTGAAAGAGGGAATTTCGACTGAAAATGCGAAGAAGATTGCAAAGTTGATTCGTGATGAGGGTCCAAAATCCGTTAAGACGCAGATTCAAGGCGATGAACTTCGCGTGACATCAAAAGTTCGCGATGATTTACAAGACACCATGGCCATGATCAAAGAAGGCGGCTGGGACTTTGCGGTTCAATTTACGAACTTTAGATAATTGAGTAAAAATAAGCTTGGACTTTTATTTGGTGTAAGTGCCTATGTTTTGTGGGGCGCTTTCCCACTGTATTGGCCATTGCTTGAGCCAGCTACTGCACTCGAAATTGTTTCCCACCGTGCTGTTTGGACTTTAGTTTTTTGTGTAATTGTTTTAGCTTCCACCAAAGCATTAAAAGCGGCCCTAGTTACCTTGAAGCGACCAAAGGTTGCGGCAAAATTATTTGTTACTTCGATTTTGATTTCAATAAATTGGCTGGTCTACATCTGGGCAACTAATAATGGCCATGTAGTTGAGGCATCACTTGGGTACTACATAACACCGCTGATCATGATTAGCTTTGGCGTTTTACTGCTGAAAGAAAAAATGCGACCATTTCAGTGGGCATCAGTTGCCATCGCCACAATAGGTGTCCTGGTATTAACAATTAATTACGGGCGCTTCCCTTGGATCGCTTTTGCATTGGCCGTTTCGTGGGGTCTTTATGGATTTATTAAGAAGCAGTTGGGACTTGGGGCACTTGAAGGCCTAGCTATCGAAACCTTTATCTCTGCGCCTTTCTATCTGGCATACCTGATTTATATAGGTAATCAGGGCACTGGCCAGTTTAGTAACAACTGGGGCCTAACCATCTTGCTCATTAGCGCTGGCGCAGTTACCGCTATTCCACTTTTGCTGTTCAATGGTTCAACCACTCGCCTTCCATTTACAACGATTGGGTTACTTCAGTACATAACTCCGACCTTGCAATTCTCCGTCGGTGTGTGGATTCGTCACGAAGATATGCCAACTGCGCGTTGGGTAGGATTTATTATTATTTGGGTTGCTTTGATAACTCTTGCTACAGATTTAGTGAAATCAAACCGATCGGTCAATTACAGCATCGCATAGCGACATCAGTGCGCCAGTTGCATCGGTAATTGGAAGTGGTCCAAGTGCCAGTCGCGCCTCTTTTGCAATTTGATGCAGTTGCTCTCGCGCCTCATCCAAAGCTTTATGGCTTCGTAGTTGGGCTAGTACTTGAGTAACAATATTTTCATCTTCAATTGGTGCACTCAGAAGCTGCTTTAGTTCGGCATCAGCTGGATCCGTTGATTTCATTACATTTAATGTAACTAAAGTTGGCACACCTTCTCGTAAATCTGTGCCGGGTGTTTTTCCGGATTGATTTGATTCACTTGCAATATCAATAACATCATCGGCTAATTGAAAAGCTACGCCGATTTTTTCACCAAAGGTGGTAACTATGTCGGTAATGTCAGCTGGTGCGCCAGAGATCATTCCACCGTAACGTGCTGAAGCGGCGATTAGGGAACCAGTTTTATCGGCAACAACTTTTAGATAATGCTCAAGTGGATCTTGGCCTTGTGTTGGTCCTTGAGTCTCCATGATTTGACCGATAACAAGTCTTTCGAAAGTTCTTGCCTGCAAACGAACTGCGGCCGGACCAAGATCGGCTAATAGGTCAGATGATTTAGCAAATAAGAAGTCGCCGGTCAGGATTGCAATTGTGTTACCCCAGCGCATGTTCGCACTTTCAACGCCACGACGAAGAGGTGCTTCATCCATAACATCGTCGTGATACAAAGTTGCTAGATGGGTAATTTCGCAGGCAACTGCCGCTGCGATTATGCCCTGCCCTGTTGGATCACCATATTGCGAGGTAATCAGCGTCAAAAGCGGGCGCAAACGCTTGCCGCCGGCGGACACCAGGTGGTGGGCGGTCTCATCTACAAATGGGTACTCGCTTCGGGTATGACTTCGAAGAAGAGATTCAACTTCGGCCATTCGGGCAACTAAATGCGCTTCCAGCTCTGGAGCAACATTTGGTATTCCGAAAGTAGGCATTAGCGGATGAAGACTGCGAGATTGGAAATAAAGTCGAGCACCGGAGTCGGGTACACACCCAAAATTACGGTGATGGCAAATGAGACAACAATGGTAATTCGAGTCAAAATAGAAGGAATCTCAACGCTAGTTCCATCTTCAGTTGCATCGGTGAAGAACATCAAAACAATTACGCGAATGTAGAAGAAAGCGGCGATTGCACTAGAAAGCACAGCTACTAGTACAACTATCGTTGCGCCACTTTCGTAGGCAGCTGAGAAGATTGAGAACTTTCCAATAAAACCACTTGTTAATGGAAAACCAGCAAAAGCTAACAAGAAGAAAGAAAATGTTGTTGCTGCAAATGGTGAACGTTTTCCAAGTCCACGCCAGCGATTTAGATCACTTACTTCACCGGAAGAATCTCGGACAAGAGTTATCACACCAAATGCTCCGACAGTTGCAACTCCATAAACAAGTAAGAAAAAGATAGTTGCATCAAGGCCTGATTTATTGAGCGCAATAACACCGGTTAAGAAGAAACCAGCGTGTGCAATTGATGAGTAAGCCAGCATTCGCTTTACATCGCGTTGTGAGATCGCAACGAGTGAACCAAGCAGCATTGTGATGATTGCAATGGCCGAAAGAACTGGATTCCATGACCATTCGGCGTTAGCAAAGACTGTGTAGTAAATACGAAGCATGGCACCGAAAGCTGCCACCTTGGTTGCCGCTGCCATAAACGCAGTTACTGGAGTTGGGGCGCCTTGATAAACATCGGGTGCCCAGGCATGAAATGGAACTGCGCCGACTTTAAAGAGTAATCCGATTGAAAGAAATGCCATGCCAATAAGAAGAAGGACGTCATTTCCGGTTCCACCAACAACCGACTGTTGAATTCCAGAAAATGTCAGCGAGCCAGAGAAACCATAGAGATAAGCAGCGCCAAATAAGAAAAATGCCGATGAAAACGAGCCTAGAAGAAAGTACTTCAGCGCAGACTCTTGTGAAGCTAATCGGCGGCGGCGAGATAGACCGGCCATCAAATACAGCGGCAATGAAAGCATTTCAAGGGCAACAAACAAAGTAATTAAATCGCTAGCAACTGTAAACATCATCATGCCGGCAACGGCAAACAACGTAAGTGGATAAACCTCTGTTACTTGCTCACCGCTTTGAATCGCGTTGCGCTCTTCCTCTGATCCTGGCAATGCAGCCGGGAGCGCGGTGTAGTGGCCAGTATCTGCAATCAATAAGATTGAAATAATGGAGATAATTAAAATAATTCCTTGAAATAAGACAGCAGCGCCATCAATAATGACTGAACCCATTGCTGCAGTTAATGACTCTTCACCACGGATTTGCCAGACCTGGAAAAGTGAGAGAGATAAGGCACTTAGTGCGAGTGTGAGTTGTACCGATGAGCGCTTTGATTTCGATACAAAGGCCTCAACTAATACTCCAAGTAGTGCACCACCAAGCAAGATGAGCATGGGCGAAAGAAGTGTGTAAGAAAGTACTGGCGCGGTAAAAGTCATTACTTGCCCCCATTAGTTGGTGCAGGGTCAGTGAAACCCAACTGGGTAATTACGTTTTCTGCGGCCGGGTTAATTACCTTAAGCAGAGGTGATGGATAGAAGCCAAGTGCAACGATGATTGCGATTAATGGCGCAATCGCAAGTTTTTCACGGAGATTGAGATCTGTTAATGCTTCGTTACCAGGTGTGGTTGGGCCATGTAAAGCTTTTTGTACCGGAATCAAAATGTAGAGCGCAGCTAAAACAATTCCGAAAGTTGCAATAATTGCATGGACTGGATATCTAGTAAAAGTCCCAACCAAAACTAAGAATTCGCTAACGAAACTTGAAAGTCCGGGTAAGGCGAGTGAAGACATCCCCGCGATGAAGAAGCTCCATGCAAGAACTGGAGTCACGCGCTGCAATCCACCAAAATCAGAGATCGTTGATGATCCGCGACGAGAAATCATCCAGCCAGCTACTAAGAACAAGGCCGCGGTCGAGAAACCATGGTTAAACATGTACAAAATAGCGCCACTTTGGCCTTGTGAGGTCATGGCGAAGATTCCCAATGTGATGAAGCCAAAGTGTGAGATCGAAGTAAATGCAATCAGGCGTTTAATATCTTTCTGGCCAATCGCTAAGAATGCGCCGTAAACAATTGAAATAACGGCCAGAATCATAATTACCGGTGTGAAAGTTTTACTTGCTTCTGGGAAAAGTGTGAGGCAGTAACGGATCATGCCGAAAGTTCCAACTTTATCTAATACGCCAAGAAGTAAAACAGATGTTCCAGGTGTTGCCGAGGCTGCTGCATCGGGCAACCAGGTATGGAATGGCCACACTGGTGCTTTGATTGCAAAGGCGATGAAGAAACCTAAGAATAATAAATTCTGAGTAGTCGAACTCATCTCAAGATTTGAAAGCGCCTTTAGATCAAAAGTATGTCCACCCTGATCCCCTGACATCACGTACAAGGCAATGATTGAGGCAAGCATCAAAAGCCCACCAACTAAACTGTAAATTAAAAACTTAACTGCAGCCGCAGCACGCTCGCCCGTGCCATACCCGCCGATAAGAAAGTAAACCGGAATGAGCATGGCCTCAAATATTACGTAAAACAAGAAAACGTCAGTGGCTGCAAAAACACCAATCATCATAGTTTCAAGAATCAAAATAAGAATATAGAAGCTCTTAACGCTCCAGCGTCCACCATGTGCTTCATTCCATCCAGCTAAAACTACGACGGGGGCTAAAAGTGTGGACATTAAAATAAGGACAAGTGCGATTGCATCAACGCCAAGCGCGTAACTAATTCCAAAACTTGGTATCCATTGATATTTTTCAACAAATTGCAATCCAACATTGTCACGGTCAAAACCAATAGCCATAACAATTGTGGCAATGGTGACCGCTAAAGTCGTAACGAGTGCAGCTTGCTTTGCCGCTTTTTCACTGGTCTTAGGCAAAACTGCAATGACTGCGGCACCAACTAGTGGCAAGAACATCAAAAACGATAACCACTTCATTAGGAAACCACCACCCAAATAGCTGCAATAAGTGCGACTGCGCCTATCAAAATCAACGCGGCGTAGCTTCGAACAAAGCCATTTTGCAGGCCTCGAAGTGCCGACCCTGAATTCATGGCGACAGCGCCAACTCCACGAACTGCGCCGTCAATAACTACTTCATCGGTAGCAACTAACGTATTGGTGAGAGCCTGACCTGGACGCATAAATACTGCCTCGTTAAAACGATCCTGCATTAAATCTTGGCGAACGAATTTGGTAATCCGTGAAACTTCGGTAGGTGCAATTGCCTCCACTTTTTGGCGGGTGTACTTCAACACTGCAATTGCTACACCGATGGCAACCATCGTCAACGCTAACGCCGACACAACTATTGGCTTGAGTAGTTCTTCATGTTCACCGTGAGGTGCAAATAAGGGTTCTAGCCAATGAACAAGAAGTTTGTTGTGATAGAGCAAGTAACCAGAAGTTACTGATCCAACTGCAAGGATCGCCATCGGTAACCACATTAGCCATGGTGACTCGTGTGGATGGGCATCATCATCCCAGCGCTTTGTTCCGGTGAAAGTAAGAATCATTACTCGCGTCATGTAGAAAGCAGTAATGGCTGCGCCAAGCAATGTCAGGCTGCCCAGCAAAATTCCTTTAGTACCACCCGCATTAAAGGCGGTTTCAATAATCATGTCCTTGGAATAGAAACCAGCAAATGGTGGAACACCTAAAATCGCAAGATAACCAAGACCGAAAGTTACAAAAGTAATTGGCATAAATTTACGAAGTGCACCGTACTTGCGCATATTTACTTCATCATTCATTCCATGCATTACCGAACCTGCGCCAAGGAACATGCCCGCCTTGAAGAAACCGTGTGTTATCAAGTGCATGATTGCAAATGCGTAACCAATTGGGCCTAATCCGGTAGCCAAGATCATGTAACCAATTTGAGACATAGTAGAAGCAGCGAGTGCTTTTTTAATATCATCTTTTGCGGTACCGATTAAGGCACCAAAGATCAAAGTAATCGCGCCAACAATGACAACTAATAATTGCGCCGTTGGGGCGGCATCGAAAACGAAGTTAGAGCGCGTAATTAAATAAACTCCAGCCGTAACCATTGTTGCAGCGTGAATCAGCGCTGAAACTGGAGTTGGACCAGCCATGGCATCGCCCAGCCATGCTTGTAATGGGAACTGAGCTGACTTTCCGGCGGCAGCCACCAACAACATAATTCCCATACCGGTCAGCGCTGCTTCAGAAGTATTTGGCGCTTGTTCGGCAACTCCACTGAAAGAGACCGTGCCCATTGAAGCAAAAGCGATCATGATGGCAAGTGATAGACCCATATCGCCAATACGGTTCATGACAAATGCTTTTTTAGAGGCAGTTGCATATGCTGGCTTTTGATTCCAGAAACCAATCAAAAGATATGACGCCAGACCAACACCTTCCCAACCTACGTAAAGGCTCAGGTAACTATCTCCCAAAACCAAGATCAACATGGCTGCGATGAATAAATTTAAGTAGGCAAAGAAACGACGGCGATCGCGATCTTCTGACATATAAGAAATTGAATAAATATGAATCAATGTTCCTACACCCGTAATAAGTAAAACAAAACAGATAGAGAGTTGATCTAGTAGCAGTCCGGCATCCACATTAAAGCTACCAACTGAAATCCACTCGAAAAGCTTTTGGCTCACCGGACGAGACTCTGGTGCTCGATCAATCATTAAGAAGAGTTGGTAGAGACCAACTGCAAAAGATGAAGCCGACATCAGTGTGGCAAGAAGGTGTCCCCATTTATCGGTACGTCGGCCACCCAAAAGAAGAATTGTTGAACCAGCTAATGGAAGTGCAATTAAATACACCAGACTAGTTGATGTCAACATCCTTATCGCTTCAATAAACTAGCATCATCCACAGATGCTGAGCGTCGTGAACGATAAATAGCAACAATGATCGCTAGACCAACTACTACTTCGCAAGCTGCAACAACCATAGTAAAGAAAGCCATTACCTGACCATTGAGATCGCCATTAATCCGTGAAAAAGTTACAAATGAAAGATTTGCCGCGTTCAGCATCAATTCAATACACATGAAAACAACAATTGCATTTCGTCGCACAACTACGCCAACTGCACCGATCGTAAACAGGAGCGCTGAGATATAGAGATAGTTGGAAGCATCCATTTACTTCTCCTCCTCTACCTGCGTTGAAATCTTCTTTAAATCAAAGGTATTTGAATCCAAAACATCGCCACGTGCCTTCAGGCTGGCGTTAACTGAACTCGGTGCTGCGCTGCCATCGGGAAGCAATGCAGGGACATCTACCGCATTGTGCCGAGCAAAGACACCTGGCGCTGGTAAACCAGCGGCAGTTGCCAAAGATTTGCCACGGAAACGTTCAATTGATTGTTGGCGTTGCGTTGTTTTGCTGGCAGATCGTGGCTGATGTGCCAACACCATTGCGCCAATTGCGGCGGTGACCAATAGCGCTGAGACAACTTCGAAGGGCCATACATACGTTGAAAATAAAAGTTGTGCGATTCCTTGAACATTTCCATCAGCGTTTGCAGCTGAGAGTCCGACTGAAGTGCGACCAAGTGTGGCCCGACCAAGTAGTGCAACCATTAATCCACCAAAGCCAACCGCAGCTGTGATTGCAAGTGGGCGAAGACCTGGAATTGTTTCAGTGAGTGAATCAGAGGAATCAACGCCGACTAGCATCAAAATAAACAGGAAGAGCATCATTACTGCCCCGGTATATACAACGACCTGAACGATTCCTAAAAATGCAGCATCTTGGGCAATATAAAAAATTGCCAGAATTATCATCACGAAAGCCATGAGAATTGCAGAATGCACAGCTTTTTTAACCAATAACATAGCAAGTGAAGCACCAACTGCTAACGGCCCAAGAATCCAAAACATCACTGCTTCAGGTGCCGCAGTGCGTCCTACTTCAAGGGCCAGTTGCATCATTCTTGATTACCTGATTTTTGAACTTCTTGTGACGGGTGTGAACCTTTTACATCACCGTTGTAATAGTTGGTATCTGTCATATCTGGATACATTGGATGCGGTGGCATCAACATTCCAGCACGTAGAGGTGCTAACAAGTCTTGCTTTTCAAAGATTAATTTTGCACGAGAATCATCGGCAAGTTCGTACTCGTTTGTCATGGTTAAGGCGCGAGTTGGGCAGGCTTCAATGCAAAGTCCACAAAAAACGCAGCGTAGGTAATTAATTTGGTAGACCTTGCCATAACGCTCACCTGGTGAAACCTGATTCTCTGGCGTGTTATTTTCGCCCTCAACGTAAATTGCATCGGCTGGACAAGCCCACGCACATAGTTCGCAACCAATACATTTTTCTAAACCATCTTCATGACGGTTTAGCTGATGGCGACCATGAAAACGCTCTTCAGTAGGCGCCTTAACTTCTGGATATTCAACAGTTAATGGCTTTTTAAACATTGTTGAAAAAGTGACCCAAAAGCCCTTCATGTGGCCCAAGAATCCAACTGATGGCGTCTGTTCTACTTCGTAGAATTCAACTTCATTAATGCCAAGATCCTTCGGTTTTAATGGTTCCAGGTTTTCAGCCACGGTTGCCTCCTGAGTTTTTTGAAACGTTAATTGATGAAATCTCTATGGGTAAAGATGGAACCGGGAACGATGGCGCATCTTTGTTATCGCCAGCAGGTATCGCTAGCTCCTTCTTTTTCTTGGCGTTTTCAAAGCCAATATTAAGCGCCATAATTATAAAGATCACGCTGGTCGAGAATGCAACGATCATTACGCGCGAAGCATTTTGCAATGAAAGAACGCGCAAAGTTGCTACAACTAATATCCAAAGAATCGATATTGGAATTAATACTTTCCAACCAAATTGCATGAACTGGTCGTAGCGCAGACGCGGCAATGTTCCACGTAGCCATACGAATACAAAGAAGAAGGTCATAACTTTAAGCAAGAACCAAACCACGGTGAACCAGCCACCTAGCCAGCTTTCGGTGAAACCAAGGCCCGGAGGTGCGTGATAGCCGCCCATGAACAATGTGGTTGCAAGTGCTGAAACGGTCACGATATTTACATATTCAGCTAAGAAGAAGAGGGCAAACTTCAGCGAAGAGTATTCAGTGTGGAAGCCACCAACGAGTTCGCCTTCAGCTTCAGCAAGGTCGAACGGTGCGCGGTTTGTTTCACCAACCATTGAGATCGCAAAGATCGCAAAGGATGGGAACAAAACAATTGCATACCACCACGTTGTTTGAGCAGCGACGATATCTGAAGTAGACATAGATCCGGCGTAGATAAAGACGGCAACAAGTGAAAGACCCATTGCGATTTCATAAGAAATAACTTGTGCACTTGAACGCAGTCCACCAAGAAG
>Ga0105054_10009542_pt1 | contig 12562 bp, 8 predicted proteins | sample BON02_FD_78091 | JGI IMG/M metagenome (GOLD analysis project Ga0105054, IMG submission 78091) | Freshwater microbial communities from Lake Bonney liftoff mats and glacier meltwater in Antarctica - BON-02 (megahit assembly) | ecosystem: Environmental > Aquatic > Freshwater > Ice > Glacier... | reverse complement strand
GGCGGTTCTAAACATACGAGTTCGATCATCGTGATACCTAGAGACCAAACATCTACTTTACAATCATATTCGCCATCTGTAAATATCTCAGGAGCCATCCAATGGGGAGAACCGATTACAGTACATCTGTTGGGTAGTGATTCACTGATACTTTTCGAAATCCCAAAGTCAGCTATTTGAACAAATCCCTTTGAATTTAATAAAATGTTCTTGCCTTTGATATCACGATGAATAACTCCCCGACTGTGAAGATAATCAAGTCCAAGAAGCAAACTTGCAACAATAGTAGCAACAACTAGTTCTTCGATCGGAGCTTGAGTTACCTGTACGATATCAGCAACACTACCAGCGGAAGAATATGACAGAACAATCCACATCTCGTTAGATTTGATGATATATCCACGATAGTCAATAATGTATTGGCATTGGTTGTTGAAATCTTCGAGATAGTTCATCTCGTTTTCGAATTCGAGTTTAGTTTCTTCATCAAGCGTGACTACTTTAACAGCAACAGACTCTCCAGTCGATATTTCAACTCCTTGCCATACAATACCCATTGTTCCATGATCCAACTGATTCACTAGTTTGTAATTCTCAGGTTGGAGCTTCATGATTAGCAATGCGCTGGAATCGTATGTGTGTGCGAATTGTACTAAACAATGTATTAATTAATGTACCTGGTATTCATTTAAAAAACTGGGATAGAATGTTATTCCTTTCCGCGGCTATACTTTGCGGAAGCATCGTTGGTGCTATTGGATACACACCTGCAGCACTAAAAGATCAAATCAAAAACCTACCTGGAATACCTTCCAACTATGAAAGTAACATGTTCAGTGGCTACATCCCTGTGACTGAAGATGGCTCAAAACAGTTGTTCTACTGGTACGTGGAGAGCCAGCGTAATCCTGATATAGATCCTCTCGTCTTGTGGACAAACGGTGGACCTGGATGCTCTGGCTTGTCGGGGTTTCTTACTGAGCAAGGTCCATTTCGACCTACAGCTAGCCTTCTTCTGACCTTGAATACGTACAGCTGGAATAGAATCTCGAATATGGTGTTCATCGAACAACCAGTAGGAGTGGGATTTTCATTTGCGAAGAATTTATCACAAGTGGAATTCTCAGATCGAAGTGCTGCAACTGATAACTATCTTTTTGTGAAAGGATTTCTTGAAAGGTTCCCCAATTTGAAAAAGAACGACTTTTATATATCTTCTGAAAGTTACGGTGGACACTACATTCCAACGCTTGCGAAAGAACTGGTGGTTCGAGGTGATGTGAACAATTTCAAAGGATTGCTGGTCGGAAATCCTTTAACATACATGCCTTACAGGGATTATGGCCAGTTCTCGACACTGGCCAATCACCAGCTAGTTCCCAAGCCACTATGGGATAGGTATGTGGAGTTGCAATGTCATTATAAAAATCATTCGGGTGAATGTGGTGATATTGAAGGAGAGATGATGACAATTACCAAGGGATTAGATCCATACGCATTGGACTTTCCAGTATGTTTGGATAAAGCATTGTCCAGTGGAAGGGATGAAAGAATGGTGTTTGCTAGATCGATATCTGCAGCTTCACATTATTTTCCCGAGTCCTACACTAAATGCGAAGAGAATTTCACTGAAGCATTCTTGAACAATCCTCAAGTGAAACAAGCACTCCATGTTCGTCCAGACCATTCTGGTGTTTGGGGCGTGTGCAACTCAGTAGTTGAGGCGAGATACAATAAGGAGGACGTCAATCGTGAGATGATGTCTATCTACAAGTTCCTCATTGACGGTGGTTACAATTTGAAGATACTTATCTATAGTGGAGACAATGATAGCATCTGTGCAACAGCTGGAACACAGCAATTCATTTGGGACATGGGATACGATGTGTTAGAAAAGTGGTCGAGTTGGAAAACGAAGGATGGTCAAGTAGCAGGTTTTCGGGTTTCTTTTCAAGGTAAGTTTTTCTAGTGATTCGTCTCAGCTGGCTTTTTCTAAATATCCTTTATAAGGTTTTGATTTCAAAACGATTCATGGAGCTGGACATATGACACCCGCTACAAGGCCCATGCAGTCCTTCGAGATGCTGGATACATTTCTCTTTTCTCCCATTGAATCCAAGTCCTAAAATCATAAAAGAATAAATTTGGAGTTATTATTCTATAGATGCAGTTCTATACCAAGTGAGTTTGAGAACCAAGTGAATTTGAGATAGGATGTTGCTCTTGAACTACTTAGGGTCTACCTTGTATTATGAGTAGTGTTGCCTATGGTGACATTGTGGCTGCTGAGTCTCGTGTTGTGGAATCGATGAATGAACTGGAGGACCTTCCCTCAGATGCAGTAATCCATGAACTGGAGATGGCGGTGAGTTCAAACCTACGTAGAATTTGACACGCATATGTTGACATCGTTCTAGCTCAAGCGTTTTAAAAGCAGGTTGGATGCTGGGTATGTGGCTGCAGAAGAAGAAGATTCTCCATCTGTCATGAAGGAGGTCTTGGCGAAATTACCACCCCATTCTAAAACCTACGAAGAGATGAAAAGACAATTTTTACAGCGTAAGCTACGCTTATCGACGATGAAACACGCAAAAGCGAGACAAGAACTTCTCGATTCTAACATGGAAGGGTTTAGTTCCCGCAAAGCCATTATGCAAAAGGCTTCGATGATGGATACATCCAGAGACCTTTCTGCTTCCTTGCAGCGAACCACTCAATTAGTCAGTCAAGAGCTACAAAGGTTGGCTGAGACCGAGCAGGTATTGCATCAAGACAGTGCCACCCTAGACTCAACAGATAGCGAATATAATACATACAAGAACTCGGCTTCTAATGCGGATATGGTTTTGAAAGATATTCAAAAACGTGAAAAGATGGATTGGTATATTATCATAGTCTGCTTCTGTGTATTTATGGCTGTAGTAATCTACATTATATGGAAACGAACTGCTGGCTGGTTTATTGACTTATCCGTTGTTTATAATTACATTGTTAACCTGGCCTCTAGTGATGAACAAATCGATTAACCATCACAAATCAATGTTTCCATAGTCATCGATTATGTTTTTGATGCCCCGATACAAAGTTTTCTTAGTCCTAACTATATCAGCTTCGTAAGGTTTTATTTCACTCGCCAATTTAGAGAGAGTAGCTCCCAAATTCGCCTTGATTCCAGATTCGTCTTTCAATCTTTGTTTTTCATTTTCATTTTCTTCAGCGAAACTACTCCTCGAGAGTTTCTCTGCCTCTTGCATAAATAGCCGTCTAGCTTGTAGTACACCTGCTAACAGAATGTGTGCGGCGTCACTCTGAATATCCAGCATCTTTCTTTTTCTGTCTTTTTTCAACTGTTTCGCCTGAAGGATGACTGCAAGTAGCACATCAATTGGTGTCACTGTAGAGCGACTTACTTCCCCGTTGTTCTTTATGTGGTGCAGCTTTGAGGATGCGTTACAAACAAGCGTGTTCACAGTAACGTTTCCCCCGATGTCGTCGTGCGGCTGCAGTTTGAATTCAGACGGAGAAATATTCAACTTTGCCTCCCAGGATTTCACTTCATTGCAATAATCTGAATTGTTAAGACCATCAATACCTGAATATATGTTCAACAAACCATTCATTTTCTTCATCGATCGATCGTTTGTTAGAATAATAAATTCGTTATTATGAAAGTAGGAGTTGCCGCGCCTGCCGAGCCCCCCGCATCGTTCGCGACAACTCAGTGTGTTGCGAAGGCCCATCATCGACAGTTTCAGAAACCGGTTCCGCCAATATTTCCCCATATGGAGCAGTGGAACCTGGTCGTGATAGCCCTTGATAATTCAGTGGTGAACATGGATACAGTAATGGTGGCTGTGAGAAAATACAACCAAGTACGACAGGCGCAACTATCCTAGGCAGGGAAATTTTCTACAACCAGTCTTGCAATTGGCTAATTTTAAGCAATGAATTAAGAAAGGGACTATGCAAATTGCTTGCAGATCTACTGATGGTATTGAATCTGATTCTGATGATGGTTTCTCTACCAGGATAAAAGTATTCATTTGTAGTTATCGAAAATTTTGAAAATACTGTACAATGTACAAGCGACATTTCCTATTATAATTCCATCTTCCGACAAAATGAAAATTCTCTAATCAACAAATAAAAGCAGCTGCGGGGAAAGCGACGACATCGTGAGTGATTACAACATATCTCTCAACACAACATCTGTAAGCATGCTTGACAGACACTGGCAGGCACTTGGCTTAAAGTTTCCTTTCAATTTCTAGGTTAAATGAAATAGTTTGCATAAGAAGTCATTCAAACAGTCACTTGGAAATGGCTTGCAGGCTTTCAGCTCCAATCTCGCAATAGATTCGCATTGCACTGGAATCATCGCTTGATTACGTCAACACAACTGCCTATTTTTCTGTTGTATTTACAATCGGGTGAGGTCCCATATTTGCTGGTTTTTAATTGAAGATACCACTTTTCACAATTGCAATTTACTTCGTTCTAAACGTAAGAATGTATCTATGACATAACATTTTTGTTATATAAATTCAATATTTATCATTGACCTATTTTGTTTCTTGTAGTCTCTTGCGAATTTATTTACTGCTTCAATTAGATATTCGATGCATATAAAACAACAACACTGAATTACTGAAACTAAATGCCGAGCCCTTGCACATTTTCCTTCATTCTTGTCTATAAAATCTATTCTACAATAGTAATCTAGTCTTTTTATAATTAATTACATCTCTTTTCGAAATTTCGGGGTGTTCCAAAGAATTCTCGAAACTTCATAATATTTGTATACATCCTTTGAATCTCCTCATCCCTGCGTTAACTTTTGTTTCTTTTGAAGAATAGTTTTTAAAAGTACATTCGTTTGAAGGACCTCTGACATGTCATAAGAAGGCATGTAAGCGTTTCGGCGCTTTAGTTGCCGCTTTGGTTGTGGCAGCGCTTTTGAATCCGAGATAGCAATCTGTTCTTTGAATGATTTCGTTATTTGAATAGTGGCGATACAAGCAGGAGCTATGTCGTCTTCGGTAACGGAATCCATTGTAGTCGTGTAGGGTTTTTGGAGCATGTCGTCAAGTAGGAGACACATTCAATTTTGAAAGAATGAATTTAACTTCCAATCTAAGGACAGAAAAAACTTTGAGGCATGTACTCCTACCACGTGCCTACCAAAAACGACTAAGGTAGTACTATCTTTCTCACCGAAAATATGAACAGCAATCGACAACTACTGGTTGTAAATATTTAAATTTTAAATTTATTCTTGTGACACGAAATCTTGTAAAATCCAAAACTCAGCTACAGGTATCGGAACATATCTAAAAGTTGCCTTATTGGTGAATTTCGAAAGGAAGGTAAATGTCAGCAAATTAGACTCCTTCGCAGCTAGTACAGATTTCGAATCCAAACGATATTCAAAAGACCTGGTGAATTCCTGGCCACCCAAAAAGTCATGAAGCTGGATCCCGTTACACATCAGTTTCACTGGCATGCTCTCCCTGTCTAGCTCCTCCCAATCACCACCATGACAGTTCAAATCTTCGCCCAAGTAGGTGATGCGGATACTCAATTGATTCGTCGTCGCACTCAACTGATCGAATGGAAAGCGCAGTTCCCAGTTGTTGGTTCGCGGCCATATAGGAACTAGATAGGATCTCCAAGCTCGAGGAATCAATCCACCATAAAGGTCCTTCAAAACTCTATCATTACTAATATCCAGAAACTCGGTCAACGGGCGTTGAAAGTATACTGGATCCTCACCAAGTTCTAGGGCTCGATACGGAGGCATTACTTGATTCACCGGGATTGGCTGAGTGGGTGCACAGGTAGACCCAGGTATGGCGTTTGCAGCAGAATCTCCAAATGACGCGTACCAAAGCGTGCGATAGCTACCGGTGCCGCGCATTTCGTCGAGTGACTGATTGAAGCGATTCAGCAGGAGGGTTTCCTTGCCGCTCTTTGGTTGATCGGAAGTAAGAAGTTCAAGCATTTTGTGGAGATATTGGGCATCTCCAAGAGGGGCCCATGCAAGGTCAAAATAACCGCCACGCTGCCTATGCTGTGACCCCAGTCCGATGGAAAGTTGATATCCTATTTGACATTGCAACACTGACGCCATCGCTACCAATTGACCATACATATGCATGATAGATGCATGCACTGATAATTGCATGACATTCAAATGGGATTTCAAGGAGGAGGAATCTACCAGTGAATCACACAACTTTTGTTCCATGTACTGAACTTGGAGATGTTCTACAGCAGTAGCTATTTGACAATCGCTGATTAAACCATCAATAGCCTTGTTTGTGGCTGAGGTCTCTTGTTTCAAACGAGAGTATAGAAAGACATCATGATTGGCTCTGAAACGAAGCATGTTCAAACGCCAGTTGCTAGCGTGTCTCGGAACCATGCTGTTCTCGACGTCTCTCAACAGAGTATGGGTTTCTAAAATGGATTTACTAGCAAGTAAATCTCCTTGCCAGTTCTGCTCCAAACAAAACACCAATCCAACCATCTGATTTACCACTCTAGGTTGATCGCACAGGAAACAGACATACTGCCGTACCATCGTTTCTAGTACTCGATCTGGAGTGGCGTTTTCTAAAGGACCTTTGAAGTCGCTGCCCCAATGCAATGCAGTCCATGTATATTTGTTGATGTCGTCGTTGACTCCTTCAGAATAACAACCACATCCCATCGTGAAAGGCGATTGATCCTCAATGATTCGAGCCATCTCTCTGGGACGTGGGTTGACACTCTCGCGGTTATTCGTCAATGCGAAACTCAAGTCCCAACCATGAACTGGCATCTCACAAGTCTGCACGTGACAAAGATCAGGATAATTTCGAATAGGAAGGCAGGCAGGTACATTGGCCCTGAATTCATCGATAGGAATGGCACTCCAGGGACTGTAAACAACCCCATCAAGGAAAGACTGTACCTTCGGACTCTTCAATTCTTCAAACCACAGTTTCTCCTCTTGTAGCGGCTCCCAAGGTTCTGTGAGTCCCAAATCTACTGAGAATGACAGCCCGTACTGTGAAGACACAAGGGTTTTAGCCTCTGGAAAGAAGTGCTCTCTCATAAACGATGTTTGCTTTTCCAATACCGCAAACAACTCTTTCGCATTCCTACCTCCTGGATCACCACCAGGAACAAACAAATAGTCCAATCGTTGCAGTTCTGAAAATACCAACTTCCAATGCGACTCTGCTGTGGCGATCTCCTCAGTGGTTTCATACCTGGGGAAGAATGCAGGATACCAAATCGAAACATTTATATCCAATTCATCGCAGTATTTGGAAACTTGATGTAACATGGTCAGCCATGGTACTTTGAAATTAGGACTTTGCATTGCATCATCAATACCTGGAGGAATCATTTCAATGCCATTTGTTCCAAATAGTGCCAATGACAGAATCTCATCCTGCATCATTTCCACACTGAAAGCATCGTAGCTGTTGGTCTTTGGACGAAATGCCACTTGATGCATTCTCATCGGAAATTTAGGACTGGATTCAATATTTAGTCTCTTTGCACAAACAAGAGAGGTTAGAGGTTTGGCATACGAAATATGGTAATCCATATTCAACTCCCGTAAGAATCTCCCGACGCCAAAAAGGACAGCTCGGTCTGTCGCACCGATAATCTCATAGCGTACTGTATCGTCGGAACACTTTATCGAATAGCCCTCCGATCCAAGATTGGCTAGTGATGCATCAATCTTCAAAACCACTTGATTCGCATCGGAACTATTGAAGGTCCAATGAACCTGAGAGCGTTTGAGAACCTCTTGTTTCAAGATGTTGGCATATCGGTCGAGTCGTGTGTTGAGCTTGTCGAATACAACAGTAGTATTGGTGAGATCGTGATGGTCTTCAGGCAAGAGGAGTTCAACCGAGTCGAGTTTGCGCCAACTATCAAGCCATCCCATTTAACGTGCTGCATGTTTATCAAGATTCGATCACCCTATAGTTTAATGTATGTGAACCACTACACTTTTAGATTTGTATGAGGTGAGGTAATTTCGAGGATGCAACGAAACTGAAAGAGGGCTCTAACCTTTAATTAACTAATTGGTTTACAGGTGACATTGCTGTCAAATCGAGGGATAAATTCATTAGATGAGGGGAAATGAGTGATCTCATATTGTTAATACCTCACGGATAAGGCTTTTCACTTACAACAATACAATCGATCTGTTTTTAAAGCAATTAGAGATTGATGGGTTCTATCCACTACTCATACTTCTTGAATCTGGTTGTGTTAAAATTAGAATTAAGATTTAGAATAGTTTGTGAAAGGCGCATTTCACAACAAGTGAACCCCTTTCAAGCTCGCCTTTCTTTTTGTGCGATAGTGTGAGTGGAACTTGAATACTCGAAGGATTTATGTCGTTGAGGTCTTCAATAATCAGTTCACCGTTGCCTATTTTATCGTCATGGCTTCCGGAGTCGTAATCATAACAATTGAACTTCACATTAATCACACTTCCAATTTGAATCGGACCTTGTAACAGGAACACAAACTTTTGGTTAAACACTGGATCTTGTGTATTATGTACAATTTTGGACGACCTTATGTGAAAAGCAGTCTGGGCAGAATTTTCTTTGTTGTCAACCGAAAGAAACATGGTGACGTATGGATCTGCTCCTCCTCTCATACCTCCAAATGTGAAATCCATTTTTGGCAACTTGATGCCTCGTTCAAGAATGAACTCAAACGCAAACAATGATGCGTCAAACATTGGCGGTGGCATTGGAGGCTCCACTGGGATAGCAGTGTATCTGACAAATGAACAATCAGCAACAGCCCTGACAGGGAATTCATGAGGAGGAACTATTGCATATCTTGAAGGGTTTGGAACTATTGTGACTGGAAATTCAGTTCGAATATCCCGGCCCCATGGAATGTCCAATTGAAGCTTTAGGAAATGATGTACTTTGCAATGATGGTGTTTATGCTTGAAGCCAGTAGTTGGTGGTTCTACAATAGGAGGCAAGTCTAATGAAAACACTAGAGTGCATTCGCTTTGTGGGGGGATCTCCATAGACCGATAACTGACGTTTAACAAATCTCGCCTCGACGACGATGTCGACCATGATTCATGATCGCTTCGCTCATTGGTTCGAAGCACAGTGAGAGTCTGCTCTTCCTCCAATTCTAGCTTGCCATTCATAATTGGTTTGTCCATCATGTTAGAAATATGTGCTGTAAATTGTACCTGTGTACCTTCCACGAAGACGCTGGAATTCAACGTGATCACCGCTTTCGCTTGGCCGCCCCATAAAGAGCTGTGGCTGTCAACATCCACAGGTACCTTCTTGCACATCTCCTGTGAAGTGGGTCGGCGACGCATGATATCGATCTTTCTCTTGACGCTGAATTTGAAATCAGTGTCGACGAACTTGGTTTTCAATTTCAACTTGTAGTCGCATGAAACGTAACTTCCATGAAAACTATCACACCATGTCCCACTCACAAAAAAAGAGAATGGAAAAGTGAGGGTGTGTTTTCCAGGCGTATCGGAAGTGTACCCGCTGAGTCTTAAAGCGAGTTTATCTTTATTTTTGAGCCACTTTTTCTCCTTGGATTTGGATTCAACGTAAGGATATTCGTTGCCTTCTGAGTCTGTTCTATATTGGGTATGTTCGTGCCTTATCTTGTGCTCACCTTCAATGCTGAACTTAGCTAGGAGGGTTTCACCGACGAATGGCAAGTCGAAAATTACTACGAACCCATGTATCCAGCTTCCGGCTTCGATGTTATGCAATGGTCTTTCTGTTCCTGTACTTGCGTCATCGATACCATTCACGAAGAACTTGACGTGCGCACCTCTGTCATTTTTAGTTTTGTGAGTTTTCTTTGGCATTGTATTGGTTCTGGAATTGCAGCAACAACAAGTTCAACTTGAAACAAGTATTTTTTATCATCCATTTTATGACCAACAAGTCCACCATTACTATAGTTTGCACTATGACAAAATTCCCTTCAGATTAGATACGATTTCTGACGGACAAAACCAGTTTTGTTTCGTCAATGGAGGTTGAGAGACACACTCTCAACAAAAGATAGTCGATGATAATTCGAACTCGGAATTGGTATGGTTTCAATGAATGGATTTATCAGTATTAGTGTTTTAACCTCGTCAAACGAGATACCAATCTACAGAACGTGGGATGCCGACAGCATTTATTGGCTGCTTTGATAATAATCGGGTTCTGCTGAATCAAACATTGTCGTTTATGGGCAATATAGCACGAGGAAATGTTTCTATCATGGATATGTATTCGGTTTTCACAAGACATTTCAATCCAGTGTATTTCTGTTCATCGAGATCAAGGACAAGAAGAATGAAAGGCGAGATGGTTTCCAGAAGTTATTAGATTTACATCATTTCGGATTGGCATCGAAATATGCCACGCCTGATTCAAGTTATTATTGTTTTGTGCCCAGACAGAGGATATAGTAGGATGCTTCATACTCGCATTACTATTTTATTAATTGGATGATCTTTCGTCGTAGAATGTGCGAAGTACAAGGGATCTCAAGTATTTCATTTTTCATTGAACTTTTTGTGGATCAAATATCTTCCTTTTCATCAGATTGGAAAACGTTGTGAATTAACTTCAAAGAACTTGCGCGCGAGTGATAAGTTGTTCATGGTTGCAGAATAACGATCGGACTGAATGGGGATTAAATAAGAAGACCATATTTGGATTGCAGACTCAAAAGCGTGCTCTGACAGCATTTACTGTTCATGAAAGAAATCCCTATTCCTCAATTATTTCAAGAAGTCCCAATTCACTATTTCATCCTCACTTTGAAGCGAAAAGAGTGAACACATTTATGGCGTATGTCACAGCGAATAAACTAAAAAATTCCAAAAAGGATTCGAATAAGTTGAACTTCCTGCTACTCTTTTATTATTAGGGAGATAAGAAGTTGTCCATTGTCCTTTCTCAATTAAATTATCACAACGATATAAGATTTTTGTTGTGTTAAAAAGTGGATTCGAACTCCTAGAAGTTTATACTACAACATGATTAGACGGGGCTATCCGCTGTCCGCCTCCCGTCTGTCAATATTTAGTCGGTAAAGAAATTGAAAGTAAATCTGTGAGCATCAAATCCATTTTCAGAAGGGCGCTATGAGGGAGTATAATGAAGTTGGATGCCACTTCGATGTATTAAATCTCGAGAGGGATAGCTTGTGTGACTTCGTGGTGGAGCTGCTCTGGAGCAAGATTGTTGAGAGAGGATTTTTGATGGTTGAAAGGGAGGATCTTGCTTGCTTCGTTCGATGCACGAGCAAGACGTACAATTCACTGCCGTTCCATAACTTCTTTCATGCTGTTTCTGTGACTCAATGTGTCGTGGATTTGATTGACCTAACGAATGAGCTCACCTATGGTGAAAAGCTACTTGTATCTCTCATTGCATTGTCTCACGATGCAGGTCATCTTGGTTTTACTAATCAGTTTTTAGCAAAGGAATATGCACACTTGCTTCCTATGCAAGCCATCGACCCAGCCTTTACTCTGGTTCAAGAGTATGGCGTTTTGAGCCCGCAAGAAAAGCATCACGTGGTTGAAACACTGAAGCTTTTCAGCAAACATGAGTCTATATTGAATGCTTGCATTACTGACGAAAACAAGATTGATCAATTGAGAGACACAATTTTGAATTCCATTCTTAGCACGGATTTGCTTATTCACAAAACGATGCTTTCCGAGTCCCTCTCAGGTCGTGCGCGTAAATTAAAGATGATTGGGTTAATCATCCACGCAGCAGACTTGTCGAATCCGGCTAGGCAATTTGCAGCCGCGTATAAGTGGAGCAATCTTTTATTGGAGGAACGAAAGTTTGAACTGAAGGATAAATATGTGAGTGCAAAAGCCGGTTTAGCATCTGATGAAGTAGGTTTCATCGTCCATTTTGTTCTTCCATCTTGGGAGATTCTTTTATTGTTTCTGGACCAAAGTATTGTCGACCCTTGGGTATCACAGATTCATTCTAATGTTAAGGAATGGCGGGATATGAAATCCAATATGGTTTTTGACATAGAATGTACGATTGCCGCACTGACAATTATTCCAAAGTCGCAGAAAAATTGTGACGAAAAGCACAATTCAACAAGAAAGCCTTTGAGTTTAACTCAAAGCAGATCTTTTATAAAGAGACATTCTTCCAGTGCTTTACGTGATAAAATATTGGATCAAGAGAATATAGATATCGCTATTGACGATGCTGCCATCGTTATATAATAATAATAATTGAATATACATATTCCCAAACTTGAAAAATCAAAACAACTTCACTACTATTATAATTTTGAAAGAATATTTGAAGATGGATGCATTTGTTTTTAACAAAACAAAAATCGATTATTTTTAAGCAATTCAAGTAGTGGATAAAAGCTATCAAATGCTTATTTCTTAATAAACAAGAGTACCTTGTTGAAAGAAAAGAGCCTGATGGCAATCCGTGAGGTAATCAGAAGCAAGAACATTATGTGGAATCACTGAATTCATATTATATTTCTCCTG
>Ga0105054_10009538_pt1 | contig 12564 bp, 11 predicted proteins | sample BON02_FD_78091 | JGI IMG/M metagenome (GOLD analysis project Ga0105054, IMG submission 78091) | Freshwater microbial communities from Lake Bonney liftoff mats and glacier meltwater in Antarctica - BON-02 (megahit assembly) | ecosystem: Environmental > Aquatic > Freshwater > Ice > Glacier... | reverse complement strand
CAATCCCGATTAGTGTAACTTTCATTTTGAACACCTCTTGTTGTTTATTGAATGTATGAACCTCAATAATCGCGCATCACGACGCCGTTGAATACAAGAGGTGTTCATCTCATCATCCCTGTGGTCGCGTCCCGATCGTCCCTGATCCGACTGGCTACTCGGCGCTTCGAAATCGCCCAATGCCTGACCATCGGCTAGGTACTCTTAGGGAGTGCGATTGAATTTGTGTGAGAAACGATGATTTACTATGAAAAACCGTTCAGTAAGGAGGCTCCGTTGAAGTGAAACCTCTTATCCTTGACCGACCGCACGATCGCGATGCTCGATCAGGTAGTTACCGAATTTGAACCAAGCCTTCGTCATGGCAGGGATGAAGGGCCCGAATCAACAAATGCGCCAATTCGCTCTGTGACATAGCGCCGTATATCCAGACTCAGGTCTTCCATTGGCGCACAGAAACCCTGTTTGTGTACACGCGATGAAATGCCCTGATGAACACGCTCGCAAATCTCCCAATCCTGACGATTGATCAGGTCCCAGAATTCAATGGCGTCCGACGGATCGTAGTCAGCTTGTTGCATGGAATGGGGTTCAAACAAAAAGTGACAATCTATGATGGTGTGACCGCTGTCTACCGCCTGCAATACATAAGCCGTTACGTGATCAGATGACATGCTGATAAACAGATTCGGATAAATCAGCTCGCCAAAATGTTTGGTCTGTTCGGCCTCGTTCAGTCCAGGAATCATGCGCCGGTTGGTAGTGCCGTCACGGGTAAAAGTATAGGCGCCGGGTTTGTGCGGGATGCCATCGTCCCACGGCAGGTCAGCACCACCATTTTTACGGAACATCGGCACAATGCGGCAGAGTTCAGGGTGCACCGGGCCGCAGTGATAACACTCGTTGTAGTTCTCACAGATAATTTTCCAGTTGGCTGCCACCTCGTAGCGGATGGAATGGCCGATCCTTAATGACTTAATCTGATAGCGCTGAAAACGCTCGGAAACATGGGCGACAGCTTCATCAAATGATTTGTTCTGGTCGGGCGACAGGTTGACAAAGATAAAACCGTACCAGGATTCCACTCCCACCGGGTGCAACTGGATGTCTTTGGTATCAAATTCACAGTCAGCCGGTATGTGAGGCGCACTCTGGAGTTGACCATCAAGATCGTAGGTCCAGCTATGGTAGGGGCAGACAATATATTTTTTGCTGATGCCGCCACCGAGCAACGATTCACTGGTCTCCGGTCCAGCATTATCTACCGAATCTTTTCCGACAACTTTACTGACACACAACCGCGCACCCCGATGGCGACAAACATTGTAAAAAGCCCGCAGATCACCGTTGGGCTTGCGCAGAAGAATGATGCTTTCCCCCATCACGTCCAGCACCAGATGATCACCCGCAGCAGTCAATTCTTCTTCGCGGCCGACACATAACCATTCCTTGAAGAATATATGTTCGCGTTCCAGATCAAAAACACTCCCGGATTGATACCATGAGGAAGGCAGTGTGCACTGCATATTGGTTTTTGTGTCCATCATACGTTCCGGCCCAAGGTCGAGTTTCAGTATCGCAAATATAACAGACCGGGGCCATCTGCTGGTGGACAATTAGTTACAAGTATTGGAAGCTATCGACTTCCACAATTTTAAAGAGCGTGTCCATGAGCAATAAAAAGGGTTGGGATAATGCATTTACCGCAAAAGATTTGTACGGCACCGTTGAAGGCTCACCCTCCTATGCGGGCGCTTTAAGTTTTATGCGGCGAAAATTCAGCCGTGATCTGAAAGGTGTGGATGTGGCGGTTGTTGGTATTCCGCTGGATCTGGCCACCACCAATCGACCGGGCGCCCGATTTGGGCCGCGCGGCATTCGTACGGCATCGGCAGGGGCTAGTTGGGCGCGTCCGTACCCCTGGGATTTTGATCCGTTTGATCGTCTGGCGGTGGTTGACTATGGCGATTGCGAGTTCGATCCTGGTACGCCCGAATCGATAGTGCCGTTTATCGAAAAATACTTTGCCGATATTCTGGCACAGGATGTCGCAACGCTGGCTCTGGGTGGTGATCACTTTGTCAGTTACCCGGTACTGAAAGCTTATGCAGCGAAGCACGGGCCATTGTCGCTGGTTCACTTTGATGCCCATTCCGATACATGGAGTGAAGCTACGCAGCGCCTGGATCATGGCACGATGTTTTACCATGCTGTCAAAGAAGGGCTGATTGACGACAGCAGCTCCGTTCAGATCGGCTTGCGAACCACCAACGATGAGCCGATGGGCTTCAATATTCTGGATGCCCGCTGGGTGCATGAAAACGGCCCCGCAGCGGTGGCTAAAAAGGTCAAACAGATTGTCGGATCTAACAAGGTATATCTGACATTTGATATCGATTGTCTGGACCCCGCCTTTGCGCCGGGCACAGGTACGCCGGTTTGCGGTGGATTGAGCTCACATCAGGCTTTGGAAATTATTCGCAATCTGGCGGGCATCAATGTTGTGGGTATGGACCTGACAGAAGTGGCACCTATATACGATGTCGGTGAAGTGACTTCATTGGCCGGTGCGATGTTGGCGCTGGAATTTTTGTGTCTTTATGCCTGCCGGGAAGTAAAATAGCAATGACCAGCGATGTTGCACTGAAAAACAGTTTTCTTAAGCCGGAAAATATTTTCCGGTTCTTCAAATACGCCATTTACGCGCTTTTGGCTTACAACGCCTTTCTGTTTTTCGGTGAAGACCTCGCTGCCAGTGCCGAGACCTATGGCGACTCAGTCACCTGGCGCAATGTCATCGAGGCCTATTCAGCTTCGATTGATACCACTGCCTGGGTAATTCTATTACTGCTGTTTGAACTCGAAACAGCGGTCATCCCGGATCACTTACTCAAGGGCCCGCTCAAATGGGGGTTAAACATTTTGGGTGCGCTGGCCTATTTTTTTATTGTCTATTCATTCTACGGATACTGCGTCAAATATGGGGTGATCACAGATCTGACTGCATTCAACCTGACCGATGCCTGTTCATTGATCGGCACGGATTTCACCTGGGTAGTATCGCTGGATGACTACCTGCCGTTTGATCAGGCATCGTGTACTGCCTTGAATGGTCAGGCGCTGTCGCAAGTGGCAGGTACAGAAATTGTCGGCACTCAGCAGGCCCTGAGCGATGCAACGCATCTGGCCTTGATTGATATCATTAACGCTGGAGATTGGTTGATTATCGTGTTTTTGCTTGAAGTGGAAGTATGGCTGCAAACCAGAAACAAGCTGACACGTAAAATGATGACAGTATCCAAATACACCAAAGGATTTTTTTATATGGTGCTGTTTTTTTGTGCCGCCTATTGGGGCATGGAAGGCAGCTTCCTGGATTTCTGGGATGCGTTTTTATGGTTGGTGGCATTTTTGTTCATCGAGCTGAATATCTTCCGTTGGCACGAAGAAACTGAAGAAGAGAAAGAGCACTTGATGAAAGTTTAAATGAAACCCATTGATACATTATCAAGCGAAGACAGTGGCTCAAAATGTAGCTGTTTGCGGTTTCGATGATGCAACAGGACAAAGAACTTCAACTGCGCCGGATGAAGCGCATCCCGCTATTGTTATTGCTGTTGATGGTGGTCCTGTTTGCAGTCACCTTAAACAATCCAGCTACCTGGGCTACCTGGCTACACGCATTTTCCGAAGCCGGTATGGTGGGTGCATTGGCGGACTGGTTTGCAGTGGTGGCTTTATTCCGGCATCCGCTCGGTTTGCCAATTCCCCATACGGCCATCATTCAAAACCGAAAGGACGATCTGGGCGAAAGCATGTCTCTGTTTGTGGCCGAGCATTTTCTTGAGCCTTCGGTAGTACGCACTAAACTACAAACGGTCAATCTGGCCGAATTCGCAGTTGGTTTTTTGAAAAGCGAGAACGGTCGTCGCAGCATCGAAAATTTTCTCGGCAGCGTGATTACCTGGTCTTTGGGGGCCTTGCACGAGCAGCGTGTGCGTCGATTTTTAAAACGCTTGTCCAGCAAACAACTGGCCAAGGCCAAGCTGGCGCCATTGCTTGGGCATACGCTTGAATGGCTGATTCGAGGTCAGCGGCACCAGCAGATGCTGACACAGGTTTTGCGCTACGCGATTGTATTATTGAATGACAACCGTGACACCATTCGTGAAAAAGTCCAGCAGAAAAGCCCCTGGTGGATGCCGGGGTTTATTGACGATCGCATCATGAAAAAACTGTTGGAACGGGTTGAGCAGCAGCTGTTTGAAATGGCGTTGGATCCCGATCACAGCATGCGCAATCAGTTTAACCAGTGGGCTTGTGCACTGGCGCAGGATTTGCAGCACTCAAAGGACCTGGAGCGGTGGGGTGACAAGTTTAAGCAGCAAATTCTGGAGAACGATGAACTTCAGGATTATTTATATGGCTTGTGGAAAGAACTGGCAAACGGTATAGAAAAAGACCTTGATCAGCCTGAGTCTGCTATCAAGCAGCAGTTGGGCGAATGGGTGACAAGTGTTGCTCTGGAACTGGATGCCGATCCGGAAATGCAAGTTTGGATTAACAACTGGTTAACCGACGCGATCACCAATGTTGTGGCCCGCAACAGTGCGCAGATTTCCAGCTTGATCAGCGACACGGTAAAGTCCTGGGATGGCAAGGACACCAGTCGCAGGGTGGAGCTGGCGATTGGCCGTGATCTGCAATTTATCCGCATCAACGGCACCCTGGTTGGCGGTATGGTCGGGTTGATTATTCATGCAGTGAAACTGCTGGTTTAAAGTTGCCGGTCTAAAGTTGCCGGTCTAGGTGGCCTCGAAACGATTCTCACCCCGGTTTTTACGCACTTTTCGAGGGTCCCACACACAGCCATTCATTGCGATCCAGGCGCCTGGCGTCAGCGATTGAACGGCACCAACTGCACAACCGATATTAAATACGGCATCAGAATCACGGAAGCGTGCGGGGTTCAGTGCGCCGGTAAAAACAATGGTCTTGTCAGTGATGTCTGACAGCATCAGTGCGGTCTTGACCATGGTGTCGGTGCCGTGGGTTATCAAAAAGTGACTGGCATGACTTGCGCGAACGGCCTCACAAATGGCTTCTCTGTCTTCATCGGTAAAGTGCAGGCTGTCTTTTCGCATCAAGGCATTGACCTCAAAGTCAAAAGCGACCTGCATATGCTCAAGAATCACGCCAATTTGCGGGTCACCGATCTGGTAATCGCTCATGTCATCGAAATAAATTTTATCGATGGTGCCGCCAGTGGTGATAATGAGTAATTTTTCCATGTGTGTGACCTGAGTTAGACTAGTAGATTGCAAACGATTACCGCTTTTGCGCAGCTACAGGTAGTATAGCTTGCTCGCCATCAATTCCAGACAAAACCTGAACAGAAATTTATGAAAAGCAGACGAACTCCTGATCATCAGAACAAGCCGGTGTGCATTGGCGGTAGCCGCAGGGGATGGTGGTGTCTGGGTTTTTCGGTTTTCGGACTATTATTATCGGGCATAGCAATTGCACAGGAAAGCGAGCCCACGCCAGTTCCTGCCAAACTGATGGAAGAAGTCGCGGCGGTTGTCGTAAGGTTTCCGCAAAGCCAACAGATCGCAGCAGCACTGGCGTCCCCTGAGTGGCGCAATAAAGCATTGCTGGATCTCGCAGCTGCGCAACATGTACTCGAAATTTCTAAACAAGATCCCGCAGCAACGTCTGAAGCACTGGCCAGACAGTTTCGTCAGGATCGCGGTTGGTTATCCAGATTGGTCAAGCTTTACGGCTGGACTCAGCCGCACAGCGGCATATTGGACCCTGCTGCCTGGTCGCTGTCTGGAGAGTTGCGTGATCAGGGACTGCCGGTGATGGCATTGGTTCGTCCTGATAGCACACCTTTGGACGTGACCGTTTTTCAGGTTTTTCAGCGTGCTAATGAAAGACTGGCCAGCGCAAACCTGCCCATTTTGCTTTACGGTATCGAGCACATTGCGGTTCCGGTTTGGGATGATTTTTTGCAGCTGGTTAGCACAGAGGGCGAAGCTGCGGTGCAATGGCAAGCGGTTGAAGCCGAATGGTTCCCTGAGCCGGGCCCGGCGCCGAGCGTATTAGCGAGGAGTGATTCAGCGTTTATAGAACAGTCGCAATTGCAGCCCTTTCAGGTGCTTTCAAAGTTAGCTGCAAGCTCGGTGCAAGCTGGGCCACACGATGCCAGAAGCTTACGCGAATTACGTGAGTACTTGCTACTTACGATCCCCGTCAGAGATGAAGACGGCGTTAGAGAAGATGCAGATATATTACATATGGCGACCATGGTCGAGGGGTTGCAGGACGGCAAATACTTTGAATTTGTGCGGGACCTGCTAGCGATAACCTCCGGCCTTGTGGGCGAAACTGCGCCTGCCATGGATGAGCATAACCTTGTCCAGTGGCTGGTAGATGAATTGCCACCGATTTCTGCACATTACGCCAAGGCTTTTGCCCGTGTGGACCCCCGCCTTAACGCTGCGATGGCCGGCAGCTACAAAGTTTTGACGGGCATCTCAAATGCACCCGATACGCTTGTCAATCTCGCACCGGGAGAAGAGTTGGCCAATGTCGTCGCTCAACTTGCCCTGATGATTCCGGATATGGGGTTCTACTTCAAAACGCCGGTTCGTGTAAGGATTGCAGATAAGGTAACTGCCTGTACCAGAATGGCCGCAAGTCGCGACCAGCAGGGGTTTTCCGATATGACGCGCAACCAGTTCGATGGTTGTATAGAGGGCTTACTAGAGCTTGCTAATACGCAAATTCGTACTGCGGAGTTGTCGGGCAGCGTGGCAGGGCCGTTTCGTGCTGATTCACTTTTGCGTGAATTGAATGTCACACCAGATCAGCGAATCAATTATCACATCGGTTATCTTCATAGCCGCTACCCCAACAGTTGTAATTTGCCAGATACACAGATCGGAAACCCGCTGGAGTGGGCGCTATTGGCCACCACCATGGTTTGGTTTGCGGAATATTCGCCGGAGTTTTTCAATACGCCGGAAAACGAGTCCCGGTTGGCCAGAATGCGCAGTATCGGTGAGCAGTTGGCGCAGGAATTGGCACGCCAGGCAGCTTGTTTTTCCGGTGATGCCTTAAACGACCCGGTCACCCGGGTGATGGTGGATTATGAAACCGCCCTAAGACAGCTGGATGTGGGTATAGCGACTGCTGAATCTGATTTTCGAAGCCAGAATTTACGGCCCGGAGCGGATGTTGAACTGGCCAAAAATGCGACTCAAACGACAAGTTATCGACCGGAAGATTTAACAATAGGCCCATGTAATCTGAATAAAACTTGTGAAATGACGGGTAATTTAAGTGCTACCCGGGCTTTGATCGGTCTGTTTCCTGATGAATATCTACTGGCTGAACAAACGGGTATGGGTAATATTGAAATTTGTTACCGCAACATGGAGTGGGTCGATCGGCGTTCTGAGTTGGTGCGCCCGGATGATGACAACGTTGCCAACTACTTTGGTCATCTGGCCTTTGATCTGGTTGGGCGATATACCGAAAATGATGATTCTCAGGATCTATTCGGTTTTCGTTTTACCAGTCCCCAGGAGCAACACTATCTGTTCGCACAGGCCTCGGATGAGGTGCTGCTGGACAGTTGTCCGTCAGAATGGGTTGGAACCCAGATAGTTACACCACTAAGGGTAGATCGAGGCGGAATTGTACCTGATCGCCTGACTTATCTGGCGGCATCAAGGGCGCTGCCTTCAAGACTATTACAAGGCAATTGGGATCGTGGAGCAGAATGGCGCGACTGGTTTGTTACCGGTATCGGAGTTTCAGTCCTTGAATTGCCAGCGCCCGAGGATATAAGAACTTCTCTGGAGCAACATTTGCAGGCGCTCTATCAGCGAGAGCAAGCGGGAATTTATCAGCGGGTGTTGCTGCCCAACGCGCGCGATGCCGAAGGAAAAGCAGTGTCGCTATATACGGAGATGTCAGAAATCTCCCTGAACAAAGCCCTGATGCGTATTCAGATGATGTTGTTTTATCCACAATCCCTGCTGAATTCGGATCCGATACGGCGGGCAATTGCCGGTGATGCGGGGCTGCTGGAACGTCGCACCTTACGCCGGTTTAAAGAGGACAATGTGGCCTTTACTTCGGTTAGCGAAATTTCCAGACAGCGGCTGGATCAATTGAGAAAGGCGTGGGCATCGCAACCAGAAGCGGTGCGCAAGGAAGGCACAATGCCCGTCAGTCTGATGCACGCCATGACCCGGATCAATAATACGTATCGACAGTTTTTTACGACGGCCCCTGCGCCATTGCAGCAGCCTTGATGCGCATTCTAAAGGCCAAGATGTAAACAATAACCAGTAGCACTTGCAGGCTTGCGGCCAAACGATGTCCCGGTGTGGTCCAAATTTCCATAACCCCGGCGGTAAAATACAGAATCATAATCACACCGCCGTAAATCATACTGCGGTGACGGGCATTTAATATGCCACGCAAAGGCAGCAAGGGAATTGCGCAGGCTGCGATTGCCAGCCACCATTTCTGTGGGCCGAAAGGTTCGGGTAGCAGGCCGAGCCAGACTGGTTGCCAAACCAGAACGCCTACGTAGGCGATTTGCATCAGCCGTGTCCAACGCATCACTTGCAGCATGTTAGGTCCGACAGGGTCCCGCAACTCAGAGTATTTCGAGTACTGATTCAGGAGGACGTCCGATAGATGCCTTGCCGTTGGCCAGCACGATCGGTCGCTCAATCAGATTAGGTGCATCGTGAATGGCTTTAATCAGTTGCTGGTCACTGAGCTGCTCATTGTCCAGACCCATTTGCTTGTATTCCGGCTGGCTTTTGCGCATCAGATCGCGAGGTTTCATTGCCAGCATTTTCAGGATGGTTTCAATCTGATCGACATCTGGTGGCGATTGTTGGTACAGCAGGACTTCAGGCTCAAAGCCTTTATCTTGTAACAACTGTAATGTGGTCCGGGATTTAGAGCAGCGGGGATTGTGCAGTATTTGAACTTTCAAGCTGTTAACCTTCTTTATCTGTTGAGTACGGACAGTCATTACCGGCAAGCGTCTCGTGTTAATCTGCGCGGTAGGATTATTATACAGTTTGTGGCCGTGGCAGGTTGTAATCGTGGCAGGGTTTTTGAATGCAGGATCAGGTATAGGGTGTGAACAGAAAATTTAATTGGAAATCATGGCAGTTCCTTACTGACGTTCCCCGTTTAAAACGTTTGGCGGCTCATGTTTCAGGGCATTTCAGTGAAGCTCGGTTATTCGATGAGGCTGCATCGCTGAGTTACACCAGTTTGCTGTCGATGGTGCCGCTTCTGGCTGTTATTTTCGGGGTTGCTTCGGCTTTTCCGGTCTTTCAGCAATGGACCGAGCAAATGCAAACCTTTGTTTTCCATAATTTTGTGCCAGCGTCCGGTGAACAGGTGCAGGTCTATCTGGTCGGGTTTTTAGCTGCGGTCGGGCAGCTGACATTACCCGGTATGGTTCTATTAATTTTAACGGCGCTGCTATTAGTTGTTCGAATTGAGCGTGCCTTCAATTTAATTTGGCGTGTTCCCGCTGCCCGCAGTATGCGTGATCGCGTTGTCATGTACTGGTCAGTGTTAACCTTGGGGCCACTGGCAGTAGGTGCTGCGATTGCCCTGAGTGCCCAGCCTATTTTTGAGCAGTACACACTGGGCATCTCTTCCGGCTCCGTATGGCGCGGGTTAGGGATATTTGCTTTGTCGTGGTTGGGTTTTACCATCATGTTTATGTTGGTGCCAAACCGGCGGGTACGCATCCGCTATGCTGCCACCGGCGCTCTTTTGTCAGCAATGTTATTTGCCATCGCTAAGAAGTTATTTGTCGCATTTGTAGCGAATGCCAGCTTTAACGTCATTTATGGGACGCTGGCCAGCATTCCCATTTTCCTGTTCTGGCTATATCTGGTTTGGATTGTGGTTTTGCTGGGGGCTTCCTTAGCTGCATCTTTGACCACTTTCAGAGACCGTGAAACAGACTGGGGATGGCCGCCAAAGTGGGAGTTCCTGTTGGCCTATCGCTTGGTGGGTCTACTTTGGAAAAGCCAACTCAATCGCGTCACGGTAACATCTGAGGATTTATTGCATTCGATTAAGGGCATGACGGAGGCTGAATTGGCTGGTCATCTCGAGCAGTTGTTCGAGGCGGGAATTGCGACACGCAGTGAATTAGGTGAGTGGTTACTCAGCTGTGATCTGGAAGCGGTAACTTTGTTGGATCTTTACCGGGCAGGTGAATATTACCTGCCGATTGGTGAAAAACTTGAAATTCCCAGTCACAGTGAATGGGATAAGGCCTTTTTCCGGTCTATACAATTGGGCGAAATGAATATGAACCGGTCACTGAAGAGTATGTATAACGATTCGTGACCCATCGCCTGGATTAAACATCATGAATCAAACAACCTGGATCAAACAACAATGAAAATACTTAAAAAACTACTACTATTGCTATTGACGTTTATGGTTTTCTCGGCTGTTTCGGCTGTTTCGGCTGCATCGGCGGCTGAGGAAAGCGCAGAGCCGGTAGATTTTACCCTGCCTCGGCTCCACGGTGAGGATCTCAGTCTCAGTGAATTGCGTGGCAAATGGGTGGTGTTGATTTACTGGGCGACCTGGTGCGCACCGTGTCGAAAGGAAATTCCTGAATTGTCAGCTTTGCATGACTCTGACGACAACATTGTTGTGCTGGGTTTGGCTTTTGAAGACACGGATGTCTCGGTGTTTGATGAGTTTTTGGAGGAGTTTAAGCCGAGCTATGAGATCTTACTGGTCGATGTTGCAGCGCCGCCCGAGCCTTTTGGTACGCCTATGGTATTGCCGAAAACCATTATTCTGAACCCTCAGGGCGTGCCGGTAAAAACTTTTCTGGGGCCGGTGACACAGGAAGATATCGAGGCTGTTATCAAACCAGCTTCGTGATGAATCTCAGGCGCCGGTAAACAAGCTGTCAGACGAGCGCTTGAGATGCCCTCTTGACGGGCGCAAACGAGATCCGGTGCACGGGGCAGGGGCCGAATAATTGTAGGCGCTCCAGGTGCTGGGCAGTGGGGTAGCCTTTGTGCCGGTCAAAACCATAATCCGGGTATTGCTGGTGTAATGATTGCATCCACTGGTCGCGGTACACCTTGGCAAGAATAGAGGCTGCCGATATCGAAGGCACCAGTGCGTCACCCCCGACAATCGTTTCAACTTCGCAGTCCAGCGGCGGCGCGCGATTACCATCTATTTGCGCTTTAAATGGTGCGGGGCTTAGCTGGGCCACCGCGCGCTGCATTCCATTCATGGTGGCTTGCAGGATGTTCACGCGGTCAATTTCTTCAACTTCTACAAAAACCACGCTGAATGCGATGGCCAGTGCTTCAATCTGTGGCACTAATAGCTCACGTTTTTTGGCACTGAGCCGCTTGGAATCGTCCAATGAAGTCAGCTGATGGTCAGCGGGTAGTATGACGGCGGCAACCACCACTGGACCCGCCAACGGCCCACGTCCGGCCTCGTCGACACCGGCAATAAGCATGGGAGCATTAGTCATTTAGGGTTTCGTGGCTTAAAGCTATGTGGTTTAAAACCGCAATAGCGGCGGTTGCGGCTGCATCTGTTCTTAGTTGCTCGTGAATTTCGATAAACCGCTCTTTCAATTGCGCGCAACGATCCGGGTGTTGCAACCAGAAAGTCACTTCCCGGGCAATATTTTCGGCGGTCACCTGTTGTTGCAACAGTTCAGGGACCAACTCTTCAGCCGCCAGTATGTTGGGAAGTGAAAAATAAGGGCTTTTTACCAGCATTTTCAATACCCGGTAAGTGAAACCTGCAGCCCGGTAACAAACGACCATCGGGCGGTTAATCAGCATGACTTCCAGTGTGGCCGTGCCGGATGTCACGATCACCACGTCCGCGGCTGCCATAACCGTTTTGGCACCTGATGCGAATACCTGAACATTCAGTTCAGGAAATTGCTGGATTTGAGAATCGACAAAGTCTCGAACTTTCGGGCTGGCTGCGGGCACCATAAAGCAGGATTGCGGGAACTGTTTTCTTAGCAGAACTGCAGCTTCGAGCATGGGCTGAAACAGTTTTTCAACTTCGCTCATGCGACTGCCGGGCAATAGAGCAATAGATGGAGAGCTGTCACTTAAAGCCAGTGTTTCCCGGGCGCTGGCAGCATCGTTGTCGATGGGTATTGAGTCAGCTAGCGGGTGACCGGTGTAATCGGTTTTGACGGCTTCAGGAGGATAGTACTGTGGTTCAAAGGGGAACAGGCACAATACGCGTTCGGTTGATGCCGCAATTTTTTTAACCCGACCTGCACGCCATGCCCAGACGGTTGGGCTAACGTAATGAATCACTGGTACTGATTTCGCTTTCAGCCTATTTTCCACGCCGAGATTAAAATCTGGTGCATCAATACCGATAAACACGGCGGGGTTCAGATCGACTACCTTTTTGATCAACGCTTTGCGCAGCTTTAATAGTCGGGGCACATGAGCTAAAACTTCAAGAATCCCCATCACGGCCAGTTGT
>Ga0105054_10009536_pt1 | contig 12566 bp, 11 predicted proteins | sample BON02_FD_78091 | JGI IMG/M metagenome (GOLD analysis project Ga0105054, IMG submission 78091) | Freshwater microbial communities from Lake Bonney liftoff mats and glacier meltwater in Antarctica - BON-02 (megahit assembly) | ecosystem: Environmental > Aquatic > Freshwater > Ice > Glacier... | reverse complement strand
TATATATACATATATGTTTATATATACATATATGTATATATATGCGTGTATATATATAAATATTTATATATCAATATCTGATCAAACAACTTATTTTGTCGCAAATTTCGTCGCAAGTTGTCTATTCGTGGCGGCATTCTTTTTACAAGTACCGAAGTTGTGCACAAACCTAGAACCGACTATCATCTATATTTTGATATTAGGAACATATGGCAGATTCGCACGGGAAAATAAATGCCAAAGCTCGGCGTTTGCTTCCCGTAGACATGCTCGAGCGCTGGCCACAGATTTGCTGCGTCAAGATCAAGTGCATATCACTACCGACGAATTGGTTCGTTTCCACAACAACGAATTCGATGAAATGCCTTGTGAACTGGATTCTACAGAGAATCCATGTTCGTTCGAAAAATACCCAACCCTATCTTAACACAGGAAAACTGAACTTAGCCGCCATGGTGGTGGTGTAAGCAGCCGCAGACACACGTAAAAAGGAGGTGGTGGTGGCAGAAGAGGACACAGGAAAAAACGCATGTGAAGACTCCAGTAAAAGAGGAGCACACAGCAACACACTGCAACAAACTGCAACAAACTGCAACACACTGCAACACTCTGCATGAAACACTGCAACACTTTGCAACACACTGCAACACACTGCCACCGGTAAAAGAGGAGCACTTCCTACAAGAGGAGCACTGTCTTGAATGAAGTTGCCCATGATTCTGTGGTGTGTGCGCATGCGAATGGTTGGAGGGTGAGGTGGACGAAAACAAAAATTCTTCAGGGTGTGTAGGGAGAGAGGAAAACAGGGGGGGGAGGGGGGGGGGGCAGGGCAAGAGGCAACGTGGAGGGGTTGGGTGGGCAAGAGGCCTGACATCTCCCAGAGCGTTGGCCGGCAGGTCGATGCTGCGCTCCTGTGCTGCGAGAACACCCATCAAAAGCTGATAGAGTGAAGGGCGTGCGGCGTTTGTTGCAGCAGCGAGTTTGCCAAGCACTGCTAAGGTCTGGGTGTCGAATTCTGTACTGTCGGCTGAAGTTCCAGCAGGAGGAACAGCCGTCTGATCCTTCTTGGATGGTTTGTCGACCCAAAAGAACCCTCCTTTACCAAAAATTGCCGCCCTTTCCAAGGCGATGATATATTCGCTACACAGCTTTCGACTGCGCAATGTGTCTTCGGGCAGCCTTCCACGATTGTGTTTGTGGGCAAGAGACTCGGCAAATTTTACCTGCTTCTTCGAAGGGGGAACAACTTGGACGATCTGATCAATAAATTCAGAGCACGCGATGCGACACTCCTGAGCATCGGGCGGCAGTTCGTGGCCACTTTCAGCCGCTAATCCAAAGGCGTACTTGATTTGCTTCGCAGAGGGCTTCTGTTTCTCTCGGGGCTGCAAGGCCAACACGGAACCGCTAGCCCCTTGAGAGGGTGCTGCACCAGCCCCTTGTGAGGGTGCTGCGGCGAGACTACCATTTGGTTTGACAATCTTTGATATGAACTCGGAACACGCGTGCCTGCTGTGCTCGACGGCGACCGGCACCGTCACTCCTCGCTCCCGAGCCAGTCTCTTAGCGAATTCAAGCTGCTTTTCTGTTGGGGGCTGAGCTTTCCATGCATCGCTGCCCTCAACGACCCAGTTCGATTGCGACCTGCTGTCGTCTGCGCCTGTACTGCTGTTCCGAACAGATTGTCTGCGCTGTCTTGCTGACGGCATGTGCTCCCACAGCGCCGCACGGAACCCTGCGCGAATCGCGACGCCTGCCGGACAGGTACCACAACTCTGCAAGGCGACCAGTGGAGACTTTATCTTAATGTTGTCGCCATTCACCAACATCTGTCCGACGTGTCTTTGCCATCCTTTCAGCGCAACTGCCTTTTGCGCCATGGTCGACTAGAGAATGTGTTTTTTTGCAATTATTATGAATTATTATACTAGAATAGGTCATATGAAATAGGACGTAGACTGGGTTTGTGGAACGGGGAGGACAGATGGACTCACGCAATGGCGTTTGGCAGTGCACGCGCGTCGTGGTGCGCTACTGCAACCACTCTGTGAGGACCCCCCTCCCCGCTGTGTGCCCGGGGCCGCCTTGTGCACGTTTTTCAGTTGCCTGTGTTTGCTTGCGTCCCCAGTTCACGACGCAAGCAAGCGTCCCCAGTTCACGAGAGGGGCCGGGACTTTGGCTGATTTGCGCACTTGCAACGGAGGTGCAGGCAATCCCCATTCTGCATGGCATTTAGCGACGAATATATCGGCACACCAAACGTGTGGATCCATATTCAATGTTAGCTGCGTTCCGGGCGTGGGGTCGGCCAGGGTTGCTGCAGGGTTGCAGAACATCGCACTTCAATGCCCGCCCACCAACACACTCTATGGTACTGCTGCTGATGTGCTGCTGCCGCAGTATGCCTCGCGCGGAGCCAAGGAATTTGTAGACGACATTGTGCCGGCGCTCAAGAGCGAGTTTCCGAACGTCGAACTCGTCGTGGAGACGAGGAGCGGAAAGTTTCCTTTTCTTGAGGGGTTCTACAAGAATGGCCGCAGGAAACCCATTGGCATCAAGGTATGTTCAACTGCCTGTACACTTTCATAAAGCCATTGTCTGAAGAGGGATCCAGGCGAGCCATCGCGTTCAGCACACTTGCATCTCCCAACGGGCGCGCGGCGGCGCGTTCAGCACACTTGCATCTCTCAACGGGCGCGCGGCGGCGAGGCGCGCCGCGCCAAAGCTGTCATGCGTAACCACGGTTGGTCCAAACGAAGATGGATTTTTCATTGGGAGTGGGGCGCACGGCGGCGGCGGGACTGCTGCCCGCCGCCCGACGTTTCGGCCCTGGGACCCTGTTTTCCCCCCTGTTCCAGGGTCCCAATTGTTGAGGCGCTAGAAATAGTTGTTGTTTGCCGAGCGTGTGCAAGCGCGCAGAAACCGCCACAAAAGCCCGGCCAAACGGCGACTTTTGAAAAATCGGTGGATCAACGCAAAAAGATACACTCCCAAAAAAAAAACATATATACGAAAACAAGGTGTCAATTGGCTACGACGAGCCCACCAATACATTTGAATATACATATATACATACATATATATACATATGTATATAGTTATATGTATATACATATATAGATGTACATATATCATATATTGCATACTAGTGAGGGGGAAGGGGAATTGTGGCCACTGTAAGGGGGGGGAGGGCGCCCAGCGGCTCCCCCTCTCGGGCCCCCACAATCCCCCCCCTCCTTTGTTTGACCTGCCTTAAGACGTGCAGCAGCTTCGGTGCGGTGCCTCGCCGCCGCGCGTCCCGCCTAAATACACGTGCGTGGCGAATCTCAAAGTCAATAACTTATACTGATATATTATATTATTTCTTTGTTACAATGTTGCACACTGAACTGAATCTCAACATCGAGAAAACCGGGCGTTCGAAAACTCCACTATGGTTATTCATAGAAGTGTGTAAAGTTCTAGACACAGAGACAACATATCAGTAGGTTATTGACTTGTAGGTTATTGACTTTGAGATTCGATTGCATGGTTCGTATCGGCCTGACGCATTCTGTAAATCCCGTTCGTCGTTTCCTGGAATCAACAGGGCGAGCCGGCAGCAAGCATCAGCAATCTCGCCAAACTGCTCATCAACCAGTGGGGTGGTAAAAACGTTGAACACTCAGGGAAACGGATCAACACGCGTTCGCAAAGTGTTCAGGGCCTGTGAGTTTTTTCGTCTGTTTGTTTTCAGCAGTGTTGACCATTAATTATGTACTTATGTGGGTCGTGGGTCGTACCCAAGTTGAGCTCTCAAAAAATTGCTGGTCACGCGCTCGCTCGCGGTTTCAGGGCCTGCCAATCATTTTCGTTTTGTTTGATCAGCCTGGTGTGCGGCAGTTGACTTCGCTGCCGTGTGTGTGTGGGTGCGTGTACATAGCGTATTTGCATAGAAGTGGATGCCGTGCATGAAGAGGCGTGCCTTGTGTATGAAATCTTACGAAGCACGACAGACTTCTCGTCACACACACGAGGGAGTCATGGCTGTGACATGAAAGCGTCATGTCGTGTAGCACATACGAATGAGTCGCATCACAGAACGTCATACACATGAATGAGTCATATCACACACATGTAAGTATTGTGCCACACGCATTTGCAGAATTGACGTCACGCGTTTGCAAAATTGACGTCACGCGTATGGTTGTACCGTGTCACGAATATGAGAGCTTCATATCACGCATAGCGTCGTGTTACAAATATTTGGGCGGTGGGTATTACTATGGTGATAGGAACGCGGCGGCGGAGGAGCCCCCTTCCCGCTCATGCATGTTCTGAAATTTGTCTAATTTATTTCACCCTTTTTCCCTCCATTCCTGATAGATATCACCCATGTTTTGGGTTGATGTAATCATGCGGTTGATGTGACCCTATGTTCTTACCTCCGTGTTTGCATCCCTCGCTGTGAATATATGTATTTATGTGTAGATATGTACATATACATATATGTATATATATATATATATGTACTATACCTATGTACATATATATATACAGGTATATATATATACATATATATATACATACATACTCACATATATATATATATATATATATATATACAGGCATATATATATATTCACATATATACGTATGTATGCATGTATTATGTTTGTTTGCGTAGGTGCTTACATGCGTGCGTACGTGTGTGTGTACGTACGTGCGTGCGTGCGTGCATGCTGGCGTGCGTGTGCGCGTGTGTGCTTCTAGATATATTTACGTACACATATGTACACACAATTTACATGTACAAGGTTGACGAAAAATTGACACTATATCTGGTGGCATAATATGAACATATGTAAATATATCTAAGTATGTATATATGTATAGACACTATATCTGGTGGCATAATATGAACATATGTAAATATATATAAGTATGTATATATGTATATACACATATATATACAAATATACATATATATATATATATATATATATATATGTATGCATATATATATATTGATAAATTGTATACATAATAGCATGTGCCCATATACTACGGATTTATCATGTCTAATTGAAGAATACCCTTCACATACATGCAAACATACATGCGCACGTAAACACACAAAAACGGACACACCCGCTGACGCACTTTTCATTAATTCGCGCGCGCAAACACGCATACATACACAAACACGCACACACACACATGCACGAACACACACACACACACACAGTTGGACGCCGTTTACGAATCGACCATTGCCTTGATATCTTCGGGACAAAGTACAGGACATGTCACACACATCAAAGATCCATGCCTTCGTTCGAATGAGATCGCACTCGACACGTTCCATGTACCCATCAGTCATGCCTCTTTCTCTGCGTAATCTATCGTCCTGACACCGTGTTACATGTATATGTGTGTATTTGTATACATTTATATAAACATGTATACATATACTGGCTGCTGTGAACAAGACTGCGGAGTGCAGTTTGGGAGCATGGAAAAGGAGGTGGGAGAATGTGTTCGCGACAAGAAAGGACGCAGAAAAGTGGCTGCAAGATGGCGCATGAAAGGTGGCTGTGATAGTGCCCCGGCTGTACCTTTCTCGTCCTTGCGGTCACAGTCCCCACGCGCACAAATCATGTCACATGTGAAAGAAACGCATCGAACATATGAATGCGTCATGCCGCACATTCGAGTGCGCCATGTCACACGTAGAAAAGAGTCATGTCACACAGTTGCCTAAGTTAGACCCGTGTCTCGGGACATGTGTGGTGTGACATGCCTTCAAGACCGTTTTTAGAAGGCTCGAGAGGTGAGAGGACCAGGTCACCCATGATGGTTACTGGTAGAGGCACTTGCGCTACAATTGAAACATGCCTAGATACTGTTCTCAGGTGTTACAGTAAAGTTCTCAAGAAAATGACGTTGTCGTCACATACGGTTTGTGTCTGCATACCCATCAAATGTCCCTGTAGTGGGTAAAGTAAGGATACGTAAGTAAAGTACAGAAGAAACTGTCCACTGGCCACATCACAAACAGTTTGTAAAGCACAGGTAACATGACGTGAACAATATACAATGATGAAAAGAAATCGATGTCTCTGCAAGTCAGACGGTAACAGTAAAATGTTGTCACTGTAAAAAAGAGTGTACAAAGTATCAGTAACGAAATATAATCGTACTATCAAAAGACACGGATGTTTCTGTATGTCAGAAACTTGAAGTCAATATAATGATTTTGATTGCTTTGATTATTTCAAACGTTACAGTCAATATAATGATGTTGATTGCTTTGATTGTTTCAAAAGTTAGTTTGGTACCCTTGGTGTAAATCTATTGGTGTTGGCTTAAATTTAGCTGGATTCGATCTCTCTGTACTGCGTATAAGGAGCTTGGGAAAGGGCAGAAAGGGAGGGACAGAGATGTAGTAAGATCGATCATGTACACACATGAGTATTCATTCCGGTACCTTTGCTCGCAGTGGGGCAAACAAACATACTTTCGCTGTGTGCGGTGTCTCGGATGTGGGTTAGGCACCGGTCCGAGGTAATAGTTTTAAAGAGGGGTTGGGTATTTCTCAAACGAACGCGGATTCTCAGTGGAATCCAGTTTTCAACGCATTTCATCGATTTTCTTGTCGTGGAAACGAAACGATTCGTCGTTAGTTTTGTAAACGTGATCTTGAGGCGGGAAACCTGCGGCCAGCGCTCGAGCAGGGCTGCAGAAAGCAAGAACGGGCGAGGGCGGAGACTGGTGGAGCTGACCAATGGGTGTTAAAGCGAAGGGAATGCTCAGGTTTTGCCAGGGTGAGTAAAGTAACTTCCGCATCCCTGGGATACCCACTATCAGTTTTCAATAAAAACTCTACTCTGGAACGCCAAGCGCTTGGAACATATTTTTCCGAGCGAATTTGCTATATGTTCCTCATGTCAAAAGGTAGAGGAGACTGAGATCTAGGTCTGTGCACTTTTTGGGTACTTGCGAAAAGAGAACCGCTGCGCAATGGCGACCTACCTAAAAAAGCGTGTTTCGCCCGCAGAAAAGATCGGAATTTGGCATTGCACAGCGGTTCTCTTTTCGCAAGTACCCAAAAAGTGCACAGACCTAGATCTCACTGGCAGTCTCCTCAAAATCATCAAGTACATGTCATGGTTTAACTAGTCTTGGGAATGACCCAAAGATCTGAAATCGAGTCATGTATCACACACGTTTCCTGCCACATATGAATCAGTCATGTCTCATATAGAGGAGTCATGTCGCATATGAATGAGTCATGTCTCACGTCAAAGATCTGTCATCAAGTCATGTATTACACACGTTTCCTCCTCCTCAACAGAAACAGTTCGATGCGAGGACTGTCTCTTTGTGGGAGTCACCTCGGAGGTTGTAAGGAGGGAGATGCAGAGAGTGGGTCAGAAACTCGCTTCGATTTGCTTTCTTGTTCTGCTCTGGGCCGGCCCAAGGTTAAATTATGAATAAATTCATAATTCATTAACAAATTAATTCATTAATAATTAATTCATTAATTAAACAAATAAGATACCCACTATCAGCTTTCAATGAAAAACTCTACTCTCAAGATCCTGACCTATTAGTATTTGTGAACAATGATTTACATACTACATCAACAGGATAGACTTACTCATCAGGATTCTGTCAAAAAAATCTTGCCTGCGGCACATTATGTTTCATAAGTTTTGCCTGCAGGCACATTTTTTTCACAAAAAAATCTTGGCTGCAACACACATAGTTTCAAAGAACAATCTTGTCTGTGGAACCTTCAATTTCAGTGTCTCGATTAGTTTACTGATTCGTTGGTATTGAGTCATGATTTCATTCGAATTGAAACACTCAGTAATCACAACAACACAATTTGAAAAAAACAGTAATGAAGAAAGTTTCAAATAACAAACCTTTTGTAGGATCAAATCTCGTGGGATACAAATCGTATTACACCAATTCAATTCCAAACCTGTCTATAAGAAACAACGTACGTCATCACACGTAACATAAACATTACAATTATAAGACTTGTCTTGATTTTTCCCTGTTAGCACACCGTTTCCAAGTCCGCACCTCCTTTTAAACTCCTAGAACAGCCTGGCAGTAATGATCCTGAGCCGAAGGTCCACTTGTTTCTGCTGGAGTCACAAGTGGAAGTCGCATTTGAGTCCTGCCTCCTGTCCACGATGAAACCTCACTTCTTGGACACCTATATTTCTCAACAGTCACGTGTGCACAATCTCTTACTTAATGTCTTTGTAAGAAAAAAGTGAATGTTTTCAAGTTGGTCAACTCAACAATGACAGAGCACTCAGATTACTTTGTAAGAAAGGATACGTCAAGGTAATGTCTTGGTAACAATTATGAAACAAAATGTCCCAATCCACTCAACAGTGACAAAGCACTTAAAATTATTTCATTTAAAAGGACACGTAAGACTCGGAGGGGATTGAGACAAGGGCCAGCTGGGCCTGGGTGACAAAGCCAACAGGCTGGCTCTGATATTAGTGGGAGCCGCGGCAGAGACAGCGATTGGAGAGTCACAGGTGCTCTCAGTTGCTTGCAGCTATTTTAATATCATTATCGTGACGAAGGATGATGCCCTCTGAACGTTAGACAGTGTGGAGTATGGTGCACTCAACCACAACAACTGCAACACCAGGCTCGTGCCAGCGCGCATCGAGGCTCAGCACTTTGGCAACACCAAAATCGTCTCTGTTGCCGGTGGGTTCTCGCACTCGGCAGCTGTGACAGAGGAAGACACCCTCTACACCTGGATCAGGCCTCAGGCTGGGGCACGCCAACGGGGTGGCAAAGTGGGTGCCCACATGCATCACCCTAAGCCTGCTGCAGGGCGCGCGCGTCTGGCCATGCCAAGATCTACCGCCAATGCACGCCCTCGCCTTTGCTATGGGCACGCATTCTCGGCTTGGCAGTTACACTGCACCAACAGGCAGTGGCAGCAGGAGGCAGCAGTCAGAGAAGGTCGCATCGGCAGCAAGGCAAGGCGCTGGCTGCTGCTGACAAGGGCAAGGACTGTGGGTATGTCACGATGCCGGGTGAGCTGGTGCAGCTGGTGGTAGAGGCGTGTGCGTCGTGGCCGGAGGGGTAGGCGGGGGAGCTGGAGGGGGTGGTGCTGATGCTGGGAGGCGGTATGATGAAAACGAGGGGGTCTGCGTGAAGGTCCACGTGACAATGGCCTTCTCTTAGACATCAATTTGCAGATGGGCCCGGGTGTGCGTGTGGTTCACATGTGCAATCTGTTTGAGCACATGTGTATGCCTATATATGTGCACAATATATATGCACATGGGAATGCGTGCGTTGCACATGTGACACCATCTACTTGAGCACATGGGTACGCCCATGTAGATGCAAAATATGTATGCACACTACTTAAGCAAACATATCATCTACTTGAACACATGTGTATACGTGCACATGTGCACAATGTATGTGCATATAGAAGTGCGTGCATTGCACACGTGACATCATCTACTTGAGCACATGTGTATGCCTATACGTATGCACAATATATATGCACACTACTTGGGCACATGTGTGTGTCTATGTTTATGCACACTTGTATGTCTTTATACATGCACAATATATATGCATATGGGTATGTGTGCATTGCACGTTGCACATGACTACTTGAGCACACGTGTATGCCTTGTGCATGTGCATTCTAGAAATGTATGCTGTGTTTGGAATGGCAAGTGCAAGGTAGATAATGTGCTTGCAAGTGTACGGTTTTGAGCAGCGTTGGGTTTGCTGCGTATTCGTGTGGCACGCATGTGCAATCCACTTGAGCACATGTGTATGCCGTCTGAACGTGCATATTAGAAGTGTATGATGTGCATTGGAAGGACATGTGTAAAGCAGTGCACCAGCGCCGGGTTTAGTTAGTGGTGGTGTTTAGGCAGACCGACAGAAGGGCAGCAGTTTTGATGGTGATAGCACTGCTGCAGCGCTGCTTATGGTGGTGGTAGGGGTGCAAGAGAATGCGAGATGCGAGGTAGTGTCAGTGATGGGTAAATGAGGTCACTACAGAGTTCATGCGTGATGATGACCGTGATGCAGTAGTGCTATTGAGTAGCATGGATTGTTGTCTGCCTACATTCAGTGCAAAAAATAGGCGATTTTTTTGAAAAGAGACTTAGGTAGAGAATGAGGTCTCTAGAGCGCATGCGAAATAATGACAGTAAAGCCCCGGGAGTAGAGAATACGGCCACTAGAGGGAAAATGCCAAATGGTGGCAGGGATGAGTAGAGGATGAGGCCACTGAGGAAAAAACACGAAATGATGGCATTGATGGGTTGAAAACAACATCACGGTAGAGCACAGAGTCATGATGGCAGTGATGAGGTAGTGCTATGGAATAGCAACAATTGGGAGGCTCCCTGATTGCACAGAGTTGTGCTCTGTTTCAAAAGAGACTTAACAATTAGGTGTTGTTTGCAAAAGAGCACTATCACCTACGTAGTCGATGGAGCCTACTAATTGTTGCCAACTTAGGGAGCAAGATTGGTGTATTCTCTACGAAACGTAGCTGGAGATGAGTGGAGAAGGGGGGCAGAGTGAGATGGAGAGAATGGCCCCGTTGAACGAGAGAAAGAAAGAGCGCAAGAGAGCCGTAGGGACAGAGAGCGAAACGCATGTGCGCATTGGGTAGGGGATGAGGTCTCAAGGAGGGGGCGGGGAGGTGTGGAGCGTGGGGAGAGAGAAACAAACTCTCGCTGTGCGCGGCGTCTAGGATGTAGGTTAGGCACCGGTCAGTGGTAATAGGTCCACTGGAGGGTGGTTTGGAATCTCAGTGTGACTCACGAAAAAGGTCGTGTTTTATGCATGTCACGATTAAAAATTGTTTCGGGTCTGACCTTGAAAAATGTATAAAATCGAGTCATGAAACACATTCGGTTCCTCCTCCTCACCAAAACCACTTCTGTGGGGGAGGTGTGTCCTCGAGGATCGAGACCTTAAGGAGAACTCGAAGGACCGCAGAGTGTAACTCTAGGAACACTCCCTGTGTCTTATTTTTTTTTCCTTCGTGTTTCTCCTCTATCGTTGAATCTAGGCGTCTCCCACTCCTTGTTTTCTCCAGATATGAGTTACTCCCAGATTGTCTAATTCAACAGACCAATGTGATTCCCAAACTTAATTCTGTAAATAGACTTCTTATTTCCAGATAATTTATGTCCATCCAAAAACCATATCCATTTTGTCACCCCCTTCCTTTCCAACCCATGTCCTTTCAGGCCAGTACTCTCAGTCAGGAATTGTTTGTGTGAATCGTGTGTCCCACCAAAATTCCACAACTCACCTTCGCGTTGACATGTTATGAAGAGATGACAAAAGTATTTTCAAATGAAACAAGATTAAAACCAGGCAACTGCTGACGAATGACCACATACACGCGTGCACACACACACACACACACACACACTCATACACACACATGATTACACATACACTTACACAAACTCTCTCCCTCTTTCTTGCACTCGCACTCTCGCTCCTTCCCCACCCTACCCATCACCTCTCTCCCAGCGATAACGTGCAAGTATTTCAGACACACCACTCACCCTCTTCATTTTATGTCCCGCCAATATTGTGACTTAACCCTCTAACTCTTTAGTATGCTACCAACTCCATTTGCACAAACTAATGTATATGATGTATTTTCACGACACCCTCTCCGAAAGATGCCCTTTCGAACGAATTTCCTACTCAGTTTCCATGAACAAGACTCTTTCGTGGGTCCCTTTTTCACACACAATTGTCCTCAGTAGGTCTCTTTTCATAAATCAGGTTTGTATGTGCATTCCCTGGCTCACACCGTGTCCTATCTTCCCCTCTGTATTTGTTAGCAAAACCCAGAAAAGAGCCCTATATCCATGTTTTCTCCCCCCAATTAAGATGGCCGTGTCCGTGACTGGTGCTCCTGGCGGCTCTTTGATGCATCGGCTCGGGAGCTCGCGGACTCATTGACAGATGTGCCCATACATATATGTATATATTTGGTGTCTGACATTGACAGTAACGCCATCGTTTTTTGATGGGAGAATTTTTGTTCCTTGACACATCAGTCCGGGATTTCACTGACATATTCACATGTGCCCATATTTATATATATATATATATGTTTGGTAGGCTGCAGTGACCGGTGACCCTATTTTCTGTGTGTTTGATCATGGCAGTTTCTGGATGCATTGGCCTCAAAGCTCACCAATCCATTCATGCATATGCCCATAAGCCTTTCTTTGGTTGTTGTTGGCATCGACACCGTATTATTTTCCGAGTGGGATAATGGCGATTTCTTGATGCACTACTTCAGGAGCTCACTGACACATTCATATATTTGAACCGATGCATCCATACATGAATCAATGCGGCATTCCCCTCCCACTCTCAGGTGATACAACATCAATGACCCCCCCCTCCCCTCCCCGACACACACAAACAACCTGTGTGTAGGTGTATATATGTGTATATGTGTGTGAGCTGTGCGAGAGAGCGTGCTCACCCTCTCGCCCCCCCCCTCGCACACATACACACTCATT
>Ga0105054_10009535_pt1 | contig 12566 bp, 11 predicted proteins | sample BON02_FD_78091 | JGI IMG/M metagenome (GOLD analysis project Ga0105054, IMG submission 78091) | Freshwater microbial communities from Lake Bonney liftoff mats and glacier meltwater in Antarctica - BON-02 (megahit assembly) | ecosystem: Environmental > Aquatic > Freshwater > Ice > Glacier... | reverse complement strand
CAATAAATTCGAGAAGAATATCGTGAATTTTTTTAGAATTTAGTAATTGTCTTGCACCTCTAATTACGAGAGGCTCTGCCCCTTCTACATCAATTTTTAGTAAATTAATTTTATCTATACCAAGAGATTGACAAGCCGAATCTAACGTTATAATTTTAACTTTTTGTGTTTCAGAACTGAAATGTACTTGTCCCTTATTAATTTTGTTATTAAGTGGCATGGTAGGGTCAACTCTGAAATCTACATCACCAATAAAATCACCAACAGCAGTCGAGATTAAAGTTGCATTTGTGACACCATTGCTTGCAATATTGTAGTGATATGCGGAACAATATCGATGAGAAGGTTCAAATGCTAAAATACTTTCTACTCGTCCTGTACTATGAGCGAGGAGTGTCATAGCACCTACATTAGCCCCAATATCAACAAACACATTCTTATCTGATGAAGATAGTAAAGTATCAACTAATTGAAATTCATTTATATCTGGATGTTGAGTAGCAATAGCATGATAATCATTAAAGCGATCCGTAGGAAACAGTCGTTGTCCTTTTGGTATTTCTATATATGGTAAATGTCCGGTAGTTAACCGAGTAGCCTACCAGATTAGGTATCTCTTTTGAATTCCTGGATTGCTGACGAATGTCTAAAAATTCTTGCTAATTTTCATAATGCTAATAATTTAAACGTTAACATCTAGTGAGTACTATTCGAGTGCAAGATAAAAGATATTGTATTATTCTTCTCTTATCATTATATGATATTTTAGCTCAATTCTCCAATAATTAATTGATTAACTTTTTCTGAAATTGGTTGTGGTTTTGTATTTTCAGAAAAAGAAGGACGAGTCCGATCTAAAATTGGTAGTAGGGCAGAATGAATTAATTGCTGTACAACTCGAATATGTGGTGGTTGTAAGTGATTGGTAAGCTGGTAGCGAGGTAACTCTGTGCCTTGTTGCCAGTATTGCAATTCAGGTTTATCATTGGTCACAACAAACTTATGCCAATCTGCTTCTGACCAGTGATGCTGTTCTGGCTGTGTCCAATTCTTACGATTCGTTGCATCAGCCATCATAATTGCTCGCAACCGATAGCGACGGTTTAGCTGGACGGGATCGCGATGAGGGTAGTGCCGAATTGGGAGTCTTTCTCTGGCTACGAAACCTGCATTAATCGGAAAAGAGCAAGTTTCAGGCCATTTCATCGTGCTGCGATAACGACACAATCGTGGTTCACTATAATAACTGGGTGTAAAATACCGCCGACGTTCTTCAATTGGGCGTTGACGATCTTCGATAGTTTCTTCCCCGCGTTCCCATGCTGCTAATTCGCTTTCAGTAAACTGAAAATCATAGTACTGATGGTAAACAATTGTTTCATGGGGACGTAAATAAGTTTTCACAAATTCAGGTAGTGGGATGTGGTGAAATTCATCAGCATCAACTCTCACAAACCAATCACCATCTCGCATCTGTTTGCGGGCGATATGAAACATATATCCGCGCAATTTAGTGTCAGAAAAATATACAGGCTCTTTTCTTAGTGGAATTATCCGGTTATCCTGACTAGCAAGATCTAGAACAATTTCCCAAGTATTGTCTACACTACCTGTATCAAATACGTAGATATAATCTGCCCAAACTAGAAGATGCTGTAAGCACTGACCGATAATGTCAGCTTCGTCTCGAACAGGCAATATAGCGTGAAACTTCATAATATTAATGTTATTAGACTACTGTTTGCAAACAAAACATTGCGACTATTACCCGCGTGTTTTAGAGCAACGTCAATACTGCAAGCTTGAAGCATATTTTCATTCTCAAAATCAACAATCACTGGATGCAATTTATATTCATTTAATAAATCCACTAGATCTTTCACGCTACTCCCTGCTTCTTCTAACGCTTGCGCAATAATCTCAGTATAAACAAAAGCAATCGAATTGGACTCAAAAAGAGATTTACTACCTCGAAGTTAATTTATTGAAAAGAGCAAAGGGAAATAAACGATCGTTTTTAGCGGTTTACAATAATTTTTTTACCTATCAACGGGAGAGCCATCTTGGCTCTCAAAGAAATGACGTAACTCGGTAGTATTATGAACTTTTTCTCTTGCAAGCTTCATCCATGCATAATAAGTTTTCCACTTAATTCGTTGCCGGTCGTGGATACAATCAGGAATTCTCACTAAAGCTGACCACCACCAAATCGGTTCGCGAATAGTCCAGTCAAATCCTTCAGTGCAAGCATATTGAAATTGTCTTGCAATACGGAAGATTGAAATAGGTATCAGCCAAGGAAATGGACAGCGTAACCATACACTCCAAAGCTCATTTCGGGCATTTTGATGATGGCGACGAACAGGTTGACGTTGTACTAATGACTCATGATGACGAATAATTTGGGAAGGCTCAAACCAAATAGCACTACCTGCTGCATAGCATTGCAGCGCATAATCTGTTTCTTCATACATATGATGAAAAAAGGATGGAAATCCTTGTAACTTCATATATAATTCGCGTCTCATGATAGCAGCACAATTCGCATAGGCAGATACATAATGTCCAGAGGAAGAGGGCGATTTATTAGCTGCATATGTACCATCATTACGTAGCTCAGGAAATGTAATAATTCCAGCTTCAGGGTGATCGTCCAAGACTTGGCGGGCGCGATCGAGAAAATTTGAGTCTAATGGATAGCTATCATCATCTAGTGAAATCACAAACTCACCTTTGGCGAGGTGCAAAATTCGATTACGAGATCCAACCGATCCCAGAGATTGCTCGTTTTCAATCAAAGTAAAATTTGGAAACTCATCTCGAACCATTTCTACAGTGTCATCCGTACAGCCATCAGCACAAATAATTACTTCATCTGGTTGTGGAGACCATGTGTTAATATTTTCGCAAGTTCTACGCAAATCATCGATACGATTGCGAGTTGCGATCATTACAGTAAATGTCATAAGTTAATTAATTGCTTTAAGTGCGGCGATTAAACGTTCTCCATATCGATCGCTAGAAAAATCTTTGGCTCGATCGCGTGCGGCGATCGCCATTTTTTCTCGTCGATCGCGGTTTTCAATAATATTGACGATCGCCTGAGCTAGAGCATCAGGATCTCGCTCTGCGACAATATGCCCTTGAATACCATCTTGAACTACCGAACCTGAAGCCTTGGTGGTAACAACCGGAAGCCCTGCTGCTAATGCTTCATAGGTCACTCCTGCTGAACCTTCAGCTAATGAGGGTAAAACAAAAACGTCAGCAGTTTCAAATTCTTGATAAACTTCGGTGCGGGGGATTCGCCCTAAGAAAGTCAAATATTTGCATACAGGTTGTTCCAAAACAGATGGTTCAACATCACCTGCTACTCGAAATTCATATCGATAGCCAGATAGATACAGTTGCTCCGCCGCCATTGCTAAATAGTGAATTCCTTTGCGAAGGTTGGCAGATCCAACGAATAAGATCCGCTGAGGGATTGTATTTTGTTTGATGTCAAGCCAGCCTGATTTCATTCCATAGGGAACAACAGCGGTTATTTCGACTGAGATCCCAAAATTCTGCACCAAGTCGCTTTGTACAGCCTGCGACGGGCAGATAAAAAAATTAGTTCTGGTTAGTAATACATCTTCTGAAAATAGCTGTTTGCGGATCGTTTCATAGTCGGGTGGTGCAGGTTCCCAATCTGGAAAATCTATCCGCTCTTTTGCCACAATTCGATCGCTGCTTAGCAGAATATATACCTCAGAAATTATTTTTAGTCCGCGTTGATTGGCGGCAATTAACAATGGCGGGCATTCTCCTAGCATTGAATAAAGGTGAGTTGCATTACCAAATCCAGCCCGAACCATCGCATTTCCCAACTCTAGAGATTTCAAGCAGGATAACTGAAATTCTTCGCTAGGATCTGGATCTGCTAGAGTTCTGCGTACCAGCCAACGCAAATCTGGTAGGCTAAAAGTGTGAGTAAGCGGTAGAATTTTAGCTGGCACTTGCCGACCAGCCAAAAGTTTAAGCCGATCGCCAATAATCGGCAAAGCTCCTCCTCGTGATAAAATCTTGCCAAACCCAGCATTGCCAACAAGATCGGTATAAAAAGACTCTAGCATTCCAGATTTTTCTAAAAGACTAGGAACTGCATAACTATGTCTAGCACCAAGTTGTACTGAAATAAAACGTTTCATTTTAAGATATTCTCCTCATGGAGTTTAACTGCTTAAATTTATTTCATCAATGGTAATACTAGAAATATGATTTAAGTGCCATACAAATAGGATAACCAGGCTTTTTTCAAAACTGTATAAGAATAGTGCTGAAAATAAAACTGTTGTAGTGCTTGTCGATCGATCTCACACTCACTTAACTTAAACAACATTTGTCTGATACTAGAGATAAATAACTCTGGCTGCGGGGCGACAATCGCCACATTAGGATTACCAACTCCATAATCAGGGATGCCACCTACTCCAAAAGCCACGAAGGGAACACCACAAGCCATTGATTCCAACAAAACTAGGGGCGCACCCTCAGCTCCAATCGTCGGTAACAAAGTCAAATCGTAGCTACTGAGCAAATCAACATAAGCTTGTCCTTCTGGATAACGACCTAAGCATTTAACTCGATCTCCAATACCTTTGGTTGCAATATATTCTCTAATTAGAGACTCTTCTGGACCACTACCATGAATGTGCAGCTCCCCTAATATATCTTTGAGTAAGTCCCATTGCTGCACTAGCCAAAATGCCTGCTTGTGGGGTGCTAAGCGACTAAACAGAGCCGCTTTAGCTGTGCCGAGCGGAATTTTCTTCGCCACAACAGTCGGTAAAACGGCCGTTAACTCCAGTGGTTCTGGCATCGCCGGAATTGCTAAGATTGTTTTCTTCCATCCAAAGCATCGTGCAAAAGTTGCAGCGACTGTTTGTGACTGACCAACTATATCATCAAAGCACCATCGGGCTACCCAGCGGGAATCGCTCCAGCCACTAGGAACCCCTGACATAACTTCAAAGAATATTCGTCGGGTTTTGGTCGCAGCTAATAGTGGTGGGATAAATAGATTCCATCCGGTGCCAACTGCTAAATAAACATCTGGTGCAAATTTGGTAATAATCGTTCGGATCTGTACCAAACGCAGAAGTTTTGATGTTTTTAAATTAACTGCTCCTTTTTCATCAGCACCTAGATAAATAAAGCGAACGTTAAAGTCTTGAAACTTTTCTAAATCTTGCAGTTCGGCAGTCAATGATTGAAACTCACCCAATGAAAGAGCTAAAATTTCCACACCTTCTTCACCTAAAGACTTAGCCAACCATTTCAGGTGACTTTGAATTCCACCTTGACCCAAGAGATATCCAGCTAACAAAACTTTCATCATTTAAATCGGCTGCAAATATTTTCAAGATTTTACCTAAGTGCAGGGGTTTAAAGCCCCTGCACTTAGGTAGATAGTTGTTAAGTGGGAGATTTAAACTCCCCCTTAACAACTTCGCTGTCAACTGTCAACTGTCAACTGTCAACTGTTTAACTAATAGCTTAATTTATATTCTAGAATTTCTGTGAATAGCAGATTTATAGATATCAATATAATTATTTGCACGGTTTTCCCAAGTAAATTCTGTGATAGCTACTTGGTGATTGATTGCACCAAGTCTTAGGCATTCTTCAGGAGATGAGAGTAGATAACTAATGTGGTAAGCTAAACCTTCAGCACTATCTGCAATGAGAATTCCCTCCTTTTGAGACTCACTTAAAGCTTCTGCACCAATGGTTGTCGTCACTACTGGCTTACCGAGAGCCATCGATTCAAGGATTTTTGTCTTGATTCCACCTCCTAAGCGAAAAGGCCAACAAGTTAGGGTTGCAGAGTCAACGAAATCTTGAATGTTATCTATCGATTGGTGAACTTTGAGCCAGCTTAATGTTTTGGAGAGATCGAATATAGCTTCAGGCAAATTGAATCCGGTAACATGTAGTTCTAGATTGGGATGTGTGCTTCGGACTAGTGGCAGAATGTCATCGATTAAATAAAATAAAGCATCGATATTATGCTCTTGCATAAAGCCATAAAAAACGATAAGTTTGTTATGATCAACAGGTGTTATAATTTTATTAACTGTATCGACATCAATACCTGCCGAAATTGATGTTATTAATTCAGACCTATGGATCGTTGCTAAATAACTTTCATCAACTGGAGAGATTGCAACGATAGGGCAGTAACTACTATATATCTTAAGCACATCTTTTTCGATTTTTCTTGTTTTCCATAGGTCAATAAGAGAATAAAAATAATTTATCGAGTTACGGAGAGATAGCGGTGGTAAGTTGTTCAATGCTCTGTATTTTCTCAAGCTCATAGAATCAATTAAGTCTAATACTGCTGGTCGATATAGCTTCAGCGGTAAATAATACGTACTTCTTAGACCTAAGACATGGATTAAATCTATATTTTGCTCTAAAGATATTTTATTGATACATTCTTGAATATTATTATTTAGATATGGTTTTTGGGTGGCAAAAAATTTAGAAGGATGAGTGTTCAGCCAAAATAACAATTGAGATATTTTACTGTAGGGAGTATCTGTATGGATAACAAGCTTACAGCCTAACTTAAAAATCTCTATTTTTTCTAAACATGATTTTATTTGAGTTTCATTCTCAGGGGTAGCTACAGTTAAACAGGCTATCTCATGTCCTTGATTAACAAGAGTTTTCATTAATCCTATCGATTGTTGTTCAAAACCACCTTTGCCGAGAGGATTATAATAGGAAAAAAAGAGTATTCTCATAATTATTTTGGCATTAATTCATAATTGTTTGATAAATAACTTTAATTATATCAGAGTTAAGAGCGAGATTAAATTCACTACAAACTCTTTTCTTGCCCTCAACACCCATACTAGTTCTATTTTCTATCGGCAGCTTAATAAATTTTACAATGGAGTCTGCTATAGAAGATGGATTCTGAGATTCCATTAAGATACCAGTCTGAGAATCAACAATGATTTCTGGTACTCCATCCACAGCAGTTGCCAAAACAGGCTTCCCAAAGGACATTGCTTCAACTATAGATAGTGGTAAACCTTCAAATAAACTGGTTAAAATCATCGCATCGCATAATAGAAGTAGATCGTCAACATCTGAGCGAAAGCCCAGTATTTTAACCACTGATTCTAGCTGATTTGTCTTCACTTCATCTTGAATACTCTCCCTCAAACCTCCTTCTCCTGCAAGGAGAACAATTATTTGATTGATTATATTAGGATATTTATTTTTTAAAATTGACAAAGCTTTTATAAGATAAGTATGCCCTTTTTGATGATCGAGTCGAGCTAGGCATAAAAATATAGTCTGTGTATTTAGATCGATCTTTAACTCTTTTGAAATATCATAAATTTTGTCCCTCTTATTTTTAGAAATATCTGTGAACTCATCTATCTTTATTCCATTTCTGATGACAGCGATCTTTTCTGAGGGAATGCCGTATAGATCGATACACTGACTTTTTATTGATTCGGATACTGCAATTATCTTTTTAGATATTTTAAGTGAGATTGGATATAAAATTTTGGAGCGAATAGAAGGTAAAGTATCTTCTATAATCAGCCTATTTTGTAGTGTTTGAATAGATTTCTTTCGTAAGAAAAAACTAATCAATATTGGAATTAAACAACTGTCTAAGGAATTTCTATAAAAATGAATAATCGAATTTTCTTTAGAGAAAAATGTAATAATCTGTTTAATTGCATCAATCTCTAGTAAACTATCAGATTCAATGGTATGTATATGAGATACATCTCCAGAATTAATTAGCTTTTCAAAATTATCAACTATAATGCTTTTATTTTGTTGTGATATTGATTTAGGTAATGAAATTATTACTGTTGTTTGAGCATTACTGATTCCGATAGTCTGAATTAGTTGTATCAGATGTTTTTCACAACCGCCAAATTCTGATGTTTGAGTAAAATAAATTATTTGATTTTCTGCTATTTTGACCATGATTTTATCCACTTAAATGTAGTAAGTATTTGCCAATAGACTTCAGGCATTATTTTTAGCGGAAATACGTGATATTTGTAGTTTCGGTCGGCCCAGCATTCTTTAAATGAGATATGTAATTTATGCTCGATTAAAAGAGCATATTTTTTATAGCCTGATTGAAAGCATCTCTTTAAGAAAAGGATTTGTTTTCCAGTTGGTAACTCTTTTAAGATAGCAACTACATCATCAATTTTTGTGTCTTTGTATTCATTAAAGAATGTATCAAAAACAATTTTATGAGCCTTGTAATAAGATGGAGATGATAACATTTGTTGGAATGCAGATTGTGAACCTTTGCTATAGTCTATCCAAAAGTCATTGGATATGACAATATTACCACCTTTGATAATCCACAATAGTTCCAGCGCAGTATCTGACCAATAACAATAATTTTTATTAGCAAGACAAAAGTAAGATTCATCAAATAATCCTATAGATTCAAACTTAATCTTACGAAAAACTCCTCCACTAGGTGGAAACCCATCATTGGTAAGGATTAGAATAATCGATTGCCATGAAAGTTTATTCTCATTAGTTATTGAAAATGAGATCAATCTTTCAAGATCTGACATAAAACCACTATTATTAGCTGATTGTAGTAGAATATCAAGCTCGGGAAAGCTATTAATTTTTGTGTTAATAATATTAAAAGCATTAATACCAAAACTATCATCACTATGTAGAAAGACCAACCACTCTGCTCGTGCTAAATCAATACAACGGTTATGATTTGCATACATACCTACTAAATTCTCATACCGAACATAGCGAATCCGTCGATCTTGATATTTTTCAACGACTGCTTGAGTATTATCATTGCTAGCATTATCGCAAATAACTAACTCAAAGTCCGTAAAATCCTGTGTAAGTACACTTTCAATTGCCTGGGGTAAAAAGCTTGCCCGGTTATAAGTAGGGATACAAACAGAAAAGAAAGGAATCTTCTCTAAAGAATTAGTTGTAACTGTATCGATCGCAGGCTTTTCATTGAGATCTCTAATGGTCTCTGGATGTTTGGATTTTAAGTCAGGAGTTTTCATAATAGACAAGATCGATATTGGGGCTAATTCAGTCTGAGTAATATTTTTGCTTTAGATATAAAAAGTATTTTCTGACGATCGGCGATAATTTTGTGCCAAAGAAAGCTTAAGAATAATATGGTATTAATCAATCCTGAACCAATAACTATTAGCCAGTCAGATTTTAGATTCATCAAAACCAATGATTGTTTGAATATCCAGGAGAGACTATACCCGGTAATTAATAGTAAAGCCCACCAACTAACAACTTGAGTTAAATAATCGTGGAAGTTCAATCTAAGACGTTTCATTGGGCGGTAGACTGCATACCAATTATTAGTTAACATTTGAGCTAGCATTGTGCCCATAGCGACACCTAATAATCCTAATGGCTTAATCAATAGCCAAGTAAAAATAACATTAAGTACTCCTGCGGATAATGCCCACGGTGCATAGTTTTCATCTTCAGTTGCTCTAGAACTAGAAACTAAAATGACATGTTGTGTCTCTAACGTAATCATCACACAAAAAACTAACAGGGTACTATATCCAATAAAATTACCTGTGCCTAACCAGAGATTAATTAAGTTTTCTCCTGATATCATCACAAAGCTAACACCAACAGCTATCAGAGATAGACCAATCTGAGCATTCCGAAAAGTCAGGTTTTGGACTAAGGCTAAGTCATCAGCTTGCCATGCTTGACTGACAAAGACCGCAGATGCCGAAGCCATAGACACAGATAGCATATATAAATTAGATATAAGGCTATAAGTGGCTTGATATTGCGGTAAATTATCGACTCCTTTTAAAATAGCAATAAAATAAGCATCTGTTCTTAAAATCAGAAATGCGCCTAGATCGGTTAGCCAATGCAGCATAGCTGGTTTTACTAAAGATTTTGCATGTTCTTGATTCCATCTTCCTTTGATTTGCAATAGTTCTGGTTGTCGCCACCGAATAAATCCCAGAAAGACAAATCTTTGCAGTATACTACTCGCTACTGAAATTATCGCTAAAGTTAATAGCCCTCCACCCATTAACACCGCTACGATATTAGCCAAGATGGTGATAATCGCTGTTCCCGTCCCAATGACACTATCCCAGCCTACATAACCAATTCCTTGCAACCAACAATTAAGATAAGAAACCCATACATTTAGGGAGTAGCCCACGCACATTAATGTCCATGCCCAAAATACAGTCTGCGGGGCGACTTGTTCTAGCTTTAGTTCTCTAATTAGTCCATAGCCAGATATCCAAGCAATAAAGAAGACAATTACAGCTAACCACTGTAAAATAATTTTGCCTGTGACTACCCAGTCACCAATATCTTGCTTACTCTCTAAAGTAAGCTCTGCATCAGGATTAGAACCACTTTTTCCTTTAGCAAAAGCAATCCGTCTAGTCAAGGTAGGGGTAATACCCATACCTAATAAACCTAAAAAAGCTTGAGAGTTACCTAATAAAAACCATAAACCTAACTCCTCTTTACCCATATACCGAAATAGGATCGGCATGAGTAACAGACTAGAAACAATAGAAATTGCTCTACTTATCCATGAAATGGTAACAGCGATCGCAATTCGTTTAGATACCGACATTCTTTTCTATTTACTTGTTCAAAAGATAATTTTTAATTAATCAATTGCTTTTCATATTTCCCTCTCTACAATTTGGATTAATCCTTCCCTTATCGTAACTGTTGGTTGCCAGTCAGGTAATATTTTATGTGTAGACCAAGGTTTCATCACTTCTCGATCTCGGTAGGGTAATGCACCCCATTCAGCTTGAATTTTCTTGCCACTCACTTCTGCAACAATCTCAGCAAGTTCGTGCAAAGAATATGTTGTTCGATCTGCAATTCCATAGAGATCGTGTTGATATCCAGAACGGTTTAAAATAATGTTGATGGCTACTTCATAGGCTTTAACTACATCATCAACATTTACTAAATTAATTCTTTGCTCGCCAGGAGACAACTGCAAAGATTCTTCACTTATCGCTGCATCCAGTAATAAGTTTAAAACTTTCCTCCGCGTGTCCCCAACACCATATGTATCAAATAATTTTAGTGTAATTGCATCTATTTTTTGTGTATTTACATAATACTGCAAGATATCTTCAAAAGCTTGTTTAGTTGCTGCATATAGAGAAATCGGATCGTAAGGAGCATCTTGATAATGTTGCCAGTATGTACCTGTGTTAATAAACTTATTAACTCCCATCTGGGACATAATATCAATGAGCTTGCTAGGAAAATCAATATTGCTAGAAATTAGTGGACTAACATCTTGAGGCTTATGTCTGGGCACAAAATATGAAGCCAGATGAACAACGATCTGTGGTGCTGTTGCCACAATTGCTGCTTTGATACTATCTTCGCTTCCATCATAACAAAAAGATTTGAAGTTCTGAAAGTTGCTTAAATTAGGATCTTTTGGGTAAGAGCGATTAATAACACCTACTGTGAAATTACTTTTCAACAACTTCAAGATCAGATGAGAGCCGATAAAACCATTACTACCAGTAATCAAGATTGAGTTCATAGGAATGGACTACTAAAATTATCTAGAGTAACAAAACTGCGATCGCGTTGAGACATAATTGGCTCTGTAGTTTGCCACGGAATGCCAACAGAATTCCATAAGATACCGCGATCGTGTTCTGCGGAATATACAGTAGAAACCTTGTACATCAAAATTGCTGTCTCGCTGATGACCTCAAATCCATGTGCCATACCAGGTGGAATATAAATTAGGTTGCCTTTTTCAGCACTGAGATCGAACAGCGCGAACTGACCATAGCTAGGCGAGTCAACTCTGAGATCGACAACCACATCCATGACTGTTCCGCAAACACAATAAACTATTTTAATGTGGTCTTGAGGTGGAATCTGAAAGTGCAAACCTCTAATAACATTTTGATAAGAAAAAGAATAATAGTCTTCGGCAAAATCAGTAACTAAACCAAGATCTTGAAAAATCTCTTGATGGAAAGTTTTAATAAAACTACCCCGATCGTCCTTGAACTTGTTTGGTTGAATTTGATAACAATCCAGTATTTTAGTTTTTATTACTTCCATCAGCCCTTACAAAATTGTGAATAACAGAGATTACGTAATCGAGCATTTCTTCCGTCAGACCAGGATAAAGTCCGATCCAAAAAGCATTTTCCATTACATAATCAGTATTTTTAAGATCGCCAATTACTCGATAGTTTAAGCCCTCGTATGCCGGCTGTCTGACCATATTTCCGCCAAACAACAATCGCGAGCCGATCCGTTTTTCCTCTAAGTGTTGCACTAGCGCATTGCGGGTAAATGGAGCATTATCCTTAACCGATAACAGAAACCCAAACCAACTTGGCTCGGAATTAGCTGCTGCTTCAGGTAGAAGCAATACATCCTGTAAATCTTGCAAGCTATTATATAAATAATCAAAATTCTGACGGCGTTTAGCCACAAATTCAGGCAACTTGTCTAACTGAGCGCATCCT
>Ga0105054_10009533_pt1 | contig 12568 bp, 7 predicted proteins | sample BON02_FD_78091 | JGI IMG/M metagenome (GOLD analysis project Ga0105054, IMG submission 78091) | Freshwater microbial communities from Lake Bonney liftoff mats and glacier meltwater in Antarctica - BON-02 (megahit assembly) | ecosystem: Environmental > Aquatic > Freshwater > Ice > Glacier... | reverse complement strand
TTGTACCTCGAGTGTACGTTAGGGATGGGACTGCACCTACCGTCCAACCATCCGAAGTTCCACAAACAAGCGATTGATGTTCGAGATACTCTTTCTGGTGTCCCCGATGAGATGGATTTGTGTATGGCGGGCATCAGGTTACAGATCGTTGAAAAATATAGAAGATTGGAAAAACCTAAACCTGAATTTGTGAATACAGAAGAAGAACAGCGTGAAGACACTGAAAAACGATATTCCCGTGAAGAGATAAGTAATGCTTTGGATGCATTGAGATTAGACGGCAAAAAAACTAATGTAAAGATGTATGGTATGCACATCGAGGACATCAGCTCTGCCCCAAGAGTAGCTCCTGCAGCAACACCCCCAAGTTATTCCCAAGTTTCAAAACAATTTCGAATTAAGAAGGTCACCGGGGATGGTAGTTGTGCATTTCGAAGCATTGCGCAAGGTCAAAACGGGGGCGCTTTGAGCTTCGCGGATGAAACAGCATTGGCATCGGAACTGCGCCGCATCGTTTGTGTGGAACTGCGTTCTCGTGGCTCGGAGGAAATGACAGGTACTGGATTGACGCTGGAACAGTTGGTGTTGATGAAGGATGCGAAATATCCGACTTTCTCCGAGTACATTCAGGCAATGTCGCGTTCAGACTACGCCGGTGAAACAGAGTTTTTGTTGTTATCTAACAAGTTAGGGATCACCATATCTGTGTTCCATCATACTGGTTCGTTTGAACATCTTATCACTTATGGAGATGAAAAGCATCCCTCGCCTATCAGATTGTTGTGGCAACGAGGACTGTCGGAAGCTGGAAATCACTACGATGCTTTAATTTAGTTACTAAAAAATATTATTAGATTTCATTTCGAAGTGCTTCATTCCATGCTGTGAGCGTACTGCTGTACTTGCTAGTGGATGCCCCAGTGATCAATAGACTGGAAGACAGAGACCTTTGAAGAAGATTCTCTTCGTCTATGTTATCCTCCGAATCCAATCTAACTCCTGAGTCTAGCCTAGTATTGATAATAACTACTTCGTTGTATGGAGTTTGATCTTGGGCAAAAAGTGACATGACGGCCAAAACGACGCAAGTAGCACAGTACAGCCCTCGAAAAATACTGTTGCCACCTTTTTTATTTACAAAGATGATGATGTTGATGAACAATTGCGTGACCCAATAGGCTCTCAACAATGTACATGTTGGAACATGACGTTGATAGCTTGCAACCAGAAGCGCGAGTGCCAGAAGCCAAGCAACGCATGCGCTAGTCGTGGCAGCCACAAGGGACGCTGAAGGAGGCTCTTCAAGGGCCACCAGGAATCCGCAGCAGCATAAGGCAATACAAGTAGCAGATATTTTGATGTAATAGACGAGACTAGTTGCTGGTTTCACGAGTGGGAGTCGAAGTACTGAGGAAAGGCGAGGCATACCCATGGCAATGAATAGCCATATGGAAGGCAATTCTAACATAGTAGATGAGAAGCAGGGTGTTTCGACTGAATAGTCCCATCCATATTCCTCGTCACACCACCAACTACTACTATTGTTGTTGGTGTGATTCATTTGTAAAGTGAAAACGAATCCACATTTTTTTTATTGTTACCATTGTATATCAATAACATGTTACATGTTGGTGATTGGTTTTCGTTTGTGAGCATTAAAGGTTTTTCGATTCCTGAAGATGTCTTCCAACAAGCGGAGGCTCTGTCTGCTTGCAAGAGACGTGTGGATGATCAGCACATCAGTCTGTCAAGAATGTTTTCGTTGAGAGAGATTGAGATCGAAGGGTTTGTCGATGATGTTAGGGCGGCTGTAGAAGGGATCGAAAGTTTTGAATTGACCTGCAACGGATTTAGATGTTTTCAAGATAGATTTTCTGCGCTGATGGTTAGAAGAGGGAAGAAGCAGTTGGATAATTTGGTGGACTGTATTGACCAAGTGTTGTTACAGTATTCGAAGCCGTTATACTATGAAGACCGCCAACATCACATATCACTCTATGAGCATGAGTCTGATTTTGAAGAATCCGAGTCTTGTAAAACTGTGAAAATCAGAGTGACGAAACTTACAATCAACTGTGGAAATAGAGAATTTCTAGTGGAGTTAGCTTAGTTGTATCAATCAAACGGTTCTCAATTGATTCATGGTTTGTAGCACTCAGTAGTTGTTATGTGACAGGCTACGCAAATTCAAAACTCTATTCTTTCACTGGGGAAGCTCCTTGTTTATTGATTTTGTTGGCGGATTTTGCGTGCTGCTGATAAAGCATAAAAATAATAATAAAGATCCGTTATTTATTGCATACGAAATCGATGTTCAAGTCGCTAGATGGATTGGTGTCTACCAGCATCGGGCTTGCGACAACGGAATGGGAGAACGACACAACCGTTGGCATCAAGAAAGTTGTTGATTTTGAACGCAAAATCATGTTTCCTAGTAAACAGAGGAAACTGTTCTTGCGGTTGGTTGATGTCATCGATGCACCTGATGGACAAGTGTTTCTGATCATGCCGTTGTACCGCCACAACTTGGGGAGCTGCCTGAAAGATATGAACTTTTCTCAAAAGCTGACAGTTGCTCGACAAGCTCTTGAAGGATTGAAGTACTTGCACGGGAAAGGAATTATTCATGGAGGTTGTAAATGCAACAACTTGCTATTGAATGATCTCTCCCATGTTGTGTGGACTGATGTAGGTACCACTCTTTCTACAGAGATACCTAAGGATGGAACTCAATACTGTGCACCGGAATTTTACGATTCAAATGGGGAATTTGCATTGCCGCTGATGTTAAGTACGAAAGCTGATGTGTTCGCCTTTGGAGCCATACTGAAAGAGATAGAATCAAACTCAAAGGTATTTACTGATGCAATTGAGGATGCAATGGAAAGACGTATTTTAAGTCCTTTGCGAGAAAAGAACAACCCGGTTTCGATGATTGAAGAGATTGTGTCGACCACCAAATCATCCGATAGTATTGTGAAGATCATGAGCACCCATTGGGAAGATTCCAAAGTGCAGCAAAGTGGATGCTTTGCACTGAGTGTGTTGGATCACTTTGAAAACAATGCCAGTGATGCGGTTTTGAAGGCCATGGAAATTCATGAAGTGGATATCGAGGTTCAATACTACGGTTTAATGGCCTTGCTGTCACTGGGTTTTGTTCCTCTACCAATCATTCTATATACAATGGATCGGTACCCATTAGTTTCGAAGATTCAAATTGAATGTTGTAAACTTCTGAGTTTGTGCACAACATATGATAAAACCATTAAAGCTTCACTTTTGAAAACGATGGAACATCATGAACAAGATGAGCAAGTGTATGAAGCAGCTGTAGGTGCGTTGATGAACTTGAGTATCATCAATCGAAACCTAGCAGCCAAAACTGAAATTTTAAACTCTATGAAGCAACATCCAAAAAGTGCGAGAATTCAAGAGCTGGGATGCGGGTTCCTCATGAACATTAAATGTTTTGACCCATTGGTGAATCAAGCTCTCGATAATCACAAGCAATGTGGCAGGGTTATAGCCAATGCATTCGGTTCATTGAAATACAGTCAGACGTTTGACGAGGGGCTTGTGGCCGCTTTGATGGTCATACACGTGGATGACGAGTCAGTGCAACGTAGGGGGTGTGCACTTTCGTGGAAGACGACAATTGAACCTGTTCTTGTAGCAATGGACGCGTTCCGCGGTAATGGTTCAATTCAGGAAAAAGGAGTAAAGTGGATGCTCGAATTTAAATGTCTAGACCACTTTGGCCTTGTACTGCAGGCGATGAAACACCATCTGACTAATGATGCCATCCAGTACAACGGAGCAAAGGTGTTGCTACTTCGAGAGACGTATCATGAAATGATCGACGAAATATTTCAACAGATGTTGTTAACGATGGAGACAACACCTGAAATGAAGACGCAAATTGCATGCTGTACCGTATTGCATGATATCGTGATGAATAATGCGGAGAAAAAGCAAAAAGTTGTTGATAGCAAATCATTGGAATTCCTTCAATTAAGTGATGAGCCGATCGTTTATTTTTACCTAGCTTATATCATTACCTGCTTAGCTGATGCTCCAAATTCAGGACCACTTGTCAGTATTGTTCAAAATCGGGTGTTACACGGCATGGCACTCTTTCCGGCTGATATTCAAATACAAGAACAAGGATGCGCTGCCATTGCTGCTTTAGCCAAATTCCATGACATGAATTTTGCGAAACGCGTGGTTGTGACAGCCCTTAACGCATTTCTATTTGATGAGAAAATACAGGAGTGTGGATTGCGAGCAGTAGCGGCACTAAGAATGGAATCGGAACAACAACGAATTGAGAAAGCAATGATAGCTCATCCTCACTCAGCGTTGGTGCAATTGTCAGCGCTGCAAGCACTGTGTAGCCAAGAGAACGTGAACTTCCTGTTGGTCTCTAAAGCCATAGAAAACAATCCAACTCATGTTGAAATTCAAATTGCTGGATGTAAGCTGATTGCAACGCTAGCACAAACCCAACGGGACGAGTTGGTTTTTAAACGACAGGTACATCGAATGGTGTTCACAGCATTGAATATCACTGACAATGCAGATATACAGTCAGAAGCTTGTTGCGCTTTGATGCATTTGGCAGTTTCGAAAGAAATTCAATTGTTCCTTCTAAAGGCAGATGCTGATCGTTTGATTGTTCGGGCCATGAATCTATTTCCTCTTCATTCACAATTGCAAGAACATGGCTGCCATGCATTATGGAACCTAAGCGGCATTTTCCCCCAAATGCTTTGCCCCGAAACATTAAAAGCAATTCTATCGGCAATGCAACTACATGTTGAAAATCCTGATATACAAGAGAGTGCTTGCGGCACCTTAACCAATCTCGCTGGTTGCTTGGACCTTGGTGATGAAATTGGAGATACGATGTTGCGCACGATGAAACTGCACCGAAACAGCCCCCAAGTGCTGGAGAGCGCGTGCGGACTGTTGATGAACATGCCTCTGCCACAGATTAAAGCAGTCAGTTCGATTGTGGAGGCGATGAGGATGCACGAGTCGCATGTAGGACTTCAAGAGATGGGATGCGGTGCACTTGCTTCGCTTGTCGAGCACTTGGACGACACCACACAAGTGGCTGAACGAGCTATGACTGCACTGTCAAATCATTCTCAAGATGTAGCCGTGCAGGAAAACGCACTGGCAGTATTAAGCGCCGTTCCTTTTACGAAAGTAGACTCTAAACTTGTGCTTCGCGCGATGGATATTCACCTGATGTCAAGTGAGGTCCAAATCAATGCGTGCAAGATACTCGCAGGTAGTGGGAAAGTGCGGGATCGAGCAGCCAGAGCCATGCAGCTGCATAAGAACAACGTTTATGTTCAGGTCCAAGCCATTCCTTTCGTCGAGTTTGAACTTATTCAAGACGCGTTGAATAAACACTCTACGAATGAACACGTGTGTACTGCGGCATTTAAAGCCTTTTCTAGATTCAAGCCGGCATTTGATCTTGCTCAAGTTGCAAGAGCACTTAACAATTTCCCAGGTAATGCTATGCTTCAAGCATATGGATTGGAAATTCTATACTTGAAATACGACGTCCTTGATCCAGCCACTAGAGCTATCCAAAGATTCCCAGATAACGAGTTCTTGTTGGAACGTGCCTGTGCGGTTATTGCATCGTCCAATTTGGAAGATCAAACCATCAAACCACATTTGTTGAAATTGATGCAAAACCATGAAATATCTCCCAAAATTCTCACACATGCTTGTGCAGGAATGAGTAAGCTATGTGCTGTAACTGAATTACCCGAATCGAATGAATTGCGACTTGCTACAATCACCATTATGGAAAAGTACCCTGAACATTCTGAATTGTTAGAAAAGGCTCTTGATGTAGTGGGCAATCTAGGAGGTGATACTAGTGGTTTCAATCGCCATGTTGCTTTCACGATGAAGAATCATCTAGACCATCAAGGCATCCAAGAAGCAGGTTGTGCTGCATTTATCAGCTGGCCCATTGTCGATTTTGCTCCTGAGGTTCTTGCGGCAATGATTCGTTTTCAAAATGTACCGAGTGTTTTAACTATAGGATGCGGGGCTCTCGGGGCAATGGCGGTCAACGAAGAAAACATAGCCGTATTGCAGGACCTTCACGTAGAACAAATCATTGTTCAAGCCGTAACTGCGTTTCCTAACGACATATTTCTCCAGCAAAATGCAATCGCAGTACTGGGACTTATTCAAGCAAGAGAGGGATATTCTGCCATATTTAAAGCAATGGATAGATTTTCAGAAGTTGTAGGTTTACAAGAAAACTGTTTGATGGCAATTGCCAATTTGAATTCCGATGCGGTGATGAAGAATTTTCAAGTCAGCAATAGAGTCGCTCAGCTGCTTCGCAAGTTCAAAGATCATCCTGGCATTCAGCATCTGGGAAGCATGGTTTTGAAAAACATACACAACAAGCAACACAAAGAACTATCTGAATTTTCAACCATTTTGATTTAATCCATAAATTCCTCAATAATTAAAACTCCCGATTTCATTTCAATTTATAAATGCTGTCCACTTTTCAATATTGGATTTCAAACCTTCGACATCAATGGTTGACAGATTTCCATTCTCCACCAATAATTTTCCATCCACCCAAACGTGTGAGACTTTCTTGGAGTTGGCGTAAACTAATTGGGACACAGGCGAGTACATCGGTTGTGACGAAAAGCTACTCAGATCAACAGCTATTATATCAGCATTCTTTCCAATTTCAATGGATCCAGTTTTACTGTCGATACCGAGAGCGGAAGCTCCATTGATAGTAGCCATGCGAATGGCTTCCATGGCACCTACGCTGGTGGCGGATTTAGAAACTCCCTTTGCAAGTATCGCAGCAAGCTTCATCTCTTCAAACATATTCAAACTGTTGTTGGAGGATGCCCCATCAGTTCCTAGCGCAATATTGATACCGGCTGTTTGCATGGCTTGCACTGGACAAAATCCACTGGCCAGCTTCAAATTGGAAGATGGGCAATGGACTACATGGGCTCCACGACTACTGAGAGTGGCGATATCTTCAGGAGTGGCTTGGGTCATGTGCACGGCAATAAAAGATTCATTGATCAGACCGATAGAATCGAGGTTCTCCAAAGGGCGACACTTACGATCGCATTTATGGCAAAACTGAGACGCTGTATTAAGTTGCAACGATTCTTCAATCTCACTTTCACTTTCATGCAAGTGGATATGCATAGGAATGCCATACTTGCGGGCCAGCTCCCCTGCTTTGACGAGATGACCTTCTGATACAGTGTATGGGGAATGCGGTGCAACTGTGAATGTGATGCGATCACATTGGTTGCTCGAAATCATTTCCTCTCCTTTGGCCAAGTAGTCAGCAGCATCGGCAGCGTATGCACTAGGGAATTCTATTAGAATCGATCCTACCACTCCCCGAATCCCTGTAGCTTCAATAGCATCACAAACAGCTTCTGGGAAAAAGTACATGTCCGAAAAGCAAGTGGTTCCTCCAAGAAGCATTTCAGCGATGGCTAATTCTGCTCCTTCACGAACGAACTCACGTGAGACACATTTGAATTCTGTCGGCCATATTTTGGTCTCCAACCATGTTGTCAAGGGCAGATCGTCAGCATATCCTCTGAGATACACCATGGGAGAATGCGTGTGTGCATTGATCAATCCAGGCATCAATACAGTCCCTTTAGGAAGAACTATACCATCGGAGGAACACGAACTGGAAGGCAGGATATCAACGATCTTACCGTTTTCAACAACCACGGCATGATCGTTTAATACATCATTCGTAGCATTCACAGTCACAATATGCGGTGCATGAATAATCTGCTTGCTTGACTTGACTGGCTTTTTGGAAAGCAACGCAGACACTGTTTTCAATACGGTTTCTTCCAAGCGAGCATGATTTTTCTTTTGTACGGCGTAGAAATCATCCAACGTCAGTCCGTGCGAAAGCCCATTAGCCATATTGTCAACCAACCCTAGAATTGCATAGCTCATACCCATTTCACCAGCTATGGTCGCCTCGTGCGATGCGGTCATTCCAACGACATCGCCAACTTGACTCATCCATCTGATTTCAGCTCGGGTTTCAAAACGCGGTCCGAGGCTATTGACGTACACACCCCCATCCCTCAACGGTCTCATATCCACCGACTCTACAATGATCTGTCTCATCTTCTCATCGATGCTTGGAACATGATGAGAATCTTTGCCCTCGCTCGCTGAAAGTATTTTATAAGGACAAAAGAAATCATCCGGGACAATAAAACTTCCTACTTTCAAACTGCTCTTCAACGAACCAACAGAACAAACACCAAGGATCCTTGTGCAGCCCAACTGCTTCAACGACCACAGAATGGCGGCATATGGCACCAAATGAGGGGGCGAGTACACTCCAGTTGATGTATGACGTTGCACAAACACCAAATCTGCATTCACCACTGTTACTTTGACGCTGACATCATCGAACGGAGTAGCTAGAGTCTTCTCATCCCCAGTGTACACCGCCTGCAATCCACTTCCTCCAATGACTCCCAACATCCAACTAACTTGAAATCGATGGCAAGATCAAATGCAGAGTACAGGGTAGACCCCCACAAAAAGACAGTCTCTACGAATAATTCCTCTCATTCTTGAAGCAATATATCGATGGATTCGTGTGGCCATTCTCGAGTGCCCTGTAAGCCTTGATTTCTATTTCAATATACATTATTGTTGTGGTGCTGGTATTTGAAGTTTAATCATATTTAAATGATACGCTAAACGCAAGGGTGTTTGGCAAAATGAAAATAACTTAATTGGGACGTTTGGGTTTGAGGGTGATAAAAAGTTTTGCATTTAATCACTCAATAGCCCGATCCTCGGACCTATGTCCGTAAAGTTAAATTCATGCCATACCCTTGTGTTCCTCTTAAGCTGTTAGGTGTGTACCAATGTTTTTCTGTTTCATGGAACTCCTGAAATTCATTTTTGAAACTGGTAGTGTTTTGCATATTTGAGTACTAGTGCACTAGCGAAATAGGTGCAAACATGTAAACATAGTTTCTATGCTGTAGGACATTCTTATTTATGATTAATGTTTTACATACCTGGTAGGTTCAATTTCAAAATAAAAAACGCGCTGTTGGACTTCGACGACTGCTCCAAACAAATTTTTATCTCTACAGCAAGTAATCTGTTCGACAATTTTGCTATCTGCTTCGTACTTACACGTTCGTTGGGACTCACGAGTGTAGCTTGGAAATCCTCCTACCAACAAAAGACCTTGATGGCCTTCCGCCAGTACAATGTTTGGCATCCTTTTGGTATCACCAAGCCGCCTTTCTACTGATCCCGTCAGTTTGTTCAGATATTTCCGCCGCCAGTTTGCTTAATGGTTCGGATTCTTGCCTAATCCAGTACTTTTTCGCGCTTTCGCTGCGTTTTGGAGGAGATGGAACCTTCCTTTGATTGGCAATCGATGATTCGTCAAATTCCTGTTGGGAGGAGTTAAGAATATATACACCTCCGGCTTAAATTGTTCAGCAGTCATGATGCCGTTTACATAACGACTGTCCAAGAGAACTTAGAGAAGTCCCTTTTAGTGATTCTTCGCAAACGTTTTGTAGCAAAATTCGCTATTGCACTTCGCAGTGAACTCTAGCCGCATTGCTTCTCTGTGATGCTTGTTCTTAACAAGACTGTAGCGTACACAAATTGACAGGGAATCGATTTTACACTAGGTTCGCCTTTTAAGCGAGAACATATTTGAACTCACTGGTCTTTTTGGTCGCCATGCACCATTTAATTAGTATGTTGCCAACCCAATTTCAACGCCTCAACCATATAACCTCTTGTAAAACTTGTTCGTTATGGTACTGTGATCCTATGACGCGTTGGGTCAAGGTACGAATCGTTCGAACTTGTAGGAGCGGAAGTTTTTCCTGAACCATAATACCAATTTCTCCTGAAATGAGTTGATTTAACGTTTGCATGGGTAGTTGTCGGCACGCAGTTAACACCATAGCTCTTTCGGCAGACTAGTTTTTATAACTGGGTAAACCCAGTTTCAGGACAAAATAACAAGAAAGAGTGCTGAAAAAGTCTGGTGCTTAAATAGACGCTTTACGCTTAACAATTGACAAGGTTATAGATTTTCTTCCATACTTACTGTTATTATTTTTAATTTTAAAGTTCACCACACAACAAAAATCTATTATTTGATTTACCAAGGTATTTCAAAAGATTAAAACCCCACTAACCCCCTAAAAACCCATTTTTCGAATCAAATCAAATTAATTGGGAATTGAGACGATTTCATGATTGGGACGAGCGTTTTTATCACCTAAATAGGATTATTGCCGTTTTCACTCCCAAAAGGACAACTTGGTAGAACATTACATCTATTGTACAACTTTTACAATACTCGAATTGATTTCTTCGGAATCGAGACGAAACAAAGATAAATAGGAAATTTGGATTTCCAGCATGATTTTCCAACGGTTGAAACCTTCTAAATTGACCATTGAAACCCCTTTGAACGAACGTATTGAAGCTATTTAGTGGTCAACTGTTCATTCAATAACCAAATCCAAAACTAAACGATACGTGGTTTTATGAAGGAGATGGATGTACACAAAACATTGCTGGTACATTGTCTTATCCTGCTTATGGGGGTCACAGTGTCACCAAAAGGACGAAGGATCAAGATTGTCTAGCAAATGATGAGTCTCGTTCAGTCATGTTTATTGGACACATGGCTGCAGGATTGCAGCTAGAAATAGGAGATAATCCTGATAACTTATGCCTCGACGACTATGCTTCTATCTTACTAACCCAGCCGCTTGCTGCAGGTGAGGGGCTATGCGTTCCTAGGTTTGAACAGACGACGACTGCAAGCCAATATCGGTCGTACTTCCGAGTGAATAATGGTTTGCAAGGCAAGGTATCCAGGTACCAAATCACACTTCACGCGAGTCCAACTGGTGTCAGACAAAATTCTTGTGACGCTCCAAGGACACTAGTGTATTTTGAAGGTAATTCATGCACGCAGGATGTCTTCGCTAGAAAGAACCTATCCACAAACTCACTTGCAAATTTGCAAGCTTTTAAAGCAAAATCTGGTGACTTCACAAAAGATGAGATACGATCCTTTAAAGTGTTTGGGCCATCAACTGGACAGACTGTTAGAAGCTGTCGGTAATCTTTCTTCATCGGTTTCGATACGTACCTGACTTATGGTCATAGGCGGATTCAACGCACCGAACCCTTGCAGGGGTCGCGAGCAGCTACTCACAAATTTCAAAAGAAGTGCTTTATGCACATCGTCAAATTCTGAGACAGGGAATACTGATGATGATTATGCCATGTTTCAAGAAATGCGTGCCTTAGGACCCGATGAGAGTTACTGCGTGGACACTTTTGACATTTCTGGTAAGGTGGTTCAAAACAGCAACTACAAGTTGCAGCACATGGGCACCAAAACCAACGGGCTTGATGGAAAAGTATCTTACATGTCATTATGGAAGAAACGGAACCCGAATGAAGATGCATCAGTAGAAGTGTTGGAGTTAGCGAAGAAGAATTTTGGTTCACTTTTTAACTTTTAATACCAACCTTACTGTAAAACATTCATATTCGTCCCATAACTATCATAACATTTTTGTTGAATTCAAATACTGGTGTATAGATTTTGATTTTGGCGAGAGTTTACATGGTGGTTTATTACTATCGTACTTACTAACATTAAATACGAAACCAAGAAAATAGCCAAGAAAATAGCCAAGAAAATATTTATTGATTTGATTTTCCAGGGCACTCCTGGTATTTTGAATCCATCTGATTCGAAAATTGTCGTCAGGCTGTTTTTAAAAATACATACGTTGACTCATCTTTCAAAACCCAACTTTAAGAGCTCTCCGTTTTCGATGATTGCAGGATATTTTAGGCAAGTCGTTTTATCCCATGATGGTCTTGATGATTACTCAGTTCACCTTTTGGATAATTTTCATGAACTTTGTGTTTTTGAATGGCTATCAAGATTTTTGTCCGGTATTTTGGAAATACTTTGCCAACCACGTTTAATGTTGACTCATTTTTCAAAAAACAATTTTAAGAGATCTTCGAAGGTTTTCGATGGTTGCAAGGTATTTCAGGGGCAGCACGATTATCTATGATAGTATAGAATTTCACTTTCAGGTGCTTACGGATGATATACGCGAAGTTCACATTCTTGTATGGTTTTCTTGGTCGTTATGTATTCGGTTGGCAATAATCTGTCTCACAGGCTTATTGGGATCTCGCTTTTCAAAACAAATTTTTAAAAGTTCCTCGTTGACAAAGTTATATTCAGGGCTTTCCAACGGATGTGTATCGTTTTTTGATAGCTTTGCAGAACACATAGTTCAATATGTGGTTGATTTACAAGAACTTATAGTGTTGGAGATCGTTCATGGTCGTTGTACCATCTTTTGACAATAGTTTGTCTTTCAGGTTTGATGTGGTCTCGCTTCTCAAAACAAATTTTAAGAGTTCCTCATCTTCAATGTTCGAAGATTATTTCAGAGATATTATG
>Ga0105054_10009530_pt1 | contig 12571 bp, 7 predicted proteins | sample BON02_FD_78091 | JGI IMG/M metagenome (GOLD analysis project Ga0105054, IMG submission 78091) | Freshwater microbial communities from Lake Bonney liftoff mats and glacier meltwater in Antarctica - BON-02 (megahit assembly) | ecosystem: Environmental > Aquatic > Freshwater > Ice > Glacier... | reverse complement strand
TTCTGCCGGCATTCAGTGACAAGCCGCTGGAAGAAAATTCAGAAGAACAGGCAAAGCTGCAGACTGTTATCGAAAAGTTGAAAGCATCGCGTTGATTGCAACGAGGTCCGGCATGTCGGTCGAAAATCCGGCTGAGTCGACCGCATATACGTTTTCAGTTTCGCCAGGAAACGCCGCCTGCACGCATCAGTTTGCTTGCGGTGTCACTGGCTTTCGCAGAATGAGCACGTATTCGACCAGATCAACAAGCTGATCTACCGTTAGAAGTTTTTGCAGGTCTTGCGGCATTAAAGACAGCTTTTGCTTTTCGAACTCTTCAATGTGAGTCTTGAGAAATTTTCGATCGATGCCTTCGCGGTTTCGCAGAGTCACTGATTCATCGGAATCGCTGATCAGCAATCCACTAAAGGCCAGTCCTTCGTCAGTGACAAGAATGTAGCTTTCGAAGTTATGGCTAATAGCGGCGATAGGTGCAAGAATGGAAACGTAAACGGCATCCCGCGAAAGCTTGCTGCCGATTTCGGAAAGGTCCGGGCCGACTTCCTTACCTTCGCCCTTCACTTTGTGGCAGTTGATGCATGTGCCTTTGGTACGGAAGACAACTGCTCCGGCGTCGGCATTGCCTTGGCGTTTGATTAGTTCTGCGGTTGGAGGTAGCGGCTGAGCGTCAGCCGTCGCGGGAAGCTGCAGGTGTTTACCAGCCTCAGCTTTTATGGCAGCATCGTCAGATGACAACAGTACGTTTGCGGCAATGAATTTAAGATCATCAGACAGCTTTGCAGCTGTAACCAGTTCCATGATGCCTTTCTGACCGTCAATGTTGAGTCCAAGAGCACTCACCGCCGCGCAGCGGATCGCTAGTGATTCTGTAGGTGACGTAACCAGTGGAACCAGCAATTGTCGAGCCTGCTTGCCAGCGGCACGTCCAATCAGTCCAATTGCCGAAATGGCTCTTGTTGGGTCGTCGCTGTTTATGAAGGCTTGCAGGATTAGTCCGCGATCCATCGCGAACAACAGCTCAGCACCTCGCACGCCGCTGGTTTCGTTGCTGTGTGCCAGGCAAAACGCTGCCAGATCGTCCGCAACTTCAACCGGCTTGAAACGCTCGATTAATTCAAAGAACTGTTCGGTCCCCGGCTCCGCTCGCAGGTATCGCAGAACGGCAGACTTTGCTTTGGTGGAAGATTCCAAATCGAAATCCTTTAGTCTAAGAACCGTTTCGACAATCAGTTTGTCTTGGGGATCTAACCCCGGTCTGCCTTCATCCGAACAAACCAATGCGTTGCCGAGCAGGATGGACGCCAGCATGAAAAAGAAGAGCTTCACAGGGACAGTCGTAGTTTAAGGATGAAAGAAATTCTGGCCGATTGGGCAAGCCGTAGACCTCAATGTAGATCCGCTGAAGGCGGTTGGACGTTGATTGCGTTCAACGTGTGCCTGCGCCGCTGATACCAGCGGCGCAGGTCTTAACTGTCCGGGAAAACTACAGCCCCAGCAGGCGATTCAATGCGGCATCCTTGTGGGCACCTTCATGGAAATCGAATGCTCGCATATAGTGGTCATGTTGCTTTTCAGGTGTTTTTGGATCCTGAAGAATCTTCGCCAGATAGTCTGCGGCCGCTCCGGCACGACTGCGCCAAACGATGTCTCGGCCAGCAGACGAATTCCAGCCCTCGCCAACCAGCTTCAACCATGCGTCGAAGCAGGCGTCTTCATTTCCATCAGCGGCAATGCCCAGAGCTTCCAGGTACCAGCGATCTTTGCCATCATGTTGCGCGGCCAGTTGGGACCACAGTTTTGGCATTTCGGCAGACTTGTTGTGATGAAGAGCAATCGCCAGTTCTCTACGAACCTGCGAAGATGAATCCTTTACGAGTGGCATCGCGTAATCCGCAAGATCCAGTTTCAGCTGACGCGCCAGTCTTATTCCTACAATACGAATATTCGCGTCCTTATCGTTGACCGCCTGAGCAACAGTTCGCTTGCCCCGGCCGTCAATGTTTCCCAGCAGCCATAATGCGCGAGCTCGATAAAGGGGATTGTCTAATGCTGCCATCTTCTGCAGTTCTGCTTCTGCCTGCGTTCCCATCTGGTGCAGTGATTGCCATGCCATGTATCGAGCCGCATAGTTTGGGTTCTTTAACGCTGCAACAGATCCTAAGGCTGTTGAAAAATCGAACTTTGGCAGTTTGTAGGAGCCATCGTGTCTGATGGGCGTGATACGGAACAGTCGTCCTCGATCCAGATCGCCCATGCCGTGACCGCCAACACCTGGGTCGTACCAATCGGCGATAATCAGTGATCCATCCGGTGCAACCTTTACGTCCGATGGTCGGAACCACTTGTCCTGGGTACCTGTCAGAACGTCGCGGATTTCGGCTTTGTAGCCAGCCCCATTATCGCTGGTTATGTAAGCTCGACAAACATTTGGGCCGGCATCGCAGTGCAGAATCTGACCGTGAAACATCGGCAGCAGATCACCTTCGTAAATCGTAATGCCTGTCGGTGATCCGGCGCCGGTTTGCAGCAGGTTTGGCACAACACCGGGATCGTTCAGATGCCAGTGACGTTCCGGAATGTTTTCGCTCATGCCCGTCCGAGGCGTCTGCCAGCCGGCGCCTGTTTTTTCGTCTTTGTATCCGTAGTTACCGAACTCCATTACATAGTTAATTCGCACGCCTTTGTTGCCGTCATCGTCGTTGTCTGACTGCCACAAAGAACCGTAAGAATCGACCGTCACCATCCAGTTGTTGCGGAAGTTCCAGCCGAGTGTTTCAAATTCGCTGCCATCAATGTTACAGCGAAAGACCATGCCTTCCTGATACGGCTTGCGGTCTGCCGTAACGCGATTGCCAGCCATGTCGATAATTAAATTGCCATCTCTGTCTTTGATTTCGCGGCCTGAATTGCCAAAGTTGAAGTACAGCTTTCCATCGGGACCAAACGTGAACGCATGAATTCCGTGATCGTGCTGTGCACCGGCGATTCCGCTAAACAGCACTTCTTTGCGGTCTGCTTTGTCGTCTCCGTTGGTGTCTGTGAAAATCTGAACTTTATCACCAGCCGAAACAATTACTTTGTCTCCCAGAACGCAGACTCCGTGAGCCGAATCGATGTCTGTTCCCTGATAGAAGACTGTTTCTTTATCAACCTGGCCATCGCCGTCTGTGTCTTCCAGAATCAGAATGCGGTCGCCTTCCGGGCGAGTGCCCAGATGCTTGCGATAATTCACCACTTCGCAAACCCAGACACGTCCACGATGGTCGATGTCGATGTTCGAGGGGCTCAGTAACTGTGGTTCGGCGGCAAACAAACTGGCGGACAGTTCTTCGCCGACTTCCAGTCCGTCCAACGCATCCGCTGCTTCATGTGATCCGCCGGAGTTTCCTCCAGCATTGGCGGGAGGCTGAGTGTTGTAAACCAGAAACTCTACGCTGGCTGTCGCTCCGCAAGTGCCCTGTTCCGTGCCGCCGTTGTCAAGTCCTCCGCGTGCTTTGAAGCGAGTAACCCCAGCTGGCACGTCGAATGCAATGACGGAATGTGCATGCGTTCCAAGACCGTAAGCCACTTCTTTGCCATCGATCTTCATGGCACCGCCGCTAGTGTTTTTGTTTATCTGGACCTGTCCGAAACCAGAGGAAGCTGACTTCCATTTCAGCTCAGTCAGCTTCTGTTCGCCGTCAGGTCCGACCAGCCGAGGTTCTGCCCAGTTGGCCCAGTCGCAGCCATAACCGTTGCCGCCGTCCGTTACCACTAAAAAAAGTTCTTTGGCACCAGTGATGTCCACGTCGATGTCGACGGCGTTTCCGGGAGTTTCTTTGGTAATTGTTTTGCTGGCAAACAATGGTTTGGCAATGGCTAGGGCCGCTGGCTTTGTCATTGCAACCGAACGTTTAATTTTTCGTCCCGTTTTTTTTTGAGCCTCAGTGCCTGGCTTTGGTTCGTCCTGGTTGGCTTCCAGGTCTTCCCGCGTTGGGCTTTTTGTCGTGACACCATTGGCTGGAACGTCACCATGGGCCGTCCAGACAATTGCATTCAGCACGACTTTGCGAAAGTTCTCGTCCGCCCAGTTCCAGTGAAAGTGTCCTCCGGTAAAACCGAATCCTCGACCACCGCCATCACGTTCGGCGGCCCATGCCACGTGCTGAATATCGCCGTTATCCATCGACTTACGCACGTCGGGATTGCCGCTATGTGCACCATCGCCGCGACTCATTGTTTCTTTGGGCGGGTGAGCTGACAGGATTGGCGTCACGCCTTTCATGTCTGGTCGAAACCGCATGTGAAAATACCATTCGTCGTTGATTGTGAATGGCTTTACTCCGCTGGTGATTGGGTGCTTTGGGAACTTGTCGAATTTTCCGTCCCAGTGTGGGTTCACTGACCAGTTTGCTTCAAAATATCCGCCCATCCAGTTCAGGAACGCGTCCCCGGTTTTGCCAGCAGGAGTTTCCACCGCATAGTGAATACAAACCAGCCCGACGCCTTTTTTCATGAGTGTGTCGAACTCGTCAATGTGCGGGTTCAGTAGATGTCCGCCTCCGCCGTCGCAGTACACCACAACTGTGTCCGCACCTTCCAGGGCCTTGAGGCCGTCTTCCGGCCAACCGTGTTTGATAACTTTCGTTTCATAGTTCGGAAACACTTCCGCCAGAGAATCTGCCAGCTGCAGACAACCAGCGTAATGTTCGTGAGACCAATAACCGTGGCTGGGTCGTCCGGAAATGAACACGACGTTTTTCTTTTCCGGCGATGTGACGCTGGCGGTAGTTTTGGTAGGAAGCTTCTTCAATCGGATATTGCGAAACTGTACTTTCATCGGTGGCCCGGCATGTAACTGTAAAGCCAGAATGCCGGATGGTCGTCGATCCTGTTGGTCGTTATCTGTGCATTCGATCGTTGTCACGCCGTTAATCTTGTGGACAAAATCAAAGCCGTCAGCCGTAATGGAATAGCTGTTCCAGTCTTCGTGCTTGATCTTCGATTGTATCTCGGCCGATTCGCCAACAGACCCGATTACCTTGACTTCGAACTTGCCATCGTTGCGAACAAGTTCAGTCTTTTGGCCTCGGTTGGCAAGGATGCCCCGAAAGCGTTCGCCGTACAGGATTCCCGAGTAGGTTTGGCCAGCTTCGAAGTCTCCCTGGTAGCCGCCGACGACCCATTTGTCTTTATCCGCGTTCGGTTCGAAGCTGCGATATTGGACACCGGAATTGCCGCCGACGATTTTGTAATCGAATTGCAGTTCAAAGTTGTCGACTTCACCACCACGCCAAATTATGAACGTGTTGCCACTGGTAGGGTTATCGGCGGTTGTCTGTCCCGTGATGGTGCCGTCTTCGACGCTCCAGAATTTAGGGTTGCCGTCCCACCCTTTGAGTGTCTTGCCGTCAAACAAAGATATAAATCCGTCGTCCTGAGCGTGCGTGACTCCAGAGGGAATCAACAATGCAGTCACTAGAAAACAGAAGCTAAGCAGTCGCATATTTTAAGCCTTGCAAAATTTGGCGTGACATTAATGAGGAAAGGGGGGATCACGGATTGAACACGCTGGACAGCGAGCTGGAAACCAGCCTCAAGGACACCGGCTAAGCGGTTCGGAATCCGCAAAGGATCTCGCTGCCGATAACCTCGAAAGTTTTGGCTCAGAGTCTCACTGCAACAGGCCGGAAGATAATCGAATTTGTCAGCGATTGTAACAAACCACGGCGTGCGCCCACCAGGCAGATGTGGAATACCGAATAGCATTTTGCTGTATCTGTTCCGCGCTTGACTCGTAGAGGGTCTCTGACGGTCAGAGTAACCCTACGAAATCTACAGCATTGCGAAACTACTTTGTGATTTCGCGGATCTTCAGGTTGCGCCAGCGAACTTCGAATGGGCCCTGACCAGCGCCAATACCATGCACCTGCAGACCGATAAAGCCTTTGGGGTGTGACTTGAAACGTTCTTCGTGTGTCAGATCTGAAATCTGAGTGCCGTTAATCCACGTTTGAATGTGGCTGCCCTTCGCCAGAACTCGGTAGGAATTCCATTCGCCGTCTTTGAAGTTGTCGTGAGGTTTTCGGTCAGCATCGGGAGTCATCCAGCCGCCAGCGGATTCGCCGTAAACATAGCCCGCCATCTTGTCCAGAGAAATTTCAACCTGCGGCCCGTTCACTCGACCTTCCGGCGCGCCACCCACAGTTTGCGAACGAATCTGCACGCCTGAATTCAGCGCTGTATCAACCTTTACGTCAAACTTCAGTTCAAAGTCTCCGTAGGGCTTGTCGGTGCAGAGGAACGAATTCGGGCTGCCCTCCGATGTTTTGCCAACAATGGCATCGCCTTCAATACTATAAGTCGCTGTTCCGTTTCGCTGTGTCCAGCCTTGGAGAGTTTTTCCGTTAAACAGATTAACAAAACCAGTGTCCTGTGCCTGAGCAGCAGCCATGAATGATAGGGAAAGCAGAGAAGAAACAGTGACAACTCGAAACATGAGCATACTTTCAACTGGGTGGGAATGAAGCGTAGACCACGCGGCTCGCCGGTGAGTGCCGAATAGACTACCGCAAGCGCTGCGACAGTGCCATGGATCAGTGTTTTCAATTATTGTGGCGGAGTTTTCTAAGCAGCCCCAGCCAATGTACTTTGCTTAAATTCGTCTGAAAATGCTGTCTTTTTTGCATCGCCGTGTCGCGAATCACCACAGCGGAAGTCGGTTAGGTTTGTTCCAGTGAATCCTGGCCAGCAGCACATCGCCTTTATAGCCTGCTTTGGGCATCCATTCGCCGACAGTTATCCATGACTCATTGGGGCTGGCGTTTGTGACGCTAAAGTTGCCCATGAGGGCGACGTTGCTGGGATCGTTGACTCCGTCTCCCACCAGTGGCAGCACAACCTGTTCCGTGGACTTGATCAGACATTGCTTTTCAAGGTTAACCTGCGCAACCCACAATGGAGATCGCCAGCGAATGACATTTTCGTTGGTTGTGTCTTTTCGCGTATAAACCAAAAACAGACCATCGCTGTGAGTCAGCCAGTGCTGTTGCGTGGTTGACATATCCAGCGGCGTTCCGTCTTCCCAGGTCCATGGTTTTTTATCGGCCCAGTGCAACCCATCACTGCTAACGCTGACATATCCTCGATTATCTTCTGCGCGCATGGTAATCCAAAAGCTGTGTCCGAATTGAGTGACGCTGGGTTCCAGCAGTCCGCGTCCCTTTGGGTTGTGGATAGGATCGCCAACTTCTTTTACCAATAATTCGTGTCCGTCGAACGTTGCTTGAACTCCGGCCACCATCCGATGGGTTTCTTCCGGACCAAAGGTGAACGACATCTGAATGTCGCCATTCGGTAGAACAATTCTCTGGCCACAATTGTTGGAATAGATGTTGCTGCCTCGGGGATCATCCCATTTTAGAATCTTTCGCGGTGACCATGTGCCATCGGATGATCGACAGACATACACGGGATAGCGGGCAAGCTGTTCTTTTCGAGCAAAGTATTCGCCCTTGTAGAAGACAACATGACCCAGAGCAATTATCGTGTTTGTTGCAGCATGATACTGCGGAGTGACGTCGCAGACTGCAGCTTTGAGGTCGTCGCTGCGCCCTGATACAGCATCGCGGCCGAGAGCGGTGATCGGTTTGGGATCGCTCCAGGTCTTCCCGAGATCTTCCGAAATCGTCCAGTGTACGGGGCCGAAATAGTCTGATCCGCCAATCACCTGCAGGTTCATCAACGCTACTGGTTTGCCGTTTTTGTCAGGCAGCATGCAAGCTCGCGGATGAAACCAGGTTTGGCTTTTTCCGTCGCGGTTGCTCCAGAGCGTTTCCTTGGATATGGATGCGATAAGCGGCAACGCTGCATCGTTTGCGTGAGAAGTGGTGAGTGTCGCGACAGGTTCATTCTGAAGTGATGCATTTGTCATTGAAACCAGAACGGACTGAGCTCGCGGAAATCTATCAGGCAGCGTGGCCGGTTGATGGGCCGCAGCTGCTGCAGGAGGCGGATATAGCTTTGCGTAAACTTTTTGCCCAAGCATCAGCATCAGCACGCACGATACGCAGAAGCCGATGATCGCGAGCCCCATAATGGAGGTCGGCACTCGCCGCGGACCGGTTAGTTCCGGGCGCGTGCCGAGATAGATTAATGCTCCGGCGAGCGCCGGAAGACCGATCACAGTACAGGCCTGTGCCAGCGTAATTAATGGTACGACGCTGTCTTTGTTTTGCAGCGCGGCGATTGCGACAAACATCCCTACAAGCAAAGCGACCACTGTTAAATGGACGGGCCATTTGTCCTGCAGGCGAGAACCCTTGCCAATGGAATCGGACATTACAGTGCCGCCGATCAACGCGTTGACAAGGAAAGAACTTAGTGCTCCGGCAAGGATGCCTGAGCAGAAAATCACCTTCGCCGTTTTACCAAAGGATGGTTCCAGTTGGCGTGCAACATCACCGACGGATTCCAGAGTCACGGGCGTCGGATGGCCGTAGAAGACCCGCCAGGATGTCAGCAACACAATCGATGTGACGATGCCCAGCAAAGTAATACTGAAGATGGAGTCAATGACACCTGCCCGGACGTCTGCCAGTCCCCAGCCTTTTTCCTTTACCAGATAGGCCTGATAGAACGCTCCGCCAACGGAAAACGTTGTACCGATCATGCCCAATAACGGAATCCAGTCCAAATCTCCGGTTGGTGTAACGGGTTCAAAAGATTGGGGCTGGCTCATTACGACCACGAAGTTCACAAGAAACGCAGCCGTCATTAGACCCATTAGCAGCTTCATAAAACCTTCGATGGATTTATAAAGGTTTCTCACCAGATACAAACTGGCAATAATCAACAGGTTCGCGATAGCCAGAGTCACCGCTCGAGCTCTGAAGCTGAACGGTTCAGCGCCGAATAGAGGTTCCACGCCGCCAATCAACGCGATGTTATTTGATGATTGAAACAAGGCGACAAGTGTAAACAGAGTTAATCCAATGAACACAGCGACTGGGCGTCCGAGGCGACTGGCAATTTCATCACACAGGCTGTTTTCGTAGATGGCTCCCAGTCTTGCCGACAGTGCCACCATTGCAATCATCAAAATCGCGGCCACAATAACTACAGGGAAACCGATCAGGCCGAACGAAGAACCGACCTTGGAGCTTGTCAGAATAGATCCCGGCCCAAGTACCACCGCAGCAACGATAATGGCCGGGCCCATACTGCTGAAAAAACTTCTTCGGCGCACTTTCGGACTATCTGGAGGCGAGTAAGAATTCGCGTTGGACATGCACAGCTTCTTTCTGATGTAAGTAATGAGACTGTATAAGACTTACAGAGTCACCGCGATGCAAACGTGTCGAGCTACTTTGATGCAGTCAGTAATGTTTAAATATTCACTGGCGGTGTGTCTTAGCTGTGCCTGATTTTTTTGTGCCGCATTGTGATAGCTCAGACACTCACGCTGCTATTGCAACGGCCGTGGTCGCAGGCTTTAGGCTGGATGTCATTCTGCCGCAGTGGTTGCCATGTTGACCTGGTTCGGCTAACAACCCTGCTGGGTGTCCGTGAAAACAACGATATCGCTGATCCCCTTGGTGGCTGGTTTCGTGGTCGATGTTTATACTTATACGTCGATGGATAGCATCTGCGATCGGCGCGTTTGTGTTCGTTGGAAGTTCGTTTATGGGAGCGGTTTTAGACAATGTCACGGCGGTCAAAGCACAGCCGGCAAGCCTGATGTTGTCGCCGATTTTTGGTTTGTTTGTTTTGGCGTTGTTTGCGGCAGACGCAAGTCCTCGGCGAGTTATCATTGGGGCAGGATGTATACCAAGAAACCATTCTCGGAAACATGGTTGCGCAAAGTCATGCGTCGTTGCGTATCATAAAAGGCCAGACAGCCGGAATCATTCGCATGCTGCCTGCGATTGATCAGGTTCGCGAGCGGCAATCTGTGAGCCTCGTGTTTAAAGCATACGGGCGGTCGCTTGAAATGTGCACCGCAGAGTGTCAGGAATGAAATCGCGAATATTTAGTTTTAAAACGAAGGGATCTGTTCTTGGACGCAACAAAGACTCATGTCGCACACGACCTCACACATGACAGTCCACTGATTTCGTGTCGGTTCGATCCATCGGGAAATTATGTCTTTGCGGGAGCTCAGGATTACTCAGTCTGGCGGTTTGAAATTTCAACCGGCGCGAAAACGGCGATTGCCACGGATAGTTGGGTTCGTGGAATTGGCTTTCTGAAAACGACTGACATCTGTTTAACGGCCGGATACGACGGTCGCTTAATGTGGTGGCCAATTGGGGGTGATGTAACTCAGTCCGTTAAGACGGTTCAGGCTCATCAGGGCTGGATTCGAGCAATCGCTGTCAGTCCCGATGAATCGCTGATTGCGACGGTTGGGAATGACCTGGTCGTACGTCTGTGGAACAGCACTGACGGTAGTCTGGTTCACGAATTAACGGGGCACGAATCGCATATCTACAACGTCGCCTTTCATCCGTCCGGAAAACATCTCGTCACCGGTGATCTGATGTGCAACGTGATCCACTGGGATCTGGATTCGCAAAAGCAGGCTCGAACCTGGAAGGCGGAATCGCTTCAGAAATTCGACACTACGTTTGTTGCGACAATTGGCGGATTTCGTGGTATGGCGTTTAGTAAAGATGGAAATTGGCTCGCCTGCAGTGGTATCACAAACGTGTCAAATGCCTTTGCCGGAGTCGGAAATCCTGCAGTGGTGGTATTTGACTGGGAGGCCGGAACTCAGCAGATTGAACATCTATCGAAAGGCAAATTGCAGGGCGTGGCCTGGGGAGTCGTCATTCATGCGGATGGCACCAGAATTGCGGCCACAGGTGGCAATGGAGGGTATCTGTTGTTCTGGACAGGCGATGCGGTTGACGAGTTTCACAATGTGAAACTAAAGGATGTTGCTCGAGACCTGGACTTAAGTCCCGATGGTTTGCATCTCGCAACAGCGCATCACAACGGGCATATTTATATTCATCGAATGGCCGAGAAGATTGAAGCGTGAAGCGGCGATTTTCTGTGTACTTGATCTTCAGCTTTAGAATCCGTGACGATGTTACTTCAAATAAGCGACCGGATGCTGCAGACGGCGGATGGTGATGATGCTTGCGGCGTCTGGCGGGATTTTGATTTGGCAGCGGCGATTTTCGTGTAAAGGGAGTTTGGATACGCCGAACCCATTCACCCCTGCGATGTGCCTCAGGTTGAGTTGCGTGGGTAGCCGATTTTAAAGCTTTTTGATCACAGTATTTCAGAAGCGAACGCCATGTCAGTGCTGAAGCATGATCGACTCCGCCGCAGAGCACCGGAGCGGGGCCACTTGGCCCCGTGTTTGATTGGTTTTCACCCTTTTTTACTGCTGAAGTACCAATTGGTGGAATTGCCGTTTCGTTCCCTTTCGGGGGTGTCTCGGCGTCTTCTGAGGCTTTTTATGAGTGCCTAATTTCACGGTTGTTGAACTGGTCAAAGTGGCCGTCTGAAACGATCGCATAGTTCGAATTCTGAACCGCGATATCGTGCCCGATCCATGCAGCAATGACGTGTGCCGGGGCCTCTCCGCGATCCAGCCATTCGTTCTCGCAACTCAGCCGCAGATTCTTGATCAGGTTTGGCCATCGTTTATGCCCGGCCTTTTCAATCATTCGCTCGAATGGCTTGTGCAAATTGGACATTGACGGGCTGTATCTAATGATTACCCGTTCATTATGTTCCGCAGATGGGTGTTCAAACACTTCGCGAAGAAACGGTTCAATGTCGCGAAGTGGTACATACCGCAGTTCGCAGCCTTTGTGGTGGCGAGTCTTCGGAGAACGAACCCGCAGCTTCCCCTGATCCCCAAGAACGTCGCCCCACGTCAATTCGAGTGGTTCCATCTTTCGCAGCCCAGCGAATCGCCAGAGAGCAATCAGGAGCCGCCACTGTGCATCTGGTGCCGCCTCGAGCACCTTGTTGATGACTTCCGCAGCAATGACTTGCTTGCCGTCGTTGTTTTCAACCAGAGTGCTGACCTGATTTCGAAACGGATTGCTGGTGACTAGTTCTTCACGGACGGCATAGGAAAAAAACGTCTTGCAGTTGGCGATTCGCTGCCGCAGCGAGTTTTCCGCCATGCGTCCTGTCGGTGTGCGATTCGACTTAGGCAACTATCGTTGCTCCAGCCATTTTCGGAACGTCTTCGCGTCGGCCAATGTGAACGACTCACTCAGCCGATCGACAATGTTTGCCAGTGTCGCCGCATACTTTTTAGTATTCGTGAATCGAATCGGCCGTCGCTCGCTTGTCGTGTTCAGGTCCATTAACTGAATTCACGACTTCTTCGGGCCTTCGTTGTGAAGCGATGCCATAGCTTTTCACCTTTGGCCTTTTGGTGATTCGTTAAAAAACACGCGGAAAACTGGTGACGAAACCAGCTTGTCGGAGCGGGTAGCTCGTGCGCGTCCGTAAATGGACTTGAGTAATAAAAACGTAGAGTGAGAAACGAAAAAACTCCACGAAGATCACGACTGAAATTTACGTAGATGGTTTAACAGGGCCAAAAACGGAAATCCCAGTG
>Ga0105054_10009515_pt1 | contig 12582 bp, 10 predicted proteins | sample BON02_FD_78091 | JGI IMG/M metagenome (GOLD analysis project Ga0105054, IMG submission 78091) | Freshwater microbial communities from Lake Bonney liftoff mats and glacier meltwater in Antarctica - BON-02 (megahit assembly) | ecosystem: Environmental > Aquatic > Freshwater > Ice > Glacier... | reverse complement strand
TGTTTGAGTTGCACATCGAGCGGTTTCCATGTGTTGGCCTCAACATCATAAGCAAGTAGCGGCGTGGACCAGCCGTTGGCGTAGATCGTGTTGCCGATGCCAAACGCGCTGGAGCCGAAGCCTTTCATACGATCGGTCGATGGCAGCGGAGCGCCTTGCGACCACTTGCCAGAGGCGAGATCGAGAATGCTCACTGCATCGGTGGTGTTGCCTTTGGGTTCGAGGCCGCCGATGACGATGATCTTGCCGTCGGCCGCAGCGCCAGACATCGCGCGTCGCTTGAAAGGTGTCTCGGTAAGCGCACGCCATTTGAGTGGCCACTGCGTAAGGTCAGCAGCCCAAACAGTCGTGAGCCACTCGCCCTTGCTGCCGTCGCCGGTCATGGTCCAACCGCCGATGACGATCACCTCATTGCCGATGACGACTGCATCATGCGATGAGCGTGCTTCAGGCAGCGGGGTGCAATCTTCCCACGCATTGCTCTTGGGATTAAAGCGTGCCACGTCAGCGACAGAGTGCAGATCAGCCGGTGTTTCTTCAGCATTGCGTGGCTCAAGGCCGCCGATGCGATACACGTGCTTACCATGCGCGATTGCTGCGAGGCCTTGCAGTTTGCGTGTGGCGGGCAGCGATTCCCACTTCGCAGGCTTACTCAAATTCAAGCGGTGAAATCCCTCGGAGAGCGAGGCTTTGGAATAGTGATGCGGATCGCCGCTGTGCCCGCCGACGATGTAGAGGTGGTCATCGAGCACCGCAGCGCCGAAGCTGGTGATAGCATGTGGCAAAGGCGCAAGTGCAGGCGCGAGAGCAGCATCGCTTTGAGCGCGAGCATGTGTCGGCGTCAGCAGTACCGCAAGGATCCAACTGATCGACACCGCGAGCCAGCAGATGAATGTCAATACGAGAATGAACCAACTGCGATCAGGCTTGTAAGTAGAAGGAAGAATTTTCATGATGAACTCCAATAATGAGGTTAGTGGGGTCAAGAGCAGCAGTGAAAAAAATTACGGTTTCCAGTTAGGACTTCCCGCTTTTGCTGCATCGTTGGACCAGCGGGTCATGTCGCGAAGCTCGGTGGTATTGAGCGAATCCGCATGAGCATCCATATGACTCACCACAGCCCGGCCATCCCAGCGCGGATGCACAAAGCCAAACAGATGCGCCGAGTCAGATTCCTTGAACTGCGGGAGCCAACCTGCAGGATTGTTGAAGGAAAATGAAGGTGCTTCGATGCGGAAAAAGCCATGGGAGACAATGCCGATGTTCGACCGTGCTGAGGCGAACGTAATCATACGCGATGGGCTGTGAGCCTCGTGTCGCTTTTCGATCCAGAATTTTGGCAGACCGCTGATCAGATCGCCGCCCACGTGATACATGTTCATGCCCAAGGTCGGCGACAGGCTGATGGCGTAAGCGTTAGCGGCGGGATCTTTGAGCAGGTATTCCTGTTCGTTGACGAGGATGCCGCCTTCGAGGTGATGATCCATGTACTGCGCCAGTCGCCATGGATAGCGCCCGCTGACGGGCCAGTTGACCGCGTTGCCGCTGGTATCACGCGCAGGCTCCTGCGCGTAGCCCGGGATGATTCGGCCAAGCCGTTCGACGGAATAGCGAATGAACCCGATGCCCACTTGCTTGGCGGCGGACAGTTCCTTGATGTGTCTGGCGTGATACCGGGCTTTGCTGAAGGAAGGCAGAAGTATGGCCAGCATAATCGCCATGATCGCGACCACCGCGAGCATCTCTGGCACGGTGAAGGCGCGAGGCTCGTGCGGCGAGCTGCGCTTTGAACGAATGGAAACAGCAAACATAATTAAACTCCCTGAACCGAATGAATGCGTCTAATTAGGTGCGAAACATGACATGCTGATGAACAGTTGGAAACCGGCCGATCATCCTTCGACGATCAGCCGGCCCTTCGCGGGGAAACTCAGTTGAGCAGCTGGCGATGCCTAGGGCGTGCTAAGAGTGCCAGGGACATGACCAGCATCGAAAGCGTGGTCGGTTCGGGAATGGCATTGCCGTTGCCGCCGCCGCCATTGGACTGGCCGATGGTGAACTCGATGTCGAGCGTGAACGGTTGTCCGGTCAGATGCTCATCGAGATAGATGAAGGGAAAGACCGCCGGGCCGAACTGATCCGCCGGATGCATCGACGAGAGCGCGAAGGCCAGTTGTCCTTCGCTCAGACCCGCGCGCAGGTAAGCCAGGACAAGCGGATCGCTCAGGTCGAGATCGAAGGTGAAGGTGGTATCGACAGGCACATCATCACCGGGAAGCAGCGATGCATTGGTGCCGACGGCGAAGGGGTTGGTGTCGAAGGTTTGCTTGACGTTGTTGGAAATATCACCGAGGACTCCGCCGCCGATGTCACCGAGCGCCAAGGCTGAGCGATCCTGATCGAAGGTGCCCGGGTTGCCGTTGTGACTGCCGAAGGCTTCTGCTTCTTCGAAGCCCGGGCCGGTGGTGGTGTCGGTGTTGCCAAAGTCGAGCTGCGTGTAGTTGCCCCGGAAGCCCACGCCATAAAGTTCGATTGGCCGACCGGCATCATTATCAACGCCACCCGCCTGATAGGTGGTGAAGCTGTCGTAGGTGGGATCGTAAAGGAAGCTGCCGCCGGAGATGGTGGAGGTGACGGTCACTTTGGTGATCTGATATTCGCTTGGAGCCAGGGCGATGGGGATGAGCGAACTGGTGTTAAAGCCCATAAGAACCTGAGCGTCGCGATCATCGAAGCTTGGATTATCGGGCGCACCAAAGAGTGAGGCGACCGAGCGGGTGCCGGGGGTGAAGTTGAAGGGATACATCCACCGGTCCAGATCAGGCTGCGACCACTGCGCAGTGACAGCGTGCGCGGGAGATGCGATCGAAAGAATAGCCGAGGCGATAAGCCCAGCTGCGGGCAAAGTATTTCTCAACATGATGAATTCTCCTGACGGGTAACCGTGAAACATTGGCGACGCCAGGCGCGGAACATCCGCGCAGAGCCATCGCTGGGAAAATTCGCCGAGGTAACGAGCAACCTCCTTTCACAAAGGCAACCAAGGCACGAGGCCCAAGCTGCGAAGCGGGCGAACATCCATCACGGTTTGCCAATCAGGCCAATCAGGCGATAATGAAGGGCGAGGGCATTCCGCAAGGGGTGTCGTCAACACGAGCGGCCAGTCAACCTTCGCGGGGAACGCTGGCCGCTCTTTCTATTTTCAGAACCGATTAATTGATCCTGAGTCTCAAGTACAATCTAACCGATGTTCCGGACCTGTCAACCTCCATGCAAAAAAATCCGGCCCGCAGGGGTCGGATTGCATCGATTAACTGTGATTGGAACGAATTTTCGCCTGTCAATCAGAAGCCAGTGGCGACTTTCCACTTGGCATCTTTGGCGATGGCGAACAGCCGGAGATGGGGGCGAAGATCGCGGGTGCGGCCGGGCTTGTAGCGGAACATCACTTCGCCATCCTTGGACTTTTCATCGTCAGCCGTGATCTGATCCTGCCCTGATCCTGCCCACGAGAAAAGAATCAGTTGCTCCTTGGCGAAATCCACTTCCTTGAGCACCGTTTCAATCGCATTTTTGTCGCCCAGCGCCGTCGTCAGTTCCTCCTTGGTCTTGATGACGATGGGTTGCTGGGGCCGACCTTTGGTCAGAAATGAGCCTTTGACTGTCACAATGATCACACGAGCGGGTGCATCAGCGACCTTGTCCTCGGCTGAAGCAGCAAGCGAAAAGCAAAGTATTAGCATGATCGAAGAAAGGCGAGTGAACATGGGGGCCTCATGAGTTTGGAGGACGGGATGCTAGCGGAGTCGCGCAATGCGCTGTGTCTTGATAGTTGTACGTTGGCCGAATGCGATGGTTCCATTTGCGATCAAACATCAAGCATCTCAGCGCACCTTCGCTCATCGTCGCGCATCGTTTCTGAGAGCGAGACGCCGGGGGGAATGTTCACTTCTTCATTTCCAGCGTCGCATAATTGCCTAGCGATTTCTTCATGCCTTCATCGCTTTGCAGCCACTTCCGGGCATCTTTGTTTTCGCGCAGGTAACCATCGAAGAACGCTAGCGAAGTCTGTTTGATGAGTTTGTGAAAGGCTTCATCCTTCGACTCATCCGCACCTTTGCCATTGCCGCGAAGCAGGGCGCCACTGCGGGTACGCTTGGCACCGGAAAAGATCATGTGGTCGCCGCCATCGAAAATGATCAGGTAACAGTCGGCTCCGTTCTGTTTAGGACCGGGCGAGTGATCGAATGGAACTCGGCGATCCTTCGCGCTGGTGTCGCTTACTGGACTGTCATCGAGCGTGCCGGTCATGTGCAAGGCGGGAATGGTGATCTTGCCATAAGCATCAGCCTGCTGCGATGCATTTTTCACAGCGGGCGAACTCATCGGAATCATCGCCTTGATGCGTTTATCCTGCCAGGTCTGTCCGAGCGGTCCTGCGGAAAGGCCACCGGAGGCGAGCGTTGTCCACGAACCAAACGAATGCCCCGCCATGCCCAGGCGCGTCAGATCGAGGCGTTTACACAAGGGCGACTTCAAATCCTTATTGAGCGATTCGAGCGTGTCGATGGCGAAGGTGACATCCTTAGGCCGATTGGAGACAGCCTCCATGTCCATGGTGGCCTTCTTCATCGCAGCCATGATTTCGCGTGGGGGGATGCCGCGCCAGACGCTGTCATCGCTGCCTGCGTGTTGGAGGTGAACGCTGATGTAGCCGTGACTGGCCCAGAACTGGCCGTGCATTTCGTAGCCGGTGCGCGTACCGCCCAGGCCATGCGAGAAGATGATCACCGGACAGGCATCGCTGCCAGCGGGGTAATAAATCTTCACCGGCACTTTGCGATCATCGCGCTTCGCATCGACCCAGTCGGCGAGCAATGTTTCAACTTTTCGTGCACCGATTTGATCCTGTGGCTGGTAGTCCGATTGCGCGCTTTGCGTTGCCACAACGATGAGAAGCAAACCGAGCGACAGGAGGCGAGTGGTTGCCATGATTGATCTCCAAAAAAAACGGCGACGTCAAGGCTTACCGCTGGGCCTCGTATTCGTTGCACTGTCTGCTTGTAGGGTGTGTCGAGGCTTTGCGCTGACACACCATGTTGGATTAGCGATTCACACATGTTCATCGAATCAGCACGAAATAAGCTGCGACACTGAGCACGCCGCCGATGGCGATGAAAGTCAAGCCGATCTTTTTTCGTTTGGGCAACTGAAAGAGAATGATTCAGCCGGTGATGGAGATGAAGACCATCAGCCAGGCTGCGATATCCACGACCAGCGACCTGCCTTGCCCCGCCATGCACCCTGAGCCTGCGGCTGCACACTCGGAAGATCATCGATCTCATCAAGGCTGGCAATGAAGTAGGTCTCGCCGTCGATGTCAACCGCCGGCAACACATCATCCTGACCGGTCGCATCGCCAGTGATGGCGCAGCCGGTGATGCTCGCGGCAGTGAGGATCAAGGCGAACATCACACGCAATCTGCTCAACATTGAAAAGCTCTCTCAAGGCATTCAAGATTCACCGATGCGACCCAATGGTCAGCAGCATCAGTGCGGCATCGGGAACTGCTTGCAAAGATCAACGACGTCGCTGCGTACTTCATTGCAAACCTTCTCATCGCCCTTGGCGGTGAGGACTCGGTCGATCAGGTCAGCCACGGTGCGCATCTCCGCTTCGCTAAAGCCTCGCGTGGTCAGGGCCGGTGCGCCCAGGCGGATGCCGCTGGTTTTCACCGGCGGGCGCGGGTCCTGCGGGATGCCGTTTTTGTTGGTGATGATGCCTGCGTTTTCCAGCCAGGTGCAGGCATCGGAGCCCGTGAGTTCTGCATCCTTGGCGCGAAGATCGACCAGCAGCAAATGGTTGTCCGTGCCGCCCGAGACCAGGCGATAGCCATTATGGGTGAGCTGGCCGGCCAGGGCCTTGGCGTTCTTGACGACCTGAGCGGCGTAATGTTTGAACGATGGCTCAAGCGCTTCGCCGAAGCAGACAGCTTTGGCGGCAATGATGTGCATCAGCGGGCCGCCTTGCATGCCGGGGAACACGGCCGAATTAATTTTCTTCGCCATGTCTTCATCGTTGGTCATGATCAGGCCGCCGCGCGGGCCACGCAGCGTTTTGTGCGTCGTCGTCGTCACGACATGAGCATGAGGGAAGGGCGAAGGGTGAGCGCCACCGGCAACGAGGCCCGCGATGTGAGCAATATCCGCCATCAGGATCGCGCCGCATTCATCAGCGATCTCGCGAAACTTTTTGAAGTCGATGATGCGCGGATATGCCGAGTAACCGCACAGCAGCATCTTGGGCTTGTGCTCAAGACAAACCTTGCGCACGGCGTCGTAATCAATCTGTTCGTGCTGCGGGTGATTGGCGTCGTAATTGAGCGGGTAGTGGACAGGCTTGAAATACTTGCCGGAGAAATTGATCTTCATGCCATGCGACAGGTGCCCGCCGTCGGCGAGAACAAGCGATGCAAAGGTATCGCCGGCCGACATGAGCGCGAAGAAGACGGCAGCGTTGGCCTGCGCGCCTGAGTGAGGCTGAACATTGGCGAAGTTGCAGCCGAAGATTTTCTTGGCGCGGTCGATGGCGATCTGTTCGATCTGATCGTGGAACTGGCAACCGCCGTAGTAGCGCTTGCCGGGGTAGCCCTCGGCATATTTATTTGTCAGCACTGAACCGGCCGCAGCCATCACAGCAGGGCTGGCGTGGTTCTCGCTGGCGATCAGTTCGAGGGTGAACTCTTGGCGCTGAGCCTCGGCTTGCATCAGGTGCCAGATCTCAGGGTCGCTGGCGGCAATGGGGCTGGCGGGGGCGGTCAGTTGCGATTGGGTGGCAGTCATCAAGGGGCCTTCCATGTAGCACCGTGTAGCAGAATAAGCGGGTGAGCATTCTAGGAAGTGTCGAGCAGATTCGCGACTGGTACGGGCGAGTTCAAAGTTCAGCGTTCAAAGTTCAACGTTCAAGGTTGGAAATTTAATGTTGAACCTTCAACGTTGCACTTTCAACCTTGAACTCTAAATCTTAAACCTTGAACCTTGAACCTTGAACTTTGAACATTGAACATTGAACTCCTGCCCGTTCCTGCGAACTTCCCTATGCTATCCCGCCATGTGCGGCATCGCAGGCATCGTGCGCTTTGATGATCGGCTGATCGATCCCGAAAGGGCTCCTCGGCTGCAAGAATCGCTGCGCCATCGCGGGCCTGATGGGCAAGGTATCTCGCAGCATGATCGCTGCGTTCTCGTGCACACTCGCTTAGGCGTGATCGATTTACTCGGCGGGAAGCAGCCGATGGCAATTCCCGCCAAGGATTCCCGTGGCAAGCTCACGCTCATCTTCAACGGCGAAATCTACAACCATCGCTCGCTTCGCAAACAGCTCGAATCGCTAGGCCATCAGTTTGTCTCCGATCACTGCGATACCGAAGTGCTCGTGCACGGCTATCAGGAATGGGGCAGCGAGTTGCCCAAGCGTCTGCATGGCATGTTCGCTTTCGCCATCTGGGATGAAGGCACGCGGACGCTTTTTCTTTGCCGGGATCGCATGGGCAAGAAGCCGCTTTACATACGCTGGTCGCGCGATCGCCGGGAGCTGTCGTTCGCCAGTACGGTCAGCGCTCTTTTGCATGGCGGCGAAGCAGGCGATACGCCGCGCGTTGATCCTAAAGCGCTGCTCACTTTCATGCGCTTTGGTTATCCGTTTGAGTCATCCCTGATTCATGGCATCGAAGAATTACCAGCAGCGCACGGCATAACAGTTCGGCCAGACGGCGCATTGGTTCGCGATCGCTACTGGCAGCCGCCGCCGATTTCTCGCACGAGCACCTCCATCGGCGCAGTGCGTGCGACGCGCGAGCTTCTGGAAGAATCGGTGAGCAATCGTCTGGAGGCCGATGTGCCCCTGGGCTGTTTTCTTTCAGGCGGTATCGACTCATCCATTATCGCAGCCATCGCGCAGAATCAGCTTAAGAGTCAGGGCAAAGAGCCACTGAAAACTTACTGCGTCGCCATGCCTGATCTGGATTACGACGAGAGCGCGCATGCTTCTTTGGTCGCATCGCATCTGGGTACGAGGCATCGTGAGCTCAAAGCGCACCCGCACGAGAATGTCATCGATGATCTGAAACATCTTATCGCGCTGATGGGCGAGCCGACGGCTGATAGCTCGCTGCTGCCGACCTTCTGGCTTTGCCGCACTGCGAGACAGGAAGTCACCGTTGCTCTGTGCGGCGACGGCGGCGATGAACTCTTTGGTGGCTACGATCGCTACCGCGCCATGCGCATCATGGAACAGCATCGCTGGTGGCTAAAGGCGTTGCCGCTAACGCTTCTTCATTCATCCAATCCGCGCAGTCGTCGTCATCGTTTCGCCAGGCTTGTTACTGCTGCAAAGCAGAAGAGTGAATCGCTGCGCTATCGCAGTGTCGTGCAGCTTTTTTCTGATGCACAGATTCACGCGCTGGTGCCGGGCGTGGATGTTGATCCGATGTTGCAACTGCCCGACTGGCCGATGGAGCCTGATGCAGCTCATGCGGCGATGCGCTGGGATTTGCAGCACTATTTGCCGTTTGATCTCCTGCGAAAAATGGATCGCGCCTCAATGGCGGTGGCGCTGGAAGTGCGCTGTCCGCTGCTCGATACACAGGTGCTCGATCTGGCGGGCCATCTTCCGACAAGCGTGCTCATGCCCGGCGGCAGGCCCAAGGGACTTTTACGACAGGTCGCTGCTGATCTGCTTCCGCCTTCAATTGTCGATCGTCCCAAGCGAGGCTTCGCGCTGCCTGTGGGCCGCTGGTTCAAAGGGCCTTTGCGCGATGCGCTGGCAGCCCATCTTCAGGCGGGTGAACTGGTCTCGCTGGGGGTCAGCCGTGAAGTGGCGATGACTCTCTTCGATGAACATCAAGCGGGCAAGATGGATCACACGCATCGCCTCTTCGCGCTGCTGATGCTCTCGCTTTGGGCCCAGTGGCTGCGCAAGTTGTGAGGCCGTACATATAGCCCCGGCTTTAGCCGGGGTGACTCCGCGATTTCGTGTGGTTCCCCCGGCCAAGGCCGGGGCTATGTGAAGACGCGCTCTCGCGAAAAACTCACGCGCTCACAGGTTCCGCCGAATGTGTGCGAGTATGATGCGACTGGCCTTGAATAGTGATGTTCAATATCTGGCGGCGATGCTGCCCCTGGAGTGATGGCGATGAATGTGCAGGCTATTTCCCGCGTTGTTTTCCCTTGGCTGCTGATGCTGGTTGTTGTGGCGAGCGCGCAGGCGCAGCCCAAGCTCGAAGGCAAGCTGACGGTGGCGACGTACAACATCGAGAATCTGTTCGATGTGTTCGATGATCCTTACACAGCCGATGAAGGCACGCGCGTGAAGCCTCGCGCTGAGCTTGAGAAAGTCGCGGCGCTCCTGCGCAAGATCGATGCGGATGTCGTGGCCTTTGAGGAAATAGAAAACGAGCAGGTGCTCAAGGCGTTCGTCACCGAAATGCTCGGAGACATGGGCTACAAGTATGTCGCGGCAGCGACGAGCAACGATGGCCGAGGTATTCGCACCGCTGTCGCATCGCGTCTGCCCATTGAAAGCATCACCAGTTACCGCCATCTCGATCTGACTCTCGAAGGCGATGAGCGCACCTGGCGCTTTGCCCGCGATCTGATGCATGTCAAACTCAAGGTCAGTGACACGCAATCGCTCCATACTTTTGTCGTCCACCTCAAAAGCAAACGTGATGATGGTGCGGATAAACAAGGAGCCAACTGGCGACTGGCCGAGGCCACGATGGCGCGAAAGATCATCGGCGATCTGATTCAGAAAGACCCCAAAGCCTGGATCATCATGACCGGAGATTTCAACGACACGCCTGAATCCACCCCCATTCAAAAACTATTGTCCGGCGAACTGCTCACTGATCTGCACGCCTCACTCGAAGGCGAAGCGGCGATCACTTACTTGAAGAAACCTTATCGCAGTCGCATTGATTACATCCTCACCAGCCCGGCACTCACCAAGCGGGTCATCAAGGGTTCGCCGCGCGTTGTCAACGATGATGTAGAAATGATTGCTGGCGCAGATCACGCGCCAGTGGTGGCGACGTTTGATGTGACCGGCGACTGATGTCTTGTCAGAGCCGCGACGCGTAAGCGAGCGGATGTGCCGGAAGTTCCCTGTGCTTCGAGGCACCGCTCGCTTACGCTTCACGGCTCCGACGGAGTTTTCAGACATGATTAAGTCCAACTTCTGGGCATGAGCTACGGCATGTGCAAGCTGTATGTGGTGCCTTTTGAAACGGTGATGGCCAGTGGCAAAGCGATCGAGCAGGGCGGTGTTGTTTCGTTCCCACTCAACTTCAGCACCGGCATCATGCGAGCGCGTTTCAATGCACAAGATGGTCAGCTTTACCTGGCGGGACTCAAAGGCTGGCAGACCCGCGCAGCATTTGACTCTGGCTTTTATCGCGTGCGCTACACCGGCAAGAGCGCTCACATGCCTGTCGCCATTCATCCGACTAAGACCGGCATGACAATCACCTTCACCGAACCACTGGATGCAGAGATCGCGCAGGACATTTCCAGCTACCAGGTGCAGCGCTGGAATTACATCTATTCAGAAAAATATGGCTCACCCGAAATGTCGGTCGCTGATCCCAAGAAGCATGGCCGCGATGCGATGAAGGTGACGGGCGCTTCACTATCGAAAGATGGCAAGACGATCACGCTGACGATTGCGGACATGCAACCCGTGATGCAGATGATGGTGAAGATGAATTTGGAGTCAGCTAAGGGGGAGACGGTCAAGCATGAGTTTTTCACACGGTGCATGTGTTGAGTGAGAAGTAGCGGAGAGGAGGTAGAGGATGTAAAGGAGGTGAGGAGGCAGAGGAGGTACAGGAATAGGAAGTTGCTAGGCAGTACCCCGACGGCTCGCGGACTCGCCATCGGGCTTGGTGTGAAATTCGTTGTGATTCCTGATTGCCGTCTGCTTCTGCCTCTACCTCTACATTCCTGTACCTCATCTACCTTCATCTACCTTCCTCTACCTCCTGCCTCTCACCTGCGTCACCAACTGCACGATGCCGCTGCCCAGCACGATGGCGGTGCCGATGACGAGCAGGATGCCGTTGACACCTGCGGTGAGTTCGCCCCATTTGCCGGTGGCACCGGCTTCGCCGAGGAGGGTGAGAATCTCAGAGGTGAGGAAGCCGAGGTAGAGCAGCGCAAGGCCGACGAAGGAGAAGAAGCCTCGCTGTTTGCCGATGAAGGCGCTAATGGTGAGGAGTACTGCACCCAGCAGCGTGGCAATGGAATCAATGAGCAGCGATGAACGCAAGACCGAGGACCAAGGCGCTTTGATGCGGCGAGGGTTGTACTGCGACCAGAGTGAATTGCTGGCATTGAAAATCGAATAGAGCAGGATGGATGTGGTGATGATGAGAGCGATGCAGAGAATCGCCTGCGCCAGGCGCGTCGCAATGGTGCTGCCGGTACGGCGGACGACATGCACGATCATCAAAATGAAAAAGAGGACGATGCCGCCGATAATGCTCAGCGCCATTTCCATGGAGTGGTTGCCGCTCTTATAGGTTGACGATTCAAAGCCGCCTTGAAAGCCATAAACGACAAACAGCACCGCTGCGACCGCGCCAAAAATCAGGCAGACCCCAGCTCTGGTGATGCCTCGCGTCATCGGCACCAGCACGACAGCCAGGAGTCCAGTCACCCACGATGCGAGCAGCCACAGGGCCGCGACGATGTTGCCGCCATCAGAAAAATGGGCCTTGACGACAGTCCACGAAAAGATTGTTTTCTTAGGCCCAAACGCATACTCCTCTAGGTAGCCCCACGGAACGAAAATCGTCGCCAGCAGCATGAGTCCGCCCAGCAGTGGAATGAAAACATCGCCGGTGCTTGCGAGCGCGGGCTGAGCATAAGTCGCGGCAACTGGCACGGGTCGCCGGGCAGCAGGGGGCTTGACAACCGGCGCTGACGTCGGTGTCGCAGCAACTTTGGCATCTGCTTGTGGCGGAGGCGTAAATGATGGTGCGCCTGCTGTGCTCGACGAAGGCGCACTGACCGTCGCACTTTCGACGGTGACCTCTTCCAACGGCACCGTCACCGGCGGCACATCAAACAAATCCTGCACCTGCTGCGCCTGCACCCACTGAGCCATGCCTTCTTTCCAGACATACTCCGTGGGTTTGAGCTGCTGCGTCATCGCCATGTGTTTGAGTTGGCTTGCATCAATGGGGCCGATTCGCTGCTGGCCGCGCGTGATGTACCACTTGGGTCCCGTGTCCATTTCGACTTGCTCCTGGAATCAATCCTGCCTAATTCTGCCGCTGGGCCTGCTCGCCTGCGGCTGCGCAGATCGCATCTTCTTGATTCAAGTCGGGATTGTAGCAACCGGCTGGCAAGCGTTGCCGCTCCACACTCAGGGCAATCGCATGTACCCCTCTCGCCTGACCCTCTGATTTTCCGATATAGCTGATGTTCCCCGTTGCGTGTGGCCACGCGTCGCTTATCACCCCTGACCAAGGAGACTCGACATGGACGTCGTAGCCCCCGGCGATTTGCTGCGCCCTTTTC
>Ga0105054_10009509_pt1 | contig 12585 bp, 6 predicted proteins | sample BON02_FD_78091 | JGI IMG/M metagenome (GOLD analysis project Ga0105054, IMG submission 78091) | Freshwater microbial communities from Lake Bonney liftoff mats and glacier meltwater in Antarctica - BON-02 (megahit assembly) | ecosystem: Environmental > Aquatic > Freshwater > Ice > Glacier... | reverse complement strand
CCCTAAACCCTAAACCCTAAACCCTAAACCCTAAACCCTAAACCCTAAACCCTAAAACCCTAAAACCCTAAACCCTAAACCCTAAACCCTAACCCCTAAACCCTAAAACCTAAACCCTAAACCCTAACCCCTAAACCCTAAACCCTAACCCCTAAACCCTAAACCCTAAACCCTAGACAGCGCCGCTTACTTGCTGCGCTCGTCCACATGATCGCGGGTTGCAAATCGCTTGGACCACGGCGCTTGCCCGTCGCCGCCGGCGCAGGGCAAAGGGCCGCTCGCGGCGTGTCGTTGTCGTCCTCTCGTCGCCGCCCCGCCCGCTCGCCCGCTCATCTTCTTCTCGTTCTCCTTCTCCTTGTTCTTCTTAGTAATCTCCCTGCATCCTTCGTCTTCCTATCTTGTCGACGTCCGTTCCTGTTGCAAGATTTTAGCTCTTCTTGCCGCGCCCTCGCCGTGGGTCTCTGTGAGGGCGCGGCGGCCCCCCTTTGTCCTTGCGTCGTCGGCAGTCGTCGGCGCCGAGGCGCCGCCCTGCCGCCCTTGCCCTCCCTCCTGTTGCCCTTAGCCCCCCTTGTCACGAGTGGCGCGGGTGCGCGCTTATAGGGGCCGGATGTGTCCACAAACGGCGCCCTCTGCACAATCACTAACACAAAAGCACCACTTTTTTTCATTTTCCCCCTCAAGACGAAGCGGCGTCCTTTCGTCCTTTTTTTTTTCCCTCGACACACGACACGTGGGCGGGGAGACGTGCGTGTCGGCACAGGGCGCCCTCGCCCCAGCCGGAACACCCACCGCACACCAAAAGCAAGAGAACAACACTACTACCACCACAACACAAGAAACACGACAGAGTGCCGCACGATATCTGCGTTCAACGCTCCCCCCTGCCGGCCTCCCCCCGTCCCCCTCCCCGCCCCCTCTCCCCGCACGCCCCCCCGCCCCCCCCCGCGTGCCTGCCCCCCACCCTTCGCCCTCTTCTCCTCCTCCTTCTCCTCCACCTGTTCTCGGCACTTCGCGTCGGCAAAGAGCACGAAACGGAAGAACGACACATGCGACCACACTCACCCACATGCCGCCTGGCCGTCCTCCCTCCGCCGCGGCGCTTCTTTGTCTTGTGGATTGTCGTCCGGGTTCATAGTCGATCACTCTTTTCGGCGGCGGCTCGGGACGAAACGCAAGGAAAACACAAACGCCCCCCCTCCCCCTCCCCGGCCCCCTCCCCCCTTCCCCCCTCCCATTCACCGCTGATGTAGCCCACATACCTTCAAATGCATAGGCCCGCCGTGTCTTTGTCGACGAGTCCGAGGTTGTTCAACAACAGCGCCATCGGCGTGCAGCGCAAGCGCGCGGCGCAGCGTCGCCGGTCAGGCCGTCAAAAACCCTTCTCCTTCTTGCTGCTCCCTCCCCTTCCTCGACCGTCAATACACACAACCCTCAAGTCTCGTCTCAAGTCACTGTAACGATGCACGAGGCAACAGCGGCGGAGGATCAACAGAAGCAGCAGGCGTGCGCGGGCGCAGAGGGAGGAGAGGAAGGCCCTCTCCCGCCCGCGCCCTCCCAGCAGCTGCAGCAGCAGCAACAACCACCGCGGCAGCTACCGCAGCCAAAGCCCGCCAAGGACTCGTTCCTCAAGCCTTACCGCCCCCTGCTGCGCTTCGCCCACCCTTTTTACTGGGGCAACGCGCTGCTGCTGCTGGCGACCTACACACCGTTCCGCGCGCAATGGCTCGCGCGCGCCGCCGACGCCGCCTCTGCCTCGGCAGCAGCGGGGGGAGGCGAAGCAGCGGCAGCATCAGCAGCAGCAGCAGCAGCAGCAGCAGCGTCGGCACCGCCACCGGCCCCCGGCACCGGCGCCCCGATCCCCTACTCGCGCGGCCTCACGCGCCCCTCGGACCTCGCCGGGTGGGAGCGCCAAGCCCTGTACACCTTTTGCGTCATCGCGCTCTACAAGACCCTGCTCAAGCGCCGCTCGTGGGACGCGGCGCTGGCGCACTACCTGTTCTACGGGCGCGTGCTGGCCGCCGTGGTGCTGCTGTACGCCGACTGGCGGTGGCTCGCGCTGCACGCCCTGGCGTGTTGGTTCGGGTACGCGGCGCTGGCGCAGCCGCCGCTCGACCTGGACGCGCTCGCGTCGGACAGGATGGCCGAGGCGGCGGCGGCGGCAACGGCGGCAGCGGCGGCGCCAGAGGCGGGACCGGCGAACGCAGGGGCGGCGGCCCTGCCGTCGGGCGTTAGCCTGCCGATGAACCCGACGCGCCTGCGCGAGCTCGTGCTGATCGAGGTCGCCGAGGCGGAGGCTTCGGCCCTGCCCAGCGGCAGCGCCAAGAGGAACGCCAAGCTGCTGCGCCAGCAACAGCAGCAGCAGCAGCAGCAGCAGCAGCGGGAGCAAGCGGGCGGCGGCGACGGCCACGGCGGCCAGGGCGCCGCCGCCGACAGCGCGCTGCCGCCGCCGCCGCCGCCGCCGCCGGGGTCGTCCGCCGACTATTGGGTGCTGTTTGTCGGCTGCCTCAGCGGCGGCCACCACGGCGACTCGGTCGCTTACGCCCCGGCCCACGCCGACCTCGCGCGGCGCTACGCCGAGGGGCCCGGCGGCGGCGGCCCGGGCGAGGGCGAGCGCGGCGGCGCGGGCGGGGCCGCCGCCGCCGCCGCCGCCGCCGGCCGCCGCCTGCGCTTTGCGCACCTCGACGCGTCGTTGTTTGGCGCCTACTGCGCTGCCTCGGCCGTGCTCGCGCTCCCGGCCCCGCACCAGCTGTCGTGGTCGCGCGCGGTCCCATGCGCCCTGCTGGTCGACGGGCGCACGGGCCGGGCGCTCGCGCGCCTGCCCACCCGCGCGCAGGCCGAGGACCCGCTCCGCCGCAACATGTTCACGGCGCGCGACGTAGCGCGCGCGTTCGACCTCGACGGGATCGCCGGGGGGCGGGCGCCGGCGCTGGCGCAGTCGGCGGCGGCGGGGGACCCAGCGGAGGGGCGCAAGGGCGGGAAGAAGGACCTTTGAGGTTTTAATATTTGGTGTATTGGACAGCGTGAAAGCTGTTTTGCCGGGCGACGAAAGGGAGAGCGAGCGATCGGGTGCGCGTGCGGGCGAGCGAGCGGCGGCGGCGGCGGCGAGGCCGGCCGAACAAAAGCGGAGGCCCACCAGAGGCAATTTTTCCCCCCCCTCACCATTTTCCCTTTGAAAAGACATCTCCTCCGAGGTGCGACATCTCGAGCGCGCACCGGCGATCACAACGCGCCGATCTCCGCGGACGTACGCACTCGATCAGCGCGCACTCGTCCCTGGCGCGCGCGGCCGTACCCCCGGGCTCACGTTCGGCGGCCGCCCCTCCCCCCCCTTCTCTCTCCTCTCCTTCCCGCACCAAAAAAAACACAGAGCAAGCAGCGGCCATGGCCAAGTCGAAGAACCACACGGCGCACAACCAGAGCAAAAAGGCTCACCGCAACGGCATCAAGCGGCCCCAGAAGCACAAGTACACCTCGCGCAAGGGCGTAAGTTTGTTCGGGGGGGAGGGTGGGGGGAGGGGAGGAGAGGGGCTGCAGCTCCGACTCTTTCCGTGTCCGTCTCGCTCGCGCGCGATCTCTCACGCATCGTCACCACCATCACCACCACCAACGACGCCATCATCCACACAGACGGACCCCAAGTTCCTGCGCAACCAGGTGAGAGCAGCGTCGTAAAAAGGGGGGCGCTCGACGTGGCGGCGACGGCGACGAGCGCCGAGCGACGAGCAAGAACGTTTCGCCAACGCAATTGAAATATTACAACTTGTTGTGCCCCCACGCTCACCCCCTCTCGTCCTCTCCTCCTGCTCCTCCTCCTCCTCCTTTCCCCCGCCCCTCCCCCCTCCCCCAAATAACAAACAACAGCGCTACGCCAAGAAGCACAACAAGGTCGCCGGCAAGGAGTGAGACGGGCTCGGCCGTCACGGTCCCCCACCCTCCTGATTTGTAAAGATAAAGAGATTCACAGTTCTTCGTCCTTTCGGCCTCGCCTAGTTCGCAAACGCCGCTCGGCCGGCAACCCACCGCTGCGCCGCCGCGCCGCCAAGCAGCCGTGTCATGGCCCGCGCCCGCGCCTCCTCCCGCGCCGCCGCCACCACGGCCTCAAACGCAGCGGCGTTGAACGCGTACAGGCGGCGCCACGAGAAGGGGTCTCGCGGCGAGGACGGGGAGGGAGACGCCGGCGCACGCTGGTGCTCCTGCTGCTGCTCCTGCTGCTGCTGCTGCTGCTGCTGCCGCTGCTGCTGCTGCTGCTGCCGCAGATGCTGCTGCTGCTGCTGCCACTGCTGCTGCCGCTGCTGTTCCGACGGTAGCGGCAACGGCGCGACTGGCCCAAACCGGCGCTCGCACTCGCGCCGCCACAGGGGCTCTTGGTAAGCTGCCAGCTTGCAGCCCCTGGACGTGGCTGCAAACGCCGCCAGCGACCGTCCGTCGCCCAGCCGCGCGGCGATGCAAGCGAGCGAGTCGACGTCGAGCGCGGCCGCGAGCGAGGGCGGTTTTTGCCCTCTGGCGGCGGCCTGGGCGGCGTCGCCTGCACGCACGCACCGCACCGCGGGCAGCGGCCTTGGCAGCTGGTAGGCGTGGCGCGGGTGCAAGATGATGGCCCGCTGAGGGTGGCCGGCGGCGGCGGCGCAAGCGGCGCGTGAGGTCGCGCTTGGCGCGGCGGCGGCGCGGCGGCGCGGCGACGAGGCGGGAGCGAGCGGCGACGGCGGGGCGTGGCCGTCGGCCACCCGCGGCCTGCAGCTCGACGCGGGCGGGTTCAGGAGGCTCGACATGATTGGTTGAGACACGTCCAAAAAGAGAGGTGCGAAAAGGTTTCGAAACTTCGGGTCGGTTCAGTCTGGGTGCCTCTCGGGAAAGGTGACCTTTCCCCCACAATCGAAGCAGCTATCGACGACGCAACCGTTCAGAAAAGGAGGCGGTTAGAGGAGTGAGAGAGACAAAGACAAAGACAAAAAAGAAAAAACGAGAGACGCAAACAGCAACACAAACAGTCGCCCGATGACCCGGTCGTCGGACCGCCTCGAGCAGCGCCTGGCAACACGCGCGCGCTCGCTGTCGGAGACCCTCGCGCTGCTCGACCGCATGTGCTCCGGACCCGCGAGGGGCGGCGACGACGACGGGAGTGGCGGCGGCCGCGCTGACGGGGAGCGCGCGACAGGGCGCGCGCGACGGGGCGCCGCCCTCACTCGGAGAAACGCGGAGCGCAACTTGGCCGGCGTCAAGGGTGCGGCCGACGCGCTGCTCGAGCAGCTGTCGGCGGCGCGGCGACTCGCGCCACGCGTAGCGGCGGCCGCGGCGGCGGGGCATCCCCCGCCCCTCTTGCTTCTGCTCCCTGCCAGCCACCACCCAGGCGCCGCCGCGGGAGCCCAGGCTGAGGCCGCCGCCTCCTCTGCCGCCGCCGCCGCCGCCGCCGCCGCTGCCGCCGCAGCCGCCTCTTCGTTTGTGTCGGACGTCGAGCGACTCGGGGCCGCCTGCCTGTCCCTGACGCGGCCCGTCGGGGCCAGGCACGCGTCCGCGTCGCCGTCCGCATCTTCGGCAAACGCGCCCCCGGCGTCGAGCCTCGAAGCGGTGCGCCCCGTCCTCGCGCACGCGCGCGCGGCGCTCGAGCAGGGGCGCGCGCGCCTCTCGGACGCGCTCGCCGCGGCGCTGGCCGTGCTTCCGGCGGCGGCGGCGGTGGATCGAGGCGCCGCCGAAAAAGGCGGCAACGGCGGCGACCACCCCCCCGGCGACGACCCGGCGGTCGCCGCCGCCGACGCCCCGTGCTCGCCGCCGTCGTCTTCGCAGCCGTCGTCGTGGCTCCGGGCCGCGCTGCTCGACGCGGAGGCGCGCGGCGCCGCGGCGCCGGCGCATGAGCAGCAGCAGGCGAGCGGGGTGCTCGCCGCGGCGCGGCCGCCGCCTCCGCTGCTGCGGCGCGCGGCCACGGTGCTGCTGCAGCACGAGCTGCTGATGTTGTCGCCGCCGGGAGCCGCGGGCGGGCGAGGAGGCCAAGGGTTTATCGACGACGGCGGCGGCGGCGCCGTCGCCGACCACCCCCCGCCTCCTCGTGTCCCGTCCGACGGGGCGGCCGCGGCCGCCGCCGCTGGCCGCTCGCGCGTCGTCGCTCGCTGCGCCGCCGCCCGCTCGGCCGCCGTCGAGGCCGCGCTGCGCGGGGCCGGCGTGCGCGACCTGGCCGGGGTGTTTGGCTGGGATGCCGCTAGCTGGGGTGGCGCTGGCGGCGCTGGCGGCGCTGGCGGCGGCGCCGCTGCCGCCTTGGCCCCGGATGCCTTTTTTCCCCGAGGCCGCGGTCCTCGCCCGGGGGTCGCCCTGCCCGGCGGCCTCGCGCGCTCGGACCCCTCGGCCGACGCCGCACTGTCGGCTGCCGCGGCCGCGTGGCTGCGCATGCTGGCGGCTCTCAGCGCGCTGCTTCCGGCCGAGCGCGCTCTGGCCGAGCACCTGTGGGCGGCGAGGGGGGACGGTGCGCGCCCCCCGCCCGCCTCCTCCTCATCTTCCAAGGCCGCCGCCGCGGGTGAGGCCGGGGCGACGCCGCCGCCGCCGCCGCTGCCACCCGCCGCCCGCGCCGCCGCCGCCGCCGCGTGCGTCGCGGGCGCCGGAAGCAGGTCGCTCGCTTCGCTCGCCCACCACGGTCACGAGCTGGTCGCCGCGTGCCGATGCTCCAGCCACAACGACCGCGTCTCGTTGCTGGTCGATGTCGCGCGCGCGCTCGAGGCGCGCCTGCCCGCGCTCGAGCGCGCGCTGCTGAGTCGCCCGAGGCTGAAACCCCACTCTGGCGGCGGTGCGGCCGACGACGACAGCGCGGGCGGCGGCAGCGGCAGCAGCACCGATGCGGGCGACGACGACGACAACGACGACAACGGCAGCCACGGCGGCTGCGGCGTGGGTCGCAGAAAAAATAGCGCCCAGGGACTGCTCGCCGACCTCCGTGCCGTGCAAAAGGAGGCCGAGAGGGCCGCCTGTGAGACGTTTGCAGGCTACGAAGCGGCGCTCGTCGCGCTCGACGCCGCCTCTTGCCGCGCGACGTCCGAGGTGTCGACGTGATGTCATCGCGCCGCGGGGGGGGCCACAACAGATGGCACAGGAAGGGGGGCGGCGGCCGGGATGCGCGCGCAGAGGCGACGGGCGTCGATTTGCCGTTTTGCTTCGTGCGTTTGCTTCCCTTGATTAGCGTTGTTTTTTTACAGGACTGACGCGACCAACCGATGGCCTGCACGGAAAACGCTGCTGCCGTCCCCGTCATGGTGGTGGAGGCAGTCCGCCGGCTGCTGCTGCTGCTGCTGCTGTTGTTGCTGCTGATGCTCCTGCCTGCTGCTGCTGCTGCTGCTGCTGCTGAGGCGCATACGGCGCCCCCCCCATCATTGGGCGCTGCTGCTGCCATGGCGCTGCCCCCTGGGCCGCGCCGTACGGATGCTGCTGCTGCTGCGGCTGCTGCTGGTACGACTGCTGGTACGGTTGCTGCTGCTGCTGCTGCTGCTGCTGGTAGGGCTGGTATCCGCCGCCGCCGCCGTAGCCGCCATGGCCGCCGTAGCCGCCGCGGTACGGCCCGCCCGCGCCTCCCCCCCCTCCTTCTCCTCCGGCGCCGTACGACATCCGCATCCCTCCTCCGCCGTAAGGCTGCTGCTGCTGGTAGGACCCCCCGCCGCCTCCCACCGCCATCATGCCGCCCCCTGCGCCGCCTCCGCCCGCCGCGGCAGCCGCGGCGCGCGCGGCCACCCAAGCGGGCGCCGCGCCGCCGCCGTAGGGGCGCGGCACGTAGGCCGGCCCGTGCATGACTCCCACGGGCACGACCTGGTCGGCGAACTGGAGGTAGTAGTTGCGGACGCTCGCCTGTGGTTGTTTGCGGGGATTCGCGAGCAAAGGAGGCGGATGAGCGAGGGGGCGCGGCGGTCGGGTTGCGCGCAACGGCGGCGGCGGGCGGCGCGGACGCACGCTCTGTTGCCCCTCACCTTGTGCTTGTACCCGGTGTTGTGCTGCCGCCGCACCGACGCCGACTCGTGCGTCAGGAATGCGTCGCAGTAGTCGCAGTAGTAGCGCGGCATCTTTCGAGCGCTGCCGTCGGTCGCTTCTGTGCTCTCTCAACCAGGAGACGTAAACGAGGGGGCGCGGGGTGCTGTGGTTGGGATCGGCGGTATGTAAGGAATGCGTGTGCCCGCCACTCTGCTATGAGCGTCGTTGCTTGTGAGGAGAAGGAACGGTTCCAAGAGGGAGACCAGGAAGGAGACCTTCAAAAAAATCAAGGTGGTTCCTGTCGCCTTTTCTCCCCCACCGCCAACAAGCATTGATGCGCATTGGTGCCTTATGCACGGCATCCCCCATTTTTCAATAACGAGCGAGGTGCCGCCTCGCCGATTGCACGCCCTACATTCGAGAGGCACAGCTGGCAGAAGAGAACCAACAGCTGTCGAAGAGCTCTCCAGCCACGCGCCCGTCACCATGGAAGCGCCCCAGCTGCCAGGAGTGGCGGCGCGCCTGAGAGGATTCATCGCGCAGTACGCTTCCGGCGCCGCTGAGCTTTCTGCGTTGAAAGGCAGGTGCTATTTGCTTTCGCGAAAAGCGGATTGCGCTCCGCGCGTTTCTTTCCGCCGCCGTCGGAAACGAAGAAACCAACACGCCCCCCCCCCCCCCCCCCCCCCCCTCCCCCCCCACCCCCCACCAAACCACACCCAACAAACGCAACCAACAGTCGCCGTCGCCGTCGCCGACGCCCTCGGTTACTCGCCGCCCCGCGCGCTATGGGACGCCATGCTGGCGGCGGTGCGCGCGCGCGGCGAGGAGGGCGGCGGCGAGTGGGCGGGCGGCCCGGCCGGCGCCGCCTCTGCCGCCGACGCTCCCGCTCCCGCTGCTGCAACCGCACCCCTCGCCGGTGGTGTTCTCGGCTCCCTGGCGGCGCATGCCCAGCAGCAGCCTTACACGCTCACCACGCTGATGCAGTCGGCGGACGGTCGCCACGCCGGCAAGGAGGGCGGCGGCGGCGGCGGCGGCGGCGGCGGCGGCGGCGGCGGCGGCGTGGCGGCAGAGCGGGGGGGCGCGCGGCCGGCCTCTCGCGCCGCTGCCGCGCCTGCGGCCCTCAATCGCGCGGAAGGAGAAGGAGCAGCCGCAGCGGCGGCGGCAGCAGCATCAGCGCCCCCCACGCAGCCGATGGAAGGTGTGGTCGAGACGACGGTGCCGGCACAAACCCCCGGCGGCGGGCCGGCGGGCAAGCGCGCGCGGCCGCTGCGCGACGGCCGCGACGCCGGCGCGTCAGGGGCCGGCGCCGCCAAGCAGCCGCGCGTGGCGGCGGCGGCGGTGGCTGCGGCGTCGCTGGCCGCGTCCCGGCCGTCCACCGCCCAGGAGGAGGCCCCCCCTCCGACGTCTGCGGCGGCGGCAGCAGAGGCGGTGGCGGTGGTGGTGGGCGCGCCGGCCCCTGCCCCGCCGCAACATCAGCTTCCGCAACAGCAGCAGCAGCAGCAGCAGCAGCAGCAGCCGCAACAGCAACCGCCGCAGCAACTGCAACCGCCGCTGCTTGCGCTGGTCCTGTCGGCGACGGCCTCGCTGCAGCGCCGCCTGGACGCCCGGCGCGCGCACAAACGGCGACAGCAGCAGGAGCAGCGGCAGCAGCAGCGCGAGGACCACGAGCACGAGCAAGAGCAAGAACAGCGGGACCCGATGGACGACGGCGCGCCGCCGCCGCCGGCTCAGGCCCGCCGCGCCCGCGCCGCCGCCGCCGCCGCCGCCGCCGCCGCCGCCGCCGCCGCCCCCCGCCCGCCGCCCACCTTCCTGGACCTGCGCGCGCCCGCGCCCGCGCCCGCGCCCGCGCGCCCTCCCCGACGCGCGGCGCTTGCGGCACCGGGCGCGCCGGTCGAGACTTCACTAAGCGCGCCGCACGAGTCTTCCGGCCGCGGCCATGCGCCAGTGGCAGCATCAGCACCGCAAGCAGCAGCAGCAGCATCAGCGGCCAGAGGCCGGGGGCTCCGCCCACCCGCCCGCCCCGCCTCCGCGACCCCCGCCGCCGCCGCCGACGACGACGACGACGACGCCGACGCCGCAGGCGCCGCTGTGGCCGCCGCTGCCTCCCCGGAGATCGCCCCGGCGGTCGCGACCGTCCGCGCCGTGCTGCGCCGCGCGCAGGAGGAGCTGGGCGCCCGCTACTCCCAGGACGCCCGCGAAGCCGGCGGCGAGGGCGACGAGGGCGAGGAGGGCGGCGAGGACGAGGCGCAGGGCGCGGCTGGCGCGAGAGGGGCGTCCGCGGCCCCGGCAGGCTCTGCCGTCCTCACGCTCGCCGCCCTCCCCAGCCTGGGCGCCCCCGCCCAGCACGACCGCGCCCCCGCGCGCGCGACCCGCCCGCGCCTGCTGCCCACGGTCGTGCCGCGCCGCTACCGCGACGCCAACGCCAAGGCCAACCGCGCAGTGCTCGAGCTGCACCGCATGGCCGCCGCGGCCGGGGGCGCGGCGGCGGCGGCGGCGGCGGCGGCGGCGGCGGCCGGCGGCGGGCTTTTTGCTGGGGCGCATGGTGTGCGGGGCGGCGGGGGTGGCGGCGGTCGGGAGGCGCGTGGGCTCGGGGACGAGGAGGAGGCCCCGGCAGCGGCAGCCCCTCCTACCCGCGCGCGCTCGCACGAGCGGCAGCAGCAGCGGCTTGAGCAGCAACGCCAGCAGCAACAGCAGCAGCAGCAGCAGCAGCAGCAGCAGCAGCAGCAGCAGCGGGCGGCGCCCAGCGTCTCCCCGCCGCCGCCGCCCGCCCCTGCCGCTGCGCCCGACGTATCTGATGATGCGCCCCCTGCCTTTCGCCCGGATGACCAAGAGCAGAATCGGCCACCGATCGGCACCGGCCTCGGCGTCGGCGTCGGCGTCGGCGTCGGCGTCGGCGCCGGCGCCGGCGGGCAGGCGAACGACGAGGCGAGCGGCGGCTGCGGCGGCGGCGAGGCAGGGGACGAGCGCCCGCCAGCGCCGCCCGCCGCCGCCGCGGCCATGGCGCGCGGTCTCGCGCGCTACCTGGTCAACACGACGCACGCTTCGGCGGTCGACGCCGCCGTTGCAGACGCAGCGTCGACCCTGAGCGCGCTCGAGCGGCGGCTGTCGGACGCGGCGTTGGCCGCAGGAGGCACGGCGGGCGACGACGGCGCGGCCAACAAGGCGCACGCGCGCGCGTCTGCGGCCGCCGAGATCGCCGCGAGCGTGCTGATGCGGTCGTGAGGCGAGAGAGAGGGTGACAAACGGCGCACGCACAGGATGCAAGAGACGCATGGAATTTTCGCTCATGTTAACACGCAATAACAAAGCGGGGCTTGTGGGAACCACACGAGAGAGAAAGAATCCGGGGGGCGGGGGGGGGGGGGCGGGCGGGGAAAAGACGACGGGCGCTGGCGCCCGCCATTTTGTTGTGCGCGTTTCCCCCCGGTCTCCTCGCGCTGCCCCCCCCCCCTCGCCTCCCCGCGCCTCTTCCCCACCATCCAATCCCCCCCATTGTCTTGGCCGCCCTAGTACTTGTAGCCCTTCTCGTACGTGCGCTGGCCCGCGTCGGCCGACTCGCCGTCCGCGCTGTACTTGCCCAGCTGCGCGGCGCTGTTGGCCGCCGCGCGCTTGAGCAGCGCCTCCTGGCCGGCCTTGGCGTTCTCGGGCTTGCCGCCCCACGCCTTGAGCACGCTGTTCTGCAGCGCGCGCGCGTACGAGAACGACACGTGCCACGGGTTGGGCGACTGGTTCATGGCGTTGAGGTTGAGCGTGGCCTCCATCTCCGACTGGCCGCCGGACAGGAACATGATGCCGGGCACGGCCGGGGGCACGCGGCGGCGCAGCATCTTGAGCGTGTAGGCGGCGACCGTCTCGGGCGACGCGCGCGTCTTGCAGTCGGCCCCGGGCGTGACCATGGCCGGCTTGAGCAGGATGCCCTCGAACATGACGTTGTTGTCGGCCATGTACTTGAACGTCTCGGCCCACACCGCCTGCTGCACCTCGAAGCAGCGCTCAATGTCGTGCTCGCCGTCGAGCAGCACCTCGGGCTCGACGATGGGCACCAGGCCCGCGGCCTGGGCGATGGCGGCGTAGCGCGCCAGGCCGTAGGCGCAGTCGCGAGCGGCGATCATGGAGGGGCCCGCGGGGATGGACACCACGCTGCGCCACTTGGCGAAGCGCGCGCCGGCCTTGTAGTAGTCCTCGCAGCGCTTGTCCAGGCCGTCGAGGCCCATGCACCACGACTCGCCGTTGCTGTTGGCCAGCGGCACGAGGCCCTTGTCGACCTTGATGCCCGGGACGATGTTCTGCTTGTTGAGCTCGGCCACCATGGTCGAGCCCGTGCTGGTCGACTGGAACAGCGTCTCCTCGAACAGGATAGCGCCCGAGATGTACTGGCCCAGGCCGGGCGTGGTGCACAGCAGCTCGCGGTACGTGCGGCGGTTGTCCTCGGTGTTCTCGAGGCCGATCGAGTCAAGGCGTTTGCCGCACGTGGCGTTGGACTCGTCCATGGCGAGGATGCCGTGGCCGGGCGACGCCACCTTTTTCTGTGAGGAGCGGGGGGGGAAACAAGGGGCGGGGGGGCGGGCGCGGGGGGCGTTTTGTTGGTGTATGGGGGGGGGTGGGGTGCTCGGGAGGGCGGGGGGGGGGGGGGGGGGGGGGCGCGGG
>Ga0105054_10009504_pt1 | contig 12587 bp, 10 predicted proteins | sample BON02_FD_78091 | JGI IMG/M metagenome (GOLD analysis project Ga0105054, IMG submission 78091) | Freshwater microbial communities from Lake Bonney liftoff mats and glacier meltwater in Antarctica - BON-02 (megahit assembly) | ecosystem: Environmental > Aquatic > Freshwater > Ice > Glacier... | reverse complement strand
TTCTCAAAACAAATTTTAAGAGTTCCTCATCTTCAATGTTCGAAGATTATTTCAGAGATATTATGTCGCCATATTTCGAATTTCAAAAGTTTAATAGTTGTAGGTTGATCCATTTGGGGGGGGTTTAAATTTTAATTATCTTCTGTTTGTTTAAAAAAATTGAGTTCCTCGTTGTGCAAAGTTATATTCAGGGCTTTCCATCGGATGTATAACGTTTTTTGATAGCTTTACAGAACACATAGTTCAAATTGTGGTTGATTTACAAGAACTTATAGTTTTTTAAGGTCGTTTATGGTCGTTGTACCATCTTGTGACAATAGTTTGTCTTTCAGCCTCCATTTGTACAAAATGTGGAGATCTCATCCGCAGTACCAACAACTAGTTGGGCAAAATCCTGATTTAACTCTTGTAGTCCAAATTATTGACTCATGGGACTACTGGGTCGGTTAATACTCGAGCATTCAGGTCTCCCAAGATTTTGCAAAGTATGGAGTATCTACCGATTCTAATAAAATCGGGACCTTTTAGTAATCAAGAAAAGAAAAGATCCGTTGGATCAATTGACGTACAGGAATGTTATTTTTGTATATTTTCGAGTTCAATCGACACTAGCTGCAAAATAGAGACTAGATACAGTGTAGTCCATAACATTTATCCTCGGACTTTTCAACTTGTTTTAACCCAACCAAAATCAAAGGTTTAAAACTATGTACACTTAGGGCACGGAAGCTATCAATCGCTGAATTTTACTAAAAAACAAGAGAACGAGTATCTTGTCCAAATAAAAGAGCCTGATATCCGTGAGATATTCTGAAGCAGTAACGAATTAAAATAATTAATGTCGACGATCGGTGGGTAAAAAAATGAGTATTCAAAGAGAGTCGTTGACTTTCAGTACCTAGTCCCCCGCAGGTATTAGGGAGATTCGTTTGGATATTTTTGGAGAGCAGGGTCGGACTTACGTCTAAACGGGACTTCAAACTCATTTGTATTGAATCTCAGGATTTATTGCCATCCTGATCTTGAGAAAAAAGAAGAAATCAGAAATGTTAAAAAACGTTAAAAAAGCGTCAAAACGAAACGTCTTTTTTGGAGCTCTTATAGTTTAAATTAACAATTACTATTGTGGTACACACGGAGCCACGTGCCGGTTCAAAAATGAACATGGTCTACTTTTTATATGCTCAATCGAGCCTGTTTAAGGCGTCTTTTCAATATTTCAATTCTTGATTCTTGACGACAGGTGTCACATTGACAATTTGATAGTGTATTCATTTATCTATGGGAAAAGGGGGTCGGTCGCTGAAGCGGCTGCGTAGCTCGAAGCTGACAAAGAACACTGAAGCATTGCTTAAAGAAAACAAACCTGATCAATCAACTGAGCATGCTACATGTTTTAGTTGTTTCTTTTGGAAATTCAAGCCAAGGGAACGCAATTCACGCTTGCAGCATGGTTCTGCCTCTCCTGAGGAGACGACTGAAACAGAACAAAGTCTGCCTAAGTTTGTAGATTGTGAAGATGGACTTTTCGTGGGCGAATATGAGTGCAAGGAATTACTGGGTCGCGGAAGTTTTGGCTACGTATTTTTGTGCGAAAAAGATGAAAACCAATTTGCCTTGAAAATACTTTCAAAATCCAATACGATTACTTCGAGACAAAAGCGATTGACGAAAGGGGAACGAGACATCATGGTTCAATGTGGGGACCATCCTAGTATATTAGGTTTACATGAAGCATTTCAAACTGCGACGCATTTATGTTTGGTTTCTGATGTATGTTCAGGCGGTGAGCTGTTCTTTCATCTGGAAAAAGCAGGCCGCTTTAATGAGCAGCGAGTCATGGTCTACGCTGCGGAGATTGCAAGTGCGTTGAATTTTCTGCATTTTCATGGAATCGCGTATCGGGATCTCAAGGCTGAGAACATACTACTTGATGTGAAGGGACATATCAAGCTGGCTGATTTTGGACTTGCTTCAGTTTCTGTCACAGAATGGCGAGGTGCTAGTTCTGTTTGCGGAACCCCTGCTTACATATCTCCTGATATGATATTTGGAGGGGGGGCTCTTGGACCAGGTTATGGTCACGCAACGGACTGGTGGAGTTTAGGGGCATTGATGTATGATATGTTGGTGGGGAATGCTCCGTTTTACCACGACGAGCTGGTGGTCATGTGCGATAGGATCATGCATTCAAAGTTGAGGTTCCCCGAGTCACGCAACATTTCTCCGAAGGCTCGTTCTGTGATCGAAGGACTTCTGAATAAGGTTCCTTCGCAGCGTCTGGGAACGACTTCGTCTGGCGGGTTTGATGCCTTGAAAGAGCATCCCTTTTTTGAAGGCATAGATTGGGACTCTCGTCAAGTGCCATTTTTCACTACAGATGAAAATCAAGGTTTAATTAATTCTGACAATGTGGAAAAATTGTTGCATTCGAACTTTCACAAATCGTTCTGGTCTCAAAATGTTCGAACTTGCTTTCAAAAGATAAATAAGAATGTGTTGGTGGAGAGCAGCTCCTATTTTCCAGGTTGGGATTTCGTGTACATAAGTAATTCCGATAGCTTGACCTCTTTGGATCACTTTTAAATTTAAAAAAAGCTTTATGAAACCTCTGGTATGGATGACCACAATGCGAGCCATTTAATCTCATCGAGTTTCAATCTAGCGTTATTTTGCCAGCGTACCACTTGACAATAGGATGGCGGTTCTCCTATTCGATCTATAAATAATTGGACAATAGATTCAGGCCTATGATCTAAAACGTCCACTGGTGAGCATATGCTGAGTGTCCGTAGGGGATCTAAGTACATGCTGCTATCATCACCCAAAATATCAGTCATTATATCAATCACTTCTAGACCTTGCGCTTGTTGGATCCACGAGTCTAGATATCCCTCCCACGGACCTGCATCGTATTCATCAATGCTAGTAGCCGCTAGTTGAGACCTTAACTTGATTCCCATTTGCTCAAACACCAAAACGAACTGGTCTCCAACGATGTCTCGCAACTCATCATCAGGGACATCACAGCCTCCACTAGACTGAAGTCTCGAGAGGTTCGCACAAACCCAGGTAGAACTGGTCAGACTTTCTGTCTCATCATCGGAAAGGATCCGGGCTTTTTGACAAGCATCGCAGGTAACAGTGGTTCCTAACTGTAATACATCCTCACTTTTCGCTTTCTTCGATGTTGACGAGCTACTAGTAGTTTGAACTGGTCGTTTGTTATCTCTGGAAGAATACCTCGTCGCAAATGATTTCAGTAATTCACGATCGTAATTCAACGGCAGCACAAACACCTCGCCTTCGTCCACAAAACCCAGAAAATGCAGCGTCTCGATTGCGGCTGGGTACTCCATTATCTTACCCCGTATCACAGTATTGTCACGTCTCAATTTCATAAATTTTTCTTCCCCTTCATTTAGAAGCACATTGTCGACGATCTTCTTCAGAGTCGCGACAGTTGCTGACTCCAATCGTGTGACCAATTCCTCCATTTCGAAAAAAATGGAAAGCCCCCCACTTTGTTTTTGTTTGTCGTATAGATATCTCGAAGATGTTGTTCTCCAGTGGGGTCGTGATGCTGCTGACCATGACCGTGGTGGAATCGGCAATATATCCATTGAATGGATTGGTGATTGCATCGAGTTCAGCAGTCGTTCCTATGAAAGATATGCCCATGTTCAGTTACGAAGACAGCCCGTCTTGGTTTGGCAAATCGATGCCCTTCATTTCTATTACAGGCACTGTTAAGGGTAGCGAGGGAGCGTCTGATTCGCAGAAAGTTCTCCGAGCATTCTTGGGTTTTTCTGTGGAGCCTCTCCGTATAGCCACTTTGCCCGACGTGCTTGCGAGTTGCAGTTCTGATGTCGGGGACATCTCGAAGGAGTTCCCAGGGCACTCATTGGACTTCGTGGAAGGAAATTCGAATAAAGTTGATATTTCATTTAATGTGAATCGAACTGGATGGTACATGATTGTGATTGCGAACTGCATGCAAAATGAACTGCAACTTGACGTGGACATCGCGTACAGGAACCCGTATGGGTTTCTAAACGGATGGGCGTTTGGATCCTTACCCATGGACGGTATACTTTCACTCTCTTACTTTATTCTTGGATTGTATTACTTTTACAAATGTTTGAGGAACCGTCAACATATCCTTCGTCTGCAATATGCTATCTTGCTGGTGATTTTAATGGGTCTTATAGAGCGCTTCACATGGTTTATCACTTACCTCGAAATGAATGAATCAGGTGGGAAGACATGTTGTCCTGTCAGGAGTGACATTACCTTTTCTTTGGCATTGGCGGTGTTTAAACGGAGCTCCTCGGCCTTGCTGCTGTTAGCAGTATGTCTAGGATATGGTGTTGTCAAGCCAACTTTGGATCGATATACCAGCGCCGGTATTCTTTTCCTCGGTTGTTTCTACACATTTGCTTCTTTGAACTTGGATCTCGCGAAAGTGGCAGATATTTCAAAGCACGGAAAGCAAACCAATCCAGAGGTGTTCTCGGCTCTCCTAGTGTCGATATGTGACGTTGTAATAGTGTTCTGGATCTATACTGCTATGAGTGATATCCAGAAAGAGCTTAGTGAGTCCCAACAAGTAGTCAAGCTAGGCATGTATCAGACTCTTGCCCGTGCACTTGCAGTATGGGCTTTTGTGTGGCTCGTGTTCACGATATTAGAGGTGATGGTGTCACAAGCAAAGGTAGATGTTCAATGGCGTTACTGGTTTCTTTTAGTTTCATTTTGGGATATTTTCTATCTGGGTATCCTTGTTCAAATATGTTATTTGTGGGCGCCTTCCGAGCTCTCATCGCAATACGCATACTCTCATCAGTTACCTACAAGCGAAGACTTGAATGAGTTTGATCAAATCGGACTTGAACTGCAAGGCCCTGATACGGCTGCTGAATTTGTGATTGGAGATGATGACGACGATATGGAAGAAGATGATGAATTGAGTTTGGAGTTTGACGAAGACGAGGACGAAGAAAGTCCTAAAAATTAACTTATGGAATATATTTTCTTATTTTTTAATTCTTTAGATTTCTATTAGTTTAAATCGAGCAATTGGACCCCTCCAAATGTATTTTCTCCGCTATAAGTTATATACAAGAAGCCATCTTGGTCTTTTTGGTTCTCGTATATCGAAGACATGAGAGCTGCAGTGGGGGGAAGGACGTTGTTAATAAAGATGTAGATTGCCTTTTCAGGCTTTACCTTGATCCTCTTTCTAATAACATACACAAATTGGCCCACCGTTAGGTCTTGAGGGACGAGATACTTTTTCTTGTCGATGTCGGGGATATCACTTCGAGCGTCCTTCTCGCATATAACCGGAATTCTATCAGGGTATTTTTCCCGGATGCGCTTGGCTTCTTGCTCTCTCTTTTCGAATGGATGTTCCTTCTTGAAGCTAACCATCTTGCTCTTACTCAAGAATAAGAGTTTGTTCTGAAGAAATCAACTCAATTTTTGTAGGATCGCTAATTGCGGTGGATTTTCGTCGAATTTTGCTATCAACGGGAAATTAACGGATTCGCTATCGTTAATCACTCCCATTCAAAGTAAGAGTTTCGCCTAGCCAGAGTCGTTCTCTGAAAGTTCTCTAGAATAAAAATATTGTATCAAGAAATTTCTTCGAATTTGACGATTCATTTTTCCGCCTGTAAAAAACTAAGAGCTTATTATTTATTTTGAGTTCCAAGCATAACGCTATTTCATCACTTGCAGTTCATAGAGAACTTCAAATGAGTTGATCTAACAGCCGATGGATCAAATGATGAATGATCTAAAACTTGTATAGGAACTATTAAGGATGTGTTGAGTCAGTACCTTAGTAAATAAGGTCTATTGAGTTAGATGAAATACGAATATTTACATGACCCTATTCACTTAACATCGATGAATGGTTCAGGATCTAGAAAGTCTAAATCCAGAACCAATACTGCTTGGTAATAATTGGCCTTGAAGCGAAACAAATAGCCCCCCACGATAGTTGTAACGGTGGTTTTTTGCTGAAGCATCATTCATAGATGGAGTTTCTTCGCAAGACATCTTCGCGCATATTGGGAAGAAAAGAGAGCAGCTATACGCTGCCAACATTACACATGAACGTTGATGTACATATGAGAAAACGGTTTGCAGATGAGTTCATTGGATCCTTGGGATATGCCACTCATTACGATGATATAAAACAACTGTTGGACAAATTCGTTATTGATGGAGGCACGAAATTGAAGATGCGCCATGTTGATTTGACGGATGCTAATGTAGAAGCTCTTGTAGGTGCTCTGCAGTATCACCCTGTTGTTCGCTGCCTTGACCTCCGAGATAACCGAATGGGCGAAGAAGGCGCCCTAGCAGTGGTTCGATTGATGCAAGAAATGTTGCTTCGATGTTTCAAGAAAGTTGGAGATGTGGGAAATGCACCAGCTGCCTGTATTTCTAGAATTAAAGTTGATGGAAACGCAATTCCGAGAGAGATCCGGAATCGAATGGAGGAGCTGGAATCTCAAGGGTTCGATGCGAATGTCAAGAGCAATGCAGCATGGGCTTTCATGCGCCATCAATCGAAACAACCATCCTCTGATTTACCGGGATCCTTGGATAGTTTTAGCGTTGTTTTGGAGGCACTGGGAGATGCGGTGGGTAAAAAATCAGTGAAAGCGAAAAAAGTGATCAAATATTTGATTTCAGACGGATTCTGCGATAAAGTAGAATCTCACGAGCAAGATTTTCCGTTGGATTTACCATTCGACGCGTTTCTTCAACTGGTATATATGGTACTGAATTGTATTCCGAATGAAATGCAGTATGATTCTCCTGTCGATCCTTTAGCCCAGTATTTGGAGCAAACTGATCACGTAAGTGAAGAGAACAACATCAAAGTAGAATTGAATGACAGCTATATTGAGGAGCATACAGAAAGCAGTAATGGTTCAATCGTAGTATTGGAACAACAACAGCGTGTCGAAAGTACCGATGAAGAGGATTCAGTAGAACAACAAGAGCAAGATGATAGAAATGACGATGATTTAGTCTCGGAGAATTCCGATGTCTTCCAAGATGAAGAAAACGATGACGAAATGTCTGAGGAGGAACATATGTTAACTTGGGATGTTTCTAATCAAAACGTGACGACATTTTCGGAGGTTTTCAAAGCTAATGAGGACATTAATCCATGCTTTCTTGCTGAGATCCAGGCGCATCATAATCATTTTGGTTCCCATGAAAACATACCAATATTTCCTCCACACTTGAAGTTTACGCAGTTGCACACTTTGAACTTGTCCTTCAATAATCTCAGCCGAATCCGGTACGCATTCTCTCCGGAATTTCTTCCAGCTTTGAAGAATCTGGATATCTCCAACAATAACATCTCTTCAATCATTGGTCTTCGTTGCCTGGACACCTTGGTTAACATTCGAGCTGCTAACAACAAGATCCGTGATGTATCATGCCTCGCTGGTCTCCGAAATTTGCGTACTTTGGACCTTACCTGCAATGAGATCAAAACGACAACATCCTTACGAGGTCTTGCTTTAACGAAGAACATGGAACTCTTATGGCTGAGCGGAAACCCAATTTCAGTCGCACCAAGATACAGAGCACAAATCACCAATCTACTATCTTCACTTCAGGAACTAGATGATAAACCACTTCCTGCATCCTCAACCAAGAAGCATGCTGCCACAAATCAAGAATTACAAGTTTCAAAATCCCCGATTATAACCAAAAACAAACTCGAAAGACTTAGTATGGCAAAAAATCGGATAGTTAAAGCCCCAGTTGAACCAATGCCTAGTCCTAAGAAAGTTCCTGGTCTTGAAAAGAACCAACTACAACATATGTGCAATCGTCTTTCGCAACCCCGGTCATACAGCACTACAACCAAAGCAGATGTATCAAGCAGGAAGCATGGATTTGGTTCATCAGCAGTGAAACCTTCAGCATCTAGGCTCATGGCCCACACAGCTGCATCCGTACGCAAGACTAATGCAGGTGCAGTTGCTGCGGAGACTCAAGCACGTCGGGCCCTGGCTAGAGAAAGGAACGCTAGAAGGGAAGAACGGGAGCAATTAGGTCGTCGAAGATTCAACGGAGGTCTTCCGTTAGCCGAAGCAGTAGCGCCCATCAAGGTAGTTTCCAGCCCGTCGCCTCGACAACGTAAGAAGGCATCTCCTAAATTGCATTCCCCAACGTTGTCAATATCTGGTGAATATCAAGATACATTTGTTCTACATGCGCGGTTGCAATCTTGGATTGAAGATGCCGGACAGCAAAAAATTGCGATTGAAACTGCTTTAGAAACACTCGTGAAGATGAGTTGCTCCTCATCGTTCTCTTTAGAAAAGTTGGCCAACTACAAAGAACGACTGGTTGATGTTGGTCTGTGGGAACGTGGAATTGCTCCACCGTTGCAAGCAGAGGAGGATAGCAATGATCAAGCCTTGGCGCTACAGAGGCAAGTGGAAATGTCCAAGGCAGCAGTAAGGAACTTTGTGCAGTTGCTGGAATCAGAAGAGAGGATCTGTGATAAAGTGGCCCAATACAAGAATCATCTGGTGAATTCTGGGCTAGTTAAGAGACCACTGCCTCCAGTGCAACATCATGAAATAAATCACATCGAACAGGAAGTAGAGGAAGAAGAAAGAAAGTCGGAACCTAAAAATGATGACGAGGGAAATATATGTGATGAGCCTGCGGTAATTGCAATACCTGAAATACCCCAAGATACATTGAATGAATCTGAAAATGAATCTTTGGAAAATGTATCTCAACGGAATGAGTCTGGTACAGAAGAATCTGAGTCTGAATCTGAATCCGAATCTGAATCCGAATCCGAATCTGAATCCGAATCCGAATCTGAATCCGAATCTGAATCTGAATTGGAAGAAGGGAGCGATTCAGAAGAAAATGAATCAGAAGCGGATTTTTCGTCGCTCAAGGTTGATACCATACAACAGAAAGTGTGCGAAGAGATAGCATCTCCACCTATACCACCAAAGTCACCAAAGGTTCTGGAAGCAATTAAAAAGCAGGTTGACGAAGAAACACTAGATCAACGGATTCAGAGAATGCTTCATTCGAGTAATACTAAAACTGCTGATCAAGAAGTGAAAGATTCCTCTTCTGAATATTCCGGATTATCGGATTTGTCAGATGATGACATATCATTACCAGGACTATGATAAATTTTATTAGAATATTCTTTTGCGTTTGTTATTGATACTATAGCTCTCGAGGATCTCAAAATCTCTCGCTTTCCATCTTTTGAAATCATCCACACCTCTAAATCCCGCACGGAATATCTCTTGTTCTGAATGGGTCAAATTGCTGGTAAATCCAGAAACATCCTCGCTAGTTGAATTCTGGCTTGTATCTAAGATACTGCGGTATCGAACAGAGAGAGTCTTTACAAGGGTTGAAACCAAAGCAGCACTGTCGGTCATAAAACATGCCTAGTCGAATATCAGTAACCTATTTACTAGTAATCATAACTAACGTACTAATTTCAAGCCTGTTTCATAGTAAAAGAGAGACTTTTCCCGCAGATTGATGTTTTCAGGTCCTGCAATTAGGTAAGTTCGAAAGTTGTGGTTGAATTGCCTGATGTGGTTAGTGCATATCATTTCGAGATATCATGAGTACACACTTACTTTGGACTCTCCACTGTGACCATATCTTTGTAACCTAGAAACGTGGCTGCCCACAAAGGTAGTTCTATCTTGGAACCTGAAAGTAGATTGACCTACAACCACGATGAAACCATGGGGAGTCAAACAAGGATGGGACTCAAACAAGAATGGGACGTACCTCTTCCGAAACAGAATCCAAGTATCCTAATTCAAATGCGTCACTGATCAGAACTACAGGCACGCGGTCTTCCTCCATCAACACTGCATCAATATCGAAGTAGTCGCTCATTTTCAAAAATTGAAAAAGTGTGGGGGGCCACCTTCGCATTTGCGTCTCCAGAGAGCCGTTAACGCCAGGTCAAGATACACATGTTGTCATCACTAAGCTTGATATCGCTAAGCTTGATATCGTTGTTCAGCATATCGATCCCATATAAAAACTAACGAGAATCGAATGTAGATATTCTTTTATGAACAATAGTTCAAAATTACAAGTAAGACAAAACATAGATGATTGGCTATGGCGCCAGAAGCAGGAGCGCGCGAAAAAAAATTCGATGGTGACTCTGTTGAAAGCGATTCAGTCAAATGGGTAGAGAAATAAGTTAACATAGAAGAAGGGATTAAGATTGGCATAGAAGAAGGAATTAAGGTTGGCATAGAAGAAGGGATTAAGGTTGGCACAGAAGAAGGGATTAATGTTGGCATAGAAGAAGGGATTAAGGTTGGCAAGGAAAATATTGATGGCGGTGCAGACGATTCTGGGGTGTATATATCTGAATACTGTAAATGTTCTTCAATTTTCAACCAATTAATAGTATCTAGCCCATTTTGATCAATTTCCAGAAAGATATCTGACCTAACGTGCCAAAACTGTTCAGACTCGTCCATAAATGGGTCCCAAAATGGCTTTGGTGGGGGGGCACCGGCAATTGGATCCACCCCAGACTTTACTGCTCTCATTGATCTATCAAGAAAAGCTGCTAATCGGTCAGCATCTTTCTTTTGCAGAGCACGAGGTGATCCAAAGTAATTAGTTAGACATTATCACTCTCTTGAATGACTCCTTTCATCATATGGGCAAACGCTGTAACAGTAGCAAGGGCGGCTCCTTTAGAGTACCCCGTGTAAATGTACTTTGTAGAGCCTCTGCAATCACTCTGCACTTTCAAACGTATGCTCGCTCCAAAGTCATTGTACGCTTTGACAAACCCGTTATACGCCCATCTGAGGACGTCGAGACACCATCGATACGCTTTGCAATCTGTAGGGATGAACCATAGATCAAACTTGGTCTCTTCGCACCCGTAATGCTGTCGTCGGCTTCCACTGACTGTACTGTTAATGGCCTCTCTTCCGTAATCCAGGTTTTTAGCCCAATCCAGCATAAAGTCCACGAGACCATCTTTTCCCGTCTCTGCTGCCATGATCCAGCATGTATCACCCTTGGCGAATATATTGAATTGATCCGAACCCTCAGAAAGGGAACCCGATCTGTAAGGACTATTAATCTCGCCCCAAGCTTCCTTCATAAGAGCAATATTGGCCGAGACAGATGAGATTATTGCAACGAATGTAATAGAATTTTTCATTTGGTTAGTCAGAGTTTCTGTTTTGACTGCTTGTTAAACATGGACAAATATTCAAATGAGGCGGTCACTACTATTATAATACATAGGAGTTTATCTAAGTAAAAAGTATGCACTGCGGAGTGAAGGGTGACTGGAAGTGACTGGAAGCCGCTCGTTGTAGCAGGAACTCATTATCTGTAACGGCACTTTTGAAGTCTACCGTGAGATTCAATGCGTTTTAGGCGCTTTCGGAAAATGTTGACTTTCACACTTTAGAAGGATTATGAAAACACAATTCCTGATCAATACTTTGTTCTCCGCGATTTCCTTCTTTGCTGTCATAATCCTTCCTCCAATGAACGCTTCTGATCCAGGTGGGACGCATACTTGACTCGCGGACTTCTGACTTTGTGATTCGACTTTGACTTGTGAATTTACGATTGACTTCATCTTGTTTATTTTTCTTTGCTCTTGTTATGGAAGAAAATAGCTCATGGAATAGAGAGACGCATCTCCCAATGCACTGAATACATTATTGTTTGACCATGGTACAACTATACTAGTAATTATGAAGCGAATTCTAAAAATAAATCCATCCCCCCTCGCCTCGTATCTAAAAAGGTATTTTCCTGCCTTTCGTATTGTCTACCTTATCATTGAAGAAGGCATCGATGTAGTCCGAGAGTCTTAAAATTGAATTGCCTACAGTTGTATTTTTACTTTCTCGAATACTAATTCTAAATTATTTTAGAAATGTTCCAATTATTTTGCAGCGTCCCGGTCAGAAACGAATAGGAAACGAGTTTAAGACAATTGAGAGCTATATCATACGAATTTACAAGTGATTGGTAACAATGTCGTTGTCAGAGATGGAATTAGTCCATTCGACTCGAAAGTTGCATAGAACATTTCGTGAGAGTGTTTAAACAGATTGCTTCTTCAATTGCTAAATGAAAAATTTGAGCCAGTACTTGTATCAGGACTGCAAGATTGTTTCATAAGTGAATTCCCGAGTAAGTAGTGATGACTTGGAGTTAATCTGTTTGCCTCGTACGTGATGTATCAGTTGAATCTACCATGATGCGGGTAGTTCGTGTTTTATGAGAAATTGACAATACGATGAGTTAAATGACTTTAATATGGCAATTTAATGGAAGACTTCGTCTCCCGAGCGAGTCCCAAAATTCATCCTAATCAAGAACTACGTATGACCCCCTTCTTATCTTGACTTCTTCAGAAAAAAGTACTTCAATTATACGTTTAGACAACCGATTCCCGGTTTGAATCACATTGAGTTTTGCCCTTTTTGTGAAAAAAAAGACAAGAAGGTTTTGTTTGAAGGAGGTTTACATTTGGCTTGTTGTAG
>Ga0105054_10009498_pt1 | contig 12589 bp, 11 predicted proteins | sample BON02_FD_78091 | JGI IMG/M metagenome (GOLD analysis project Ga0105054, IMG submission 78091) | Freshwater microbial communities from Lake Bonney liftoff mats and glacier meltwater in Antarctica - BON-02 (megahit assembly) | ecosystem: Environmental > Aquatic > Freshwater > Ice > Glacier... | reverse complement strand
TGTGCCGAAAGGTGTAAGGGTTCGAGTCCCTTCCTGAGCACCACTTTCTATTAGAAATGGCGATTTCCGATTGCGGATTTATCTGACCAAGCCGGACAGGTGAAACGCCGACTTGAACCCGAAAAGGGTTCGACGGAGCGAGCGACACATGGCTCAGCCTTGCTGCATTTCCCGAGTGAACAGATGGCGCGGCGAGGCAGTTTTTCTAGGGACGCTGCAGCAGGATTTAATTAACGCACTTGCATTGAGGAAGAGGGGGATTTACGCGCAAGGGGATATGGCCGTAAAGCGAACACCTCCCGCGATTGATTGGTATCGTTCACCGATCTCTACCGAGCTGTTTAAACAACTGCATAAGCGGAGCGATTGGCTCGGCTGGGTGCAGACGGGGGGCTTTTTGCTGATCGTGGCCGCGACTGGTAGCTTGGCTTACTTTTCGTGGAGTCAGGGATGGCCATGGCTGATGACGGTGCCGCTGATATTTTTGCACGGCATGGTCTCGAATTTTCATATCAATGGCATGCACGAGCTTGAGCACGGCACGGTGTTTAAGACGAAATCGCTCAATGCATTTTTCATGCGCGTGGTTTCATTTCTTGGTTGGATCAATTTCGAGATTTTTATCTCAAGCCATCAACGTCATCACCGCCACACGTTGCATCCACCCGACGATCAGGAAGTAATGCTGCCGGTGAAAATCCTGAAACGGGATTTTCTGCATGGTGGATTCATCAACCTCAAGGGGGGCTGGTGGGTTTTCCTTTACACTCTCCGGATTGCTCGCGGGAAAATGGAGACTCCGTGGGAGCTTTATTGTTATCCGCCTGAAAAACCTGAGCTGCGGATTCCTCCGGTGCGTTGGGCTCGCACGTTATTGCTTGGGCATGGACTTATCATCGCAGTTTCAGTCGCGATGGGCTGGTGGATGTTACCTGTCCTAACCACCTTGGCGCCGTTTTATGGCGGTTGGCTTTTCTTTCTATGTAACAACACACAGCACGTAGGCTTGCAGGACAATGTGCCCGATTTTCGGCTGTGCTGTCGCACGATAATACTCAGTCCGGTTCTCCGTTTTCTCTATTGGCAGATGAATTTCCACACCGAGCATCATATGTATGCGGCAGTGCCTTGTTATCATCTGAAACGGCTTCATGAGGCGATCGAGCATGATTTGCCGCCATCGCCAAAGGGGTTGGTCGCGACATGGCGTGAGATCGGTGGGATTCTGCGTCGGCAGGAGGTTGAACCAGACTATCAGTATCGTGCGCCTCTTCCTGATGCAGCGGAGCGCAGATATTGACATGTAACCACGCGAATTCCCCGTGTGTATTAACCGCAATTTGACGGTATAAAATCGCTTGCGTCATGCCCGTGCTAGCATGGACACTCTCGCCGACCTTAACCTCAGATTAGAACACCAAGTAAACTACCGCGGATATGACCCATCCGCTTCGCCTCCATGGACGACAAAGCTACGCCAGAAAATCCTAAAAAGGATTTCAATAAACTAGACCTTAACCAGCTGCAGGATTTCAGCTTCGGCACGCAATGGACGCAGGATAAATCCTCGCCGTCTGATAAGCAGTCGAGGGCTAAACATCCGCGTGGTGATGATCGCGGTGATCCGCGACGTGACCGTCGCGGCTTTCGCAAGCCGGAGGGTGGGGGCAACCCTGCTGGTGGAGATCGTCGAAGCGGCGGTGCCGATCGACGTCCGCGTCGCGATGCGCCGAGCGATGCTCGTGGCGAGGGACGCTCTGCAGGTGGTCGTCCTGTTCAGCAATTTCAAGGGCCCTACGATAGCCCTTATTTTTCCGCGAGTTTCTATCCCGAAGATACTAGCTTCGACGCCTTGGCAAAAACGATTCGTGGCTCATGCCGCACGATCGAGCTCTTTGAAATCGCCAAGACCGTGGTGGCAAAAGAAGACCGATTCATCGTCGTGCTGACGCGGAGCGATAAGGACGGCGGCAAAGATAAGAAACCATTCTACATTTCTGTGCCCGACGGCATGCCGTTTGATACCGAAGAGGAAGTCGTCAATCATGTGATGACGAACCATCTCGATAAGTTCTTCTCGACAGAAGAAGTCGAAGTGGACGCACCGACGGGTAATTTCCAGGTGATCAACAAATGTGGTATTACGGGGGCATTACTCGGCCCACCGAATTATCACCGTTACAACCAATTCGTGCAGCAGCACTTCGCCACAAAGATTAAGGGCATGTCGCTTGAGGTGTTTCGTAATCGCATCGAATCCGTCCGCGATCCCGAAGTGGTGACGCAATGGACAGACCAGATGAAGAAGGTGGTCCGTTTTACTTTAAAAACAGAGGAGACGAAGAAACCAGCTCGTTCTGAAGAAGCTCCTCCAGTTGCCAAAGTTGAAGCCGCTCCAGAAGAAACTCCGGTTGAAGCGACTGCTGAGGTGACCTCGGAACCCCCATCTACAGCAACGGCCACCGAGGAAACTCCGGTCGCAGCAGAAGAGGTGAAGTCGGAAGAATCAGAGCCAGCAGCGGAAGAACCGGTGGTGGCTGAAGCTCCCGCGGGGATTGCTTTCGATACGATCGAAGATGCGCGACTGCATCTGCTCACCCATGCCCGGCAGCAGATTAGTCGCACGATCGAAACGGTTCGTTTCCAAGGTCGTTTGCTCGAATCTATGCCTGACAGTGAGATTCGCCGCGCCGTGAGAGGTGCTTTGGATCGCCAACGCTATTTCCCCTTGGATACAGCCAATGGATTGCGCGGTCGTTTACGTCGCGAGCATTTCACAATTTTCAAGAAAGGCTCGAAGGGCGTTTCTTACGTCTGCGCGGTGAAACGGAAATTCCGGGTGCCTGGACAGACGTTTGCCGATAGCATTGGAGAATTAATTTCCTTCATCGAGGCCAACCCGATGGTTAAGGTGAGTGAATTGACCTCGAAGTTTGCGGGAATCGAAAGCCCCGCTGAGGTCAAGGAAGGTGAAACTGCACCTGAAGTCGTCGTAACGGATGCCCAGAAGGCTAAGTTTACCCGTATGCAGGGCGATCTACGTTGGCTCGTCATGGAAGGCTATGTGACCGAGTTTATTGATGGGCGTTTGTTCGCGGCACCTCCAATTCCGGAAGCGAAGAAGAAAGTGGCTGAAGAACACGATCCTGAAAACTTTCCTGAGAAACCAAACGAGAAAGCTGCCAAGAAAACTGAGGCTCCTGTGGATGTGCAAACCGAGCCGCCTGCTCAAAAGGAAGCTCCTGTTGCAGAACCCGCTACTGCGGAAGAACCTGCTCCCGCAGCAGAACCCGGCGCTGCAGAAGAACCTATTTCCTCCGCAGAACTTGCTCCGGTAGCAGAACCTACTCCCACGGTAAAACCCACTCCGGTGGAAGAAGCCGCTCCAGTGGAAGAAGCAACTCCAGCGACGGAAGCTCCGGCCCCTGCTGTGACTAAAACGGAAACAAAACCGGAAGCTGCAGCCCCTACTGAGAGCGATTCGGTTGTTTCTGAGGACAACGGGACTCCTCCTAAGACGGACTGAGTTCTATTTCGCGGTAGTCTGATGAGCCCATCACGCGCGCCAACTGATGTTGAGGCGTATTTGCACGCGCATATCCCGATTTCCGCATCGATGGAAGTTCGGGTGCGCAACTGTGCCCGGGATGGGGTTGTGCTCGAAGCTCCGCTTGATGCTAACGTGAATCATCGGGCGACGGTGTTTGGCGGAAGCGCTGCTGCGGTCGCGATCCTCTCAGCCTGGACTTGGTTTCATTGGGCACTTTTGGACGAAGCGTTGCAATGCCGGGTGGTGATCCAGCGGAATCAGATGGATTATGAACTGCCGATTGAGGCCGACTTCACTGCGCATTGTGAAGGTATCCCCGAGGCGGATTGGGCTAAGTTGATCCGAACCTTAAAGCGACACGGCAAGGCGCGAGCGTCGCTGCACGCTTGGCTGGAACAAGGCGGGCGAAAAGTAGCTCGATTCAACGGCGACTATGTCGCCGTAATTCTACCAGTGTCCTAGCTTTGCAACGTGATCGTATGCTTCTGGTCTGGAGTGATGCCGAGATCGAGGTGTAGCGCAGTTGGGGGCACCCAGGAGGCGATCTTCTCGGGCCACTCAATCGCTAGGCAATAAGGCGTGGTCAAGAAATCTTCCAAAAGTAGATCGTCAATTTCCTGGGGGCTTTCCAATCGGTAGGCGTCGAGATGCACGAGGGTGCGCGCGCCGCGATAGAGGGTGTAGATCGAAAACGTCGGGCTGGTGACATTGCTGGTGATGCCCAGTCCGCGGGCGAGACCACGCACGAAAGTGGTTTTGCCGACGCCGAGATCGCCGTGCAGTGCGAGCGTCGTATCGGGCGGTATTTCGGCCGCAAATTCAGCCGCGAGGATTTCGGTCTCTTCGGCAGAGGCAGTCGTCACGCCCAGACGCAGTTTAGCGGAGATGCTCATAACCAAAATAGCATTCCAAGTTGAGCGAGGGTTCGTCGGCGTCGTCGGCGGAAACCAATTCGCCGATACGGGTGAGGGGCACGCGGGGGAATTGCTGCCGCCATTTGCGCTGAAAGATGACGTGTTTGGTTTGGGCTGAGACGGCGAAGAGAAGTTCGTAGTCTTCTCCGTCACTCAGGGCTGCGCGCACATCGCACCCCTTATTCAAAGGTAGCGAGTTTTGATCAAGTCGCGCCCGCGCTCCATTCGGTGTGAGTGATCGTAGATCTTTTCCGAGACCATCGCTGAGATCCATCATCGCCACCACGTTGCTTTGTTTTACCAACCACGCCCCTTCGATCAGTCGTGGTTTAAATCGATAGTGACGCCCACTGGCGAGACTGCCACCAAGACGACCGGTAACGTAGAGCGAATCACCAATCTGGGCACCTTGACGCGTGAGCACGCGCTTCGAGGTCGCCGTTCCGAGCATGGTGAGGCTAGCTGAAAAATGATTTTCGGCCTGGGCAACATCGCCGCCGACTATCTTGACCTCGTATTTGCGCGCACAGGCAGCGAGGCCTCGGTAGAATAGTTCCAACCACGCGAGCTTGGTGCGTGGATCCAGGGTTAACGCGATGACGGCGGCGGTGGGTTGTCCGCCCATGGCGGCGATGTCACTCAAATTACGCTTCAGCAGCTTTTCTCCGACATGACGTGGCGCGATGCTATCGTCAAAGTGTCTGCCGTAGACCACGGGATCCACGGTGACCAGTTGCCGCTTCGACGTGGGAGGTAATTGCGCGCAATCATCGCCCATGCCCATAGGAGATTCTGGCGCCGCCGAGCCCAACCATTGCCGAATGGTCGCAATCAAGGATTGCTCCCCAAGGGACGCGACGGAATCCGATCGTTTGCGCGTGAACAGCGACATGGTATCACGCGGTCACGCCGCTCAAGATCAATACGATTGTGTGAAGGTTGAACAGACCATGAGCCACGATCGGCACAACGATGCTACCGGTGCGTTCGTAGGCCAGGGACAAGATGATACCCAGCGCCACGAGTGGGACGAAACTTGCGAGGTTGGCGTGCAAGGCGCCGAAGAGTAGGGCGGGCACCAGCAGGGCGACCCAACGTGGGGTGCGGGTGCGCATAAATCGGAAAATTCCGCCGCGAAAAATCAGTTCTTCGGTCACGGGAGCAAGCGTGATCGCGAGCAAAGTCATAAGAATGAGCAGTGCGGGTGAGTCTTCATCTGCGAAAATTCCGACCAGATCCTGCTGCTCGATCGCCACACCCATCCATTCAAGTGATTGCTGCCAGACGAGGCCGACAGCGGTGAGGGAGGGGAGCACGATTAGGAGGGTTATAACTCCGAGCGTGAGTTTTCGAAACCACGAGGATGCTTGCGGGTGGCGGGATGGAAGCCGATCGAAGAAATACTTGAAGAGGATGATTCCAAGGAGCATGCCGCCGTGGAATGCTGCGCCGGCAGTGACGAGTGTATCGGCATTGCTCATTTCCTCCCGATTGATAAACAGCGAGAGCAGCGACTGCCCCAGTAGCCCTCCGCAAAAAATCATCCAAATAAACAGCAGAAAACTGGTCAGGCTAATCTCCCATTCAGGAAACACCTGCTTCGCGGCAGATGCCTGCTCACGAGCGGTTTTGGTGAGACCATATTTCCACAATAAATAGCAGCCGCTCAGAATAAGGAGCAGCTCGACGGAAATTATAACGGCGGAATAATCTGAAGGCATTGCCACGAGTGCGGCGGAAAATTACCGTCGGCGCAACGTCAACTGCACGCGACTCAAACGATCTGCTTGCCGTTGAAAACTACGCGACCGTTGACGATAGTGGTTTTGATTCGGCCAGTGAGCGTTTCGCCATCCCACGGAGAGTTGCCGGATTTACTGAATCCTGCTGGCGCATCGTAGACCCACTTTTCTTTCGGATCGAAGAGACAAATATCGGCGGCGGCATCGATCGCGAGCGTTCCCGCAGGAAGATTAAACAACTTTGCCGGCCGGCGCGTCATTAAATCGATAACGCGAGGCAGCTTCATTTTCGCTTCGCGAACCAGCACACCCAACGTCACGGGGAGGGAGGTTTCGAGTCCAAGAATACCATTCGGAGCATAATCGAACTCCATATCCTTTTCGTAATTCGTGTGCGGCGCATGATCAGTCGCGATGATATCGAGCGTGCCATCCTTGAGCCCTTCGATCAGTGCTTGCCGATCCTCTTCGGTGCGCAACGGCGGGTTCATCTTGAAATGCGTGTCGTAAGTGCCGAGGGCCGCATCGGTTAATGCGAGGTGATGAGGGGTCGCTTCGGCCGAGACGTTAATCTTGCGAGCTTTGGCGCGGCGGAGGAGTTCGACCGCGTTTTTCGACGAAATGTGCTGCATGTGGATATGCGCACCGGTGTAGGTCGAAAGAATGATATTACGCGCGACGACGAGATCTTCCGCGGCATTGGGCCAACCTTGGAGACCGAGGCGTGTAGAGACTTCACCTTCATTCATCACCGCACCAACGGTCATGGAATGATCCTGACAGTGGTCCATGATAGGAAGGTCAAACATCTTGGCGTATTCGCAGGCGCGACGCATGAGTTCGTTGGATTGGACGCAATCACCATCGTCAGTGATGGCGACCACCCCAGCTTTCTTAAGTGATCCAATCGGTGCCAGCGCTTCGCCCTTCATATCCACCGTGATGCAGCCGGTCGGATATACCTTTATGACCGCATCGCGCTTGATGGCATCGTTGATGTATTGAATCGTGCCGGTCGAGCTCGCGGGAGGCGTGGTGTTGGGCATGCAAACTACCGTCGTGAAACCACCGGCGGCGGCGGCGTGTGTGCCGGTCTGGATCGTTTCCTTATGGGTCTGTCCGGGCTCGCGAAAGTGCACGTGCACATCGACCAGCCCGGGGCAGGCGACGAGTCCGGTGGCGTCGATCACCTTGGCGCGTTTGCGGTCGGTGGCAGAAAGCGTTTCGACAATTTTTCCGTTTTTAACGAAGAGATCACCCACGGCGTCACGCTTCGAGGCGGGATCGATAACGCGGGCATTTTTAATGTGTAGTAGAGGCATGGATGGAATGGCCGCAAAGAGGCGCAAAAGTCGCAAAATCAGATTTGGCTGTTTGGATCACTGAGAGCGTATTTTTTAATCTGGAGAATGGGTGAGCCGAAATTGATGAGCAAACCGTGCTCGCGGTGTGCGGAGCGTAGGTAACCCAAGAGTTGGGCTATATGTTCGTCCACGAGAGCCTTCGCGGCTTTGAGTTCAATGATGAGCGCGTCTTCGATGAAAAGGTCGGCGAAATACTCACCGAGGATGGTGCCATCTTCGTCGAAAACGTTGAGCGGGTGTTGCTGTAAAACCTTCAGGCCTTGCTTGCGGAGGCGGTGGGCGAGTCCGTTTTCGTATATTTTTTCAGCATGCCCGTGCCGATGGTATTTATGAAGGGCAAAGGCGGTTTCACGCACTTGATCGCAAAGAACGAAGATGGGGTCTTTTGGGTTCATAAATTTTGCGTCTTTTGCGCCTCTTTGCGGCCAATAAATCAGTCTGAAACGGCGACGTATTCGGGTTGGCCGCCGCTGCAGAGATAGAGAACGGCCATGCGCACGGCGATGCCGTTGGTCACTTGATCGAGAATCACACTGCGGGCTCCATCGGCTAGATCGCTGTCGATTTCCACGCCACGATTGATGGGGCCAGGATGCATGATGATCGCTTTCGGATCCAGCCAGGAGGCGCGGTTGTTGTTGAGGCCGAAGAGACTAGTGTATTCACCGAGCGAGGGGAACATGCCCTTGGATTGGCGCTCATGCTGGATGCGCAACAACATGACGACTTCGGCATCAGCGAGCGCGCTGCGGAGATCGTGCGAGACTGTGGCGCCAAACGCTGCGAAATGCTTGGGAACCAACGTAGAGGGACCGACGACAGTGACATTGGCTCCCAGTTTACGTAGGGCATGCAGATTAGACCGCGCCACCCGACTGAAGAGAATGTCTCCGAGAATCACGACTTTGCGTCCTTTGAGTGAACCGAGCCGCTCACGCATGGTGAAGGTGTCCAGCAATCCTTGGGTGGGATGTTCGTGGGCACCATCGCCGGCGTTGATGACCGGGATATTGAGAATCTTAGAAAGATAGAGAGGTGCTCCCGGAGCAGAATGACGGAGCACGATCATATCGGCCTGGAGAGCCTGAATATTTTCAGCGGTGTCGCGAAGGGATTCACCTTTGGTCGTCGAGGACCTGGAACCATCAAGGGAAATCACGTCGGCACTGAGGCGTTTTGCCGCCATATCGAAAGCCATCCGTGTGCGCGTGCTCGGCTCAAGGAAGAGGTTAACGATAGTCTTACCGCGTAGCGCGGGCACTTTCTTGACGCTACGCTTAAGCGTGCGCTTGAAAGCGGCAGCGGTCGTGTGGATTTGGTCAATCTCTTTGAGGCTGAGCTCTTCGAGAGTAATAAGGTGGCGGCGCGTCCAGGGCATTAGCTGATTTCCGATTTTGGAGTTTCGATTTTAGAGTGGGTTTCAGCCGATTCGATACCCACGAAATCATTCGAGGAATCATCGCGGTGCAAACTCACGATGACTTTTTCACTCTGAATTGTGTCGAGGGATATTCCGATGTGATCGGCTGCTAGGGGGAGCATGCGACCGCCGCGATCGACGAGCACGGCAAGTTCGACTTTGGAGGGACGTCCGTGATCAAAAAGTTCGTCGAGGGCTGCTTTGACGGTGCGTCCGGAGCAGAGCACGTCGTCGATGAGTATCACGGTCGCCCCGTGCACATCGAAAGGCATGATCGTGGGGGCAAATTCTTTGGGAATCGGATTCTGGTCAATATCGTCGCGGTGAAAGGAAATATCGATCGTGCCGGTGCGCTTGACCTTCAGCTTTGTCGCGAGACGGCGAGTGAGCTCGATCCCGCCATCGGCGATCCCTAACAGGATCAGGTCCTTGGCGTTCGCATGCCGCTGGGAAATAGAGTCGGCCAGCCGGTTAATGGCGGCGTCGAGTGCGTCGGATCCGAGGGCTTTTGTTTTGGCCACTAGACTTGGTTTTGAAGGCACGATTCAGGACGGTAAAGCGGAAAGGTGATTAGCGTGCTAAAAAGCAGGATAATGCCTATTTTGAGGGGCTAAGCTAATTCTCTAGCCAGCCTTGCAGATCAGCATCGCTCTCAATATTGGTGCCGAACTGGTAATCTTTCGCCAGGAGGCTCGCGTAGCGGGCGTCGGCGAAGCGTCGGCAATGGAGCAGGATCTTGGCGTGTTGGCCGGGTGCGCGCACGAGACGGCCGAGGGCTTGATTTACTTTTTGTAAACCGGGCACTTGGTAAACGCGTCGAAAGGCGGCTTCGCGACCTTGGCGATTGAGCTCGGCCATGCGGGCGTGTTGCACGGCATTAACTTCGGGGAGGGCGGGACCGACAACCATCGCGTGGCTGATTCGACCGCCGAGTAAATCGATGCTTTCCGCGAAACTGCTGCCGAGCACCAGAAAGAGGGCGTCGGCAAGCAGTAGTGATTCTTCAACCCACTTAGCTTGGGCCTGCAAATCTCTCACCCGCGGCTGCATCGCTATTCTGAGCATCCCTCCATCGGCGTGAATCTCTTTGAGGACGGAGTCGGCGTAAGCGTAGCTGGGAAAGAAGATGGCGACGGGACCGTCAGCCGATTCGTGCAGTGCGGCGACGGTTCGCGCGGTGGTCGGTAGATACCGTTTACGTTGTTTATAGCTCGTATCGACCCGCGCATCGACGGCGATGTTGTAAGCATCGTCACGCCACGGTGTATTGGCTTCAACCCACGACAGCATAGTTGTCGAGCCGGTGATTTCTAAACGCGTCTGGTGTGATTCATTTGCCATGGTTCGGTCGGCCTTGCTATCAGCCCCGCCCGATTGCATGCCGATGTTTTCGGTGAACTCAGCCGTCGGACTCAAGGTGGCGGAGGCGAGGACGACACCTCCGTAGGTTCGCAGGGTTTCGCCGATGGCAGACGCGGCATCGAAGCAGGTCAACGCGAGCTCACCTTCACGTGGACACCAGAGAAGCTTGCGCAATTCGTGGTTGCGCAGCCATTCGAGTAATTCCTGCGTGAGCCAGAGTTGGTCACTGAATTCTGGGCCAAGGGCGGCGTAGTCCAATGGTTGCGCCGAGAGTTGAGTGACAATCGTATCGAGTGTCTCGATTAGATCATCTTCCAGCGCATGGGCGAGAGTATCCATGGGCAAGAGTGCGCTGAGAAATTGAGTGTAGCTTTCCCACGCACGAATCAAAGGCGTGGGCGCTTGCAGATGATCGAGTTCAGCGAGAAGCGCACGAACCTCACTAGCCTGCACGCGATGCGAGAGTGCATCGGCCACGCGCGAGGGCAGATTATGTGCTTCGTCGAGAATGAGCAATGTGCGCGCAGGATCGAAGCCGGGTTGTTCGTAAAATAGGCTACGGTTTCGAGGCGCGAAGACATAGTTGTAATCGCCGATCCAGACGTCGTTGAAAGCGAGGGCGGTGCGGGTGATTTCATAGGGGCAGATCCCTGCATCGCGACCAGCGGCACGAAGGGTGTCTAGATCACGGGCGTGATTTTCGATACGATAAAACCGAGACAACCCACTGGTAGCCCAACGCTCCTCCATGTCTTTCAAATAGGAGCAGCTCTCGCGCACGCAGTGGAAGGTATGGTTCACGCAATGCTCGGATTTATTGCGCACATGCCACGCGGCCACCGCGGTGCCAGCATTCGCAGCGGCTGGTTCAGAAGTGTAACCAGGCTGGTGACACTTCTGTTCTAAATCATTGGAAATAGCGGAGCTTGAACGATCTGAATTATCGTCAACTAATGGTTGAAGATCGGTTATGGGAAGGGCACCTGCTGCGAGTGGATGGGGAGAGTCGCTCGGTGTGCTGGCCGTCATCTGCTGGAGTTGGTGCGCGACTTGGATTTGGCCAGTTGATTTGCTGGTGAGGTAGAGGGCGCGGTCGAAATGACCGGAGCGCAGTTGCTGTAGAGCGAATTCAAGGAGCACACCGGTCTTTCCGAAACCGGTGGGTGCTTCGAAGAGAACCGCAGGGTTTTTCTCAAAGGCAGCCGTGAGGTCGGCACTCGTGGTTTCCTGTCCGAGACGAGGGGTTACGAATGCGGGGCGGAAGCTAAGATTGCGTAGACGTTCGCGAGATTGAAGTCTGAGGTTGAGGAATTCGGTAACGCGTTCGAGTTGTGAGCGGTAGATGGCCTCATCGGAGAGGTTGAGTGGAATGGTTTGGGCGAGGCCACTGCCAGCCTCGATGAAAAGAAGTTCGGCGTTAAACTTTTGCGCTGGTTCGGCGATGCGCCGAAGAGCGAGATAGGTAGCGATTTGGGTGAAATATTCCGGGTAGTCGCGACGGAGTTCACTATCATCGACCGGGAGCGCGCGCGTAACGGTTTTGATCTCACGCAAGGTGACGCGATCTTTTGCGGGCAGAATTTGGTCGATCCGACCGCTGAGAGTAATCTTCCAACCATGATGGACGATCTGGCCATTGATCGTGATTTCGAATTCGGCATCAGCTCGTTCTTGGCTGACTTGCTGGCGGATTTCGTTGTGCCACTGTGTGCCGAGTTGGGCACGCCAGATGCCTTGTTGGAAATTGCTTCCAGAGCTGTGCGGTCCGACAGAGAAGTTTGAGAATTCGCCGACGCTGAAGGAGGCGGTGCGTTGATCGAGGTCGAATTCCATCGGTTTAATCGATTAGGATTTCAGTGTGGCCTCGCAGGTATTCCTCGAGTCGATTATGGAGTCGCGTGACGGCGGAGTCGGTGGCGGTTTGTTGGCTCAGGGGGTTGTTGAGCAACTCGGCTACTTGCTGGCGGTCCTCCGAGGGAAGGGAGTGAATCCAATGCTGTTTGACCGGATAACCTTCGTCGCGAGCGAAGCAGTAAAGGGCTTTGAAATGCGCGATGTCCGGTCGAAGGGCCGTGGCAAACGCGGTGAATGCTTGGCGCAGCAAAGTGGCCACGTGAGAGCGGCTTTCTTCGTGCACATGATTGCGAGCAATCAACGCACTGAAGCTTGAGGCGTGGAGCAGGGATTGGTAGCTTTGCCCTATTCCTGAGTGGCGGGTGATCAGTTGCGATTCTTTG
>Ga0105054_10009492_pt1 | contig 12599 bp, 9 predicted proteins | sample BON02_FD_78091 | JGI IMG/M metagenome (GOLD analysis project Ga0105054, IMG submission 78091) | Freshwater microbial communities from Lake Bonney liftoff mats and glacier meltwater in Antarctica - BON-02 (megahit assembly) | ecosystem: Environmental > Aquatic > Freshwater > Ice > Glacier... | reverse complement strand
TCATTTTTTTTATAAGGATCGACCCCCTCATGTTTGAAATGAATGGATGGCGATGATGTGTGGCTCAGAATAAATATATTATAAATCCATCGACCATGCCATTCGTTAAGGTGCAGAAGAACAAGGCGTACTACAAGCGTTTCCAGGTCAAGTACCGACGAAGACGCGAGGGAAAGACTGATTACTATGCTCGTAAGAAGTTGACTATCCAAGCTAAGAACAAGTATGCTGCTCCAAAATACAGACTAGTAGTTCGATCTACCAACACCCAAATCATCTGTCAGATTGTCTACGCTACCCTTACTGGAGACAAAGTTCTTGCTTCTGCTTATTCAAAGGAGCTTGTTCGATTTGGTCTTAAGGCTGGATACGCCAACTATGCCGCTGCATATGCAACTGGACTTTTGGTAGCTCGACGTGTACTGCAAAAAGTAGGATTGTTTGAACAATACACTGGAGTTGGTGATGAAGAAGAAGATGAAGTGACCGGAGAGATTGTCTCGGTTACCTTTGGAAAGCGCACTTACTTTGTTGACGAAATGGATGAAGATCGCCGTCCTCTTCGATGCAATCTAGATGTTGGTTTAGCAAGAACCAGTCTTGGTGCTAAGGTATTTGGAGCTCTTAAGGGAGCATCCGATGGTGGACTTGATATCCCTCACAACAGTAAGAAATTCCCTGGTTATGACAAGGATGAAAAGGAATATGACGCATCCGTTCACAAAGACATGATCTTTGGAGAAAGCATTGCAGAGTACATGCGATTCTTGGAACAAGAAGATGAAGAGTCCGGAACTCACCGAATGGAAGAACAATTTGGAAGTTACGTTAAAGCTGGAATTACTGCTGATGATATTGAAGCTATGTATCTTGCAGTACACAAAGCAGTACGTGCTGATCCATCTCCAAAACATGCTGAGAACGCAAAGTCTAGACATGCAAGTGTTACCCACGACAAAAAATTCAAGGCTCCTCCAAGAAAGACCAGAGAAGAGAAACAGGCATCTGTTAACGAAAAATTGGCAAAGATTGCAGCTGCGGAGGATGCTGAGTCCGATGAAGAAATGGAGTCCGATGACGAATAAATCCAAAGTTCGTCTGGTTTCTAATTTGAATTAATTTAAAATACTCATTGAAACCCTTCAAAAATATATTCTTTCTTGAATGATAAGGAGCCACTCATACTCCGACGTTTGTAATAATAGGTTAATGAAAGGGAACCTGCGTTTCTTTCTTGTATGGACTTAACAATCGACTCTTCGTCAGTGTATAAATTTAATTCATCCTACCACAATTTCTTTTTTTGTATGTACTTCCGGATTTCTTCAAGTAATCTTCATACTCAAGTGAATACTGTTCTAGGGCGTTTGTGTCCGAGACAGCGAAATTTATAGATGGAATTTTGAAATTTGAAAAGATGGGAAGTAAAAGATGAAAACCGCTTCAAGGAAATCGTAGAACTTTGTTCGTCAAGCGGGAGAAGTTTTCGAAGTGGCTAAAAAGCGCGAAAATAGCACTTGATATAATATTCGACAGAACGGTAAGCAGTAAATTAATTTAAGACCTTGGTACCAGGGAATAAGAAGAAATATCAATCACTCGATAGCAAGATGATAAGTTGTATTTCCTCATTTTAAAGAGAATTTTAATTAAGTGATACAACTTTCCGGTTAGCTCGTCCATGTCATGTTCTTGCCACAAAAATACCACTTCGTATATATCCGTTTAAATAATCCACATCTCTGAACTCTTGAAAATCGGTAGGATCTACCTACCCGATATCGTACAAATATTGGATCTCTTGGTAGCAAATCACCGAGGAGCTTGTCAGCAACAAACATGACTCTCATAGCATCGGTTGATGGCAACATAATATCTAACTTGATAGTACCTTACATAAATATCTTCGGGTCTCAGGAAATTCAATTGGATACAGCAGAGTTAGTAGTGGCCTCAGCCGAGGAGATCACGAACTTTTGCGGCAACGGTGGAGAATCAGTGTGGAATTTTTCATCATCCATGCTCAGTATTTTGGCTGTTCCTCAATGGTTCAACCCTCAGAAATTAAACTGTAACTACGCATTTGAAACAGACATTCCATCGAATTACCTTTCCCATTGGTGTCGACTAAACGTCACAATATTGAGAGTGGCAACAAAGCAATACCCAGGAATATATGCAAGTGGTCATCCAGCTGATAAATATCAAACGTTACTTAATGCAAATCCGGCATGGAATTCATGTAACATTTTCGATACGCGGATCGATCCGGAGATACTCCCTGCAGGAAACTTCGGGGTCGTATCGATGTATTCTGATCCCAGTCCAGCTAAGGAACTCTTCACAAGTTCATTCATATTTTGGTTATTTAGATTCCTTGCACTATTTTATTTTGGAGTTGCATTTTATGCAGGGTACTTCTTCTACAGAAGGTTCAGGAGCAAAAGTTTAACAAAAACACACCTTGCAGTTTTATTACTAAATATAGGTACGAATGCAACACTTGGATTCTTTGAGGCGGCAGGAAATAAATGGATTGATAGTGGTAGCAGCATTTTAAGCGATACCCTCCTATATTCCACATATACTTGTTTCAGTGCTTCTTCGTTATCAGGGGATTTGTTTCTTTCGATTCTTTATTCATCAGCAAAACAAACAGATCGAATGAATTGCAGGGTACGAAATCGAAATCGTCGTTTTTTTAGTTTCGCCATTGTCTTGATAGCTGTTGAAATTTTGATAAGTGTGTCTATCGTCGTTGGTCAAAGAAACGACGTGATATTTATTATGTGTATCGTTGTTATTCCTGTAGTGTTACTGCTATTGCAGATAGTGATGAGTGTGTTCATGTATCTACATGCAAAGGGAATGATAAACCATCTGCAGGTAACCATCGGTCTTGCAGCCGGACCGTCGACTCGTCATACTGTCTACAAACCAAACGCCTCCACAACTCTTTTAAGCTCACTGGAAAGTAATTTGCGGAAGTGCACCATGCTAGCAGTAACTAGCAGTGCTGTTTTCTGTTCAGGACTGCTTTATTTCTGTCTTTTCGGGGTGCCTGATCATTCACCCGTGGCATGGGTAATCTTTTGGTGGGTTTTGAATATGGCTAACGCATTTTCCGGATTAGCTCAAGTTCTGTCATGTAAAATTATTAAGCGGCCAGGTTCAGGCAATGCTAGTTCAGGACAACCTCAAATACGTACAATTGTAGACACGAGGGGAAGTGCAAGATCTGTAGTAATATCGTAGAAATATGTTTAAAGTGCGAGATTAGTGACTGTATATCTTCGAAATAAAACACAATTTGATTCCTTGTTCAATTGATTCTTTTTGAAATTTGAGAAATCGAAAAAATCTAACATTTTAGAAACTAGTAACTATGCATACTGAAAGTGGAACACGCATGGTATATTTTATATATCCGTTATGGGTCTACTCGTAGGAGTGACAATAGTGAATGACTACTACAAGTCAAAACTCCCCAGTCTTATAGAACTTGATCTACGAAGAATGCCTGTAGTAGGACTAGATGGACAGATGTCATAGAATCAACCGTTCCATATGCATCTCCTTTGGTTAGCAGGATATCAAATTGAAAAGCAGCGTTGATAGTGGCTTCTTCTGCGGAGATTAAGGAGTTTTGCTCGAATGGAGGTCAGTCAGTATGGAATCTTAGTGCCTCCCTTCCCTCCATAGTAGCAGTTCCTTGATGGAATAATCCTCAATCGCGTCATTGTGATGGAGAATTGGGATCCTTAGTCGAGTTTGACTACTTCCCCACTTGGTGTAGATTGAGCGCAACGATTATTCAAGTACAGGACATAAGATTCTCTAGACTATATGCTAATGGTCATCCCTCAGACAAATTTTAGGGCATGCTAAGTAAGTTCCCCACACTGCAATTCTGGATTCGTTTTCGACAAAGGACGCTTTGAACAATGCAAATGGATCCAATGTGTCAATGACTACAGATGTAAACATGGAGTTAGAAATGTTTACATCCCCGCCAGTAGTTTTCTTATATCGTGTTGTTATTGCTGGATGCTGTTTCGCCATTGCATTTTATTCGCTTGTATTGATTTTAAAAAGACATCAAAACCAACACCTGACGAAAGTTCACCGTAACGTGCTGATTCTCAATTTAGTTACCATGAGTATTTTAGGATTTGTGGAAGCCGTGGGAAACAAATGGATAGGTGGATCTTTTTTTATCAGATGCCGCCATTTATTCTTTCTTTTTATCCTTCTCTGGAATTACATTATCAGGTGATTTGCTTCTCAGCATTCTCTTTTCCCAAGTTCGACTCCAGAAATACTCCAAGACTTCGAATAAGGGTTCAGAGGATTCAAGAAATCGCAAATTTTATGCTATTGCTGGAGTTCTTGTGTGCATCGACTTCGTGATGAGTTTGCTCGTGTATTTTCTGGTGGAAAATTCGTATATGGATTTCGTGACACTAACGCTGGTTCCTTCCGCACTATGTGTCACGCGGCTATCGACCGGTGTTTTTATGATATTATATGAAATCCTTTTACACCATAACATGGAATTTGCAAAATATGTATGGCAAATCCTACTAAATAATAGAGCTCTTTTCAATGTTGGATTAAAGAATCTTCAAATTGAGACATATCCTATCGATCCCTCAAAATTAACCAATTTTCATGCAGTCAAATCCCTCGAAGGTGCACACATTTTTTCTATCCGGATCTACAAACCATTTGAATATGAGTTTAGACGGCCTTATTTTAACTTCATTAACAGAAACTGTATACCTGTAGGAAAATGGAACATATCAGGAAACGGCTATTCAAGGCACACAATGAACAAGATGAAATCTAAACAGGAACTACTATTGGTTCATTGGCGAGTCCATTACCAGTTTCCGTGCATTTCTTTCAGCAGCCACTGACTCGCTTTGGTAGTTTACACCCCAACCACGCAGTGTTCTTAATTAACTATTAAGAATTTATAAATTGTGCGGTTTTCTTGTTGCGTAGAATCGAGTTTGTACCCCAGCCTTTCTTTTTGCTTCCATTTCTTATGCTTGATTGATTTTTCTAGTTACCCGTCAATTCAGCGATTTCCATCCGAGATTCTTCCAAATGCGCCGTTGAATCGGCTATTTCTCCTTTGTGATTGTCATTCTTTTAATTCAGCTATTTCTTTCTGGGATGTTTCCAATTGCGGTTTAACTCCGTTTCTTCCTCTACAGCCTTTAAATAGGCGATTTCCTTCTTAGATACTTTCATTTGCATCCTCAGGAATGCTATAGCTTCAGAGATCCTTTTATCCATGCAAATTGAAGTTATCTCCCATTTCTTCTTGAAATCTTCTGTTTCAAGTATCGCTGGAATGTCAGAAAATGAAGAAGCATTTCCACGTTTAATAAACGACTGAATCTGTGATGGCACTCAAGGTACGGTCATTTTTCCAAAGCCGGGAGAATCTGCCGTTTTCGTAGTGCTATCAATGATTAAGCTGCTTCAGAACGGAATCTCAACAGAATCTGTTGCGGGGACCTGCTCGCCAGACTTCGAATATGTCCGTTTTGTTTTGGATCGTAGATCTGATTTAGGTGCCAAATATCGATTTCTCAATTGATGGATATAGTTAATAACGTTTCATGCCCAGTTGGTTATGGCGCTGATACATTCTTCCAGCGATTTAATAACTGCCAAGCTCACCTATTAACGAGGAATGTATTGCACGTAACACAGATTACTATCAATTGTTTCGCAGTGCTAATTCTATTTAGAGCGCTTCTTATATTTCGAGGTAAAAAAAAGCTGTCCACATGGATTCCATCAATGTTACAATTTGCAATAGTTGGACAACTACTTATGGTGGTATCTACTGTAGGTATTGTGATTAGCTCACTTCGGGCCACCAGGTTCTCTCTTTCTTTGCTAATGCTATCCCTTGCCTCGCATTCTGGTGCCGTGATTTGTCTTGTAGTCACAATAATGTCACCATTCAAGGAATTAATAAGCGAGCGGCTCATGAACTTGTTCCTTCTAGTGATGAAATTGGCTATATATTTTGTTTTACCCTTCACCACTATAGGCTTTTATATTGTCATGTGGTCTTCTATTGGAGAAGAAGATTCCAAGGAGTATAACACCTTCACCTTAATTTTCCTTGGAATTGATACTCTTCAGTGCGTAGGGTGGTGCATCTTTGTGATGATCTCGTTGCAGCAAGTAAAAATCGGTATCCGCGTGGCCACCGCAGAAGATTCCTTCGCATCACCTCAGTTTCTTCAGGAGATGAATCAATAGCGAATTCGTCTTACCCGAATATGCACTCTTGTGGCTTTAACGTCACTTACGGGCATGTCAATCATATTTGCTGCGCTTGTGGTGTCACCTGAGAATTCAATTATATGGGTGGTATTTCCAGTCGTCCTCTCGTTAGCTGGTCTGGGTACCATTGGCATTAGTCATATAGTGGTTCGTCAAAAATCTAGAAGATCAAAAGTTGTTGTCTCTCCAACTGCAGGAACCCAAGTGGTTGCTACGACGAGATAAATTTCTATATTACTTACTATCAATAGAACAGTTTCCTATTTCAATTTTGGTTCTCAATTCCTGAACAAAAACTTATTAAGATGAACCGATTAGAGTATTTGAAATCGTTGAATATTTTAATTGAATTCAAGACTTCGAAAAGTGTATTATAGATATGCGTAAAGCCAAGAACCTTCCAAAATGTAGATCATCTTGAAGCATGTCCTAACATTTGAAGCTTATTTTTGGAAATTCATTATTTGCCAGAGTTAGAAATTTAAATTGCGTCTTCAAAATGCAGCAAATCCTCAATGACGGCGCATTAGTCAAAAGGTTCATCGGCAATCTTGAACTTGGTTTGTATCCAACCGATCCAGGCTCATAGAAGTTTTGGCTAAATTCTACCTTGCCATCTTAACAATAACTGTACAACTTTAATAAACCGGTTATTCATTCAAGACACACAAAGGATGACGTCCAAACAGGAGCAGCGCTATTATTGGTTCATTGGCGAGTCCATTACCAGTTTCCGTGTATTTCTTTCAGTAGTCACTGGACTCGCTTTGGTAGTTTACACCCCAAACCACGCAGGGATCTCCGCACCACCTGCATTTCTTCTTTCGGTCTACGCATACTCGTGCGTAGGTGTTACTCTAGGCCAAACGCTCAGCACTATACACGGAACGATAATTGGCTCGCTAATTGTTGCGGTCGAGGCGTCGATCGGTATTAGCATTGCCGTCAACAAATGGATTCAAATACCAGTCATCTTCATAGTGACATTTCTGAACCTGTATTTAATCGAATCTGCTTCAAATCCAGCTGTAAAGTCGCTGACCGTCGGTATTTCAGTCGTCATTATAATTTTGTATGGAAGTGTCAGAGTGGAAACGTCTTTGAGTGAAGCAGTGATTCAGGTATGGTACTTTTTGGCTACACCCTTACTAGGGTGTACTATCGCTATCATTTTAAATCTCCTGCCATTTCCTGGAATTGCAACTGTTAGTTTAGTAAATCATACTGAAGAAATAAAAGCAAGGACAGCTAATGCTGTGAAATTGCTCAGCGAAACCTACGATTTGGCGACGCAGCCAAACGAACGAGTAAAATTTTCGAAATATTTGCATTTTACGAGGTTTGCTTTGGCAGACGTTAAGACCCTTATCAAACAATGCAATTCTCGATGCAGGGATGCGACTTGGGAATTAATTATTTTGGCTCCTTTTTCCACAACGGCTTTAAGTTCTTCTGATAGAATTCAGTTTTACAGCAGAGTCATTATTCATGCACAAGCTGGAATGGTTGCTAACTCGAATGCACACCCAAGGTTTGTTGGAAGACGAAAATATTCAAATTTGTTTTGAATGCATGAAACCAATGAACGAACTTCTTTCATCATCCGCAGACCTTATCCTTGGTGGAACGGAAGCATCCGAAACATTATTCACTGAGCAAAAGTCAAAATTTGAAATCATGCTTCAAAAAGTGAGATTGTCGCTTTGGGAAAGAGAATTAAACCTAGCGAATCCTTTGGATCCTAGAGAAACTGTAGAATTCGTGTTCTGCTTGCAAGTAGAAAACTTCACCATCGTACAAACTATCTCAAATAATAAAACACCGACTTTTACATTCAAGGACAATGTTATGGCATTTTTGAATGTGCGTAAACTTCACTTCTTTGCCTCTGTCACGCAGCTTCGATCTGCTGAAAGAATCATTGCTAGCTTGAAATTTGCGGTGGTGACAGCATTAGCACAGTTCTTTACTTATGAGTTTCCTCAGGTGTTCACCTATGGAAAAAGCTCAAAGATCTTCTATATGTCTCTTACCGTCGCATTATTGGCTTCTGTAGAAAACAATGGATCCAGTATTTTGAAGTCAGTCAATCGGTTGATAGGTACTGGTGTAGGCGGATCGTATATCCTGTTTGTGTTTTTGCTTCCGAATGGACAAATTGCTTCCATTTATTTCATCATGATGCTTGCGGTGTGGTCACTGGTCGCTTCCTATTTGCAAAGGAATCTTCAAACAACTAAGTACGCTGCATTTGTTCTGGGTATCACCCCAATATTCCTCTCGATGGAAGACACAACTTTCTTTGATACAAAGGCCTTGGCTATTAATACCATCATCATACGATTGCTTAATACTTTTGTTGGGGCATTCATGGTGATCTTAACGTCATGGCTGTTTCTCTTTACTGCCAAGAACAAATTGCATGTGGCCGCTACTTCATGTTTAGACTGTCTTGCGTTCTCATTGCATGGGCTGCTTTTTGATGGGAGCAAATTCGATATGAAGCCTCTGGGCAGTTCATTAGCCTTAGTTTCCAGCCTCGTTGGTCCTTCGGCCTCGGAACCGTCATTATGGAATGTGCCATTTAATGCTGGGCTTTTTTCGAATGTTAATATGCAATTATGCAAGCTCGTTCAATGTTTAGATCAGATGGCAACAATGTTACGACTTGCTGACGACAATCCAAATAATTGGGTCTATGGGAACTTAATAAATCTGTTTCGGGGCGTTGAGAATAATGCCTCTATCGTCTTGCATGGACTTGGAACTCTTTTCAAGGATCCAAAGCATCGACAAGGAGATTTTGATTTGTCGCAGGGAATGACTTCAGTTTTAACTGATTTTGATAATCTCAAACGAGATATCTTGATATCGAAAGACGAGTTAAAGGAAAAAGTCAAAGTAGGGGGAGTTTTGAACGATGAAAGCGAATTGCGTCTCACGATGAAAGATGAACTGGATGCTGACTTTGCGTTTCAGGCCATTTCATTAAACGCACTTGTGCATCAGATGTTTGAGCTAAGAGATTGCCTGAAGGCCGTCGCCACTGCAGTGGAAGAATATCTTGTGGAGTTTGATTATCTCCCTACAGATGTCGCTTTACCACTGAAAATTCCCCAACGAAGTGTACAATCCAAGTTGTTTTCCACGTTCACTGGAGACGTATAGCTAGTTTTAATGACGGCTTACATAAATAGTATTAATAAACGAATCCCAGTGATTGTCTACATTTCAATATTTCAAGTATCTTCCTTCAATGCGATGAGATGATGAAACGCAGTTCCTCAAGTCCTTATTCCTGTCAATAATGTGGCGGGGACCATACCGCACAGCTGGGTGGGATGATTTGTTTCAACCGTAACTCCTTGGAGAAGGAGCATCTGGATTGGTTCGTGAATGAGATTCTTGTATGCACGCGGGTGGGCTTCATTGTTGGGACAGTTCTGAGTCTCATTGTGTTTACACCCCACAATGCAGGCGTATTCCCGGGTGCGTCGTTTCTGATGGTTGTGCTTGCATATTCACTTGGTAATGGAGGTACTTTGGGACAAGCTATCAATGGTTTTCAGTCAACACTGTTTGGGATGCTCGTATCAGTTGTGGAAGCAACCATATCTACAGCAATATGTGTCGATAAATGGGTGCAAATTCCATTTATAATTCTATTCACGTTTATCAATCTGCACTTTATGGAGATTAAAAGCAACCCAGGATCGAAGAGTTTGACCACTGGTATTTCCATTGTGTTCATTGTTGTATTTGGGAATATGAGGCTGTCAAATTCGGTTGCTGATTCAATAGTGACGCTTTGGTGGACCATGGTCTACCCTCTACTCGCTGGAGCGGTTGCTATAGCTTTCCATTTCTTTCCGATACCAGGTATTAGCACCTTGCTGTTGGATAAGAACATGCATCTCCTTCAAGATCAGGTGGTTAAGCTTTTGGAAATACTATTTATAACTCTCGAAGTCGCACCGGACAGGGATCAAGAAAACGAGTACCGAACTTGCCTTCGCAGCTTCAAAATTGAATTGGACAGATATGAAAGGATTCTGGTGAAAACAGACCAGATTTTAAATAACTCGATCTGGGAACTAGTATTCTTTTTCATATCCAAAGTTGCAGTGCGGAGTAAACCACGATTGGCGCTATGTAAAATATTAGGCGGTCATTTGAGAGGCTCCTATCGAATCTTGTCCAGAGAACTCTTAAAAAATGAAGGAATTCGTTTAGATCCGCAATCGAAAATATTTCTAACTCGATTAATTCCCGCCAATAAGATATTGCTCATGTTGGCTAAAGGAGTATTCGACGGGACAGTAGATTTGTCCGAATGCGAGCGTTCGTTTGAAGATCAAGTCACTTTTGCTCGTATTGAGATTCTTAAACACGACTCTTTAAAAGTTTCGGATCATCGCACCTTCGGTTTCTTGTATTCCTTGCAGATGCGCAATAGATTCATCCTGAAGACTTTACTTGGCCATAACGAACCAGAAGTTACTTATATGGAAAACGCAAAGGCATTGTGGGCAATACGTAAGACGCATTTCTACGCCACGCCATCCCAATTAAAATCAACTGAGAGAATCATCGAAAGTTTGAAATTTGCTCTCACGGCTGGAGTTGCACAAGCCCTAGTGTATGCGTTTCCCGAAGTGTTTTTGTACGGTCAGATCGATAAACCGTTCTATATGGCGATGACTGTCGGTCTCATTGCTTCAGTCCAAAACAGCGGAAGTTCTATTCAAAAAAGTGTGTACAGGGTGGTTGGAAGCGCCATTGGAGGCATCTACACCATCTTTGTCTTTCTAGTGGGGACTCAACAAGTGATTAATGCAGGGATATTTCCCACTGTGATGTTTTCAACCTGGCCGGTGGTTGCGACGCTTCTACAGCGAAGTGCCGGATCTCAAAGTTACGCTTACTTCGTGATGGGTATTACTCCTTTAATCATCAGTATGGACGGAGTGGTATACTTTACAACCAAGAACCAGGCAGTGAATACACTGGTGGTGAGATTATTAGATACTGGTGTCGCTGCGGCACTGGTAATATTTGCCTGTTTAGTTTGGTCGTATAGTGCAACCGAAAAGCTGCACCGGAATGTTTCAGAGCTCATGACTTCGGATAGGGAATCGCTGCGTAAGGTTTTCGAAAATACTCAACCTGTTGATTTTTCAAAAGGAAGCTCGGCGCTCAACTGTGTTAAAGGGCTTGTAGGACCCTGTAATTCTGAACCAGCTTTGTGGCATTTGCCATTTGCATCGGAACCTTTTTCAGAGCTCCTTTCATTGATGCAACAGGCGCATAATTGCTTAGCCATCGTAGATACTGCATTGCAGCAAATGCGTGAACAGGAAAGTCATCCGCTGTATGACTCAATCAGAGAAACAGCAAGCGAATTAGAAAAACCAATTGACGAGTTGCTTGCAGCCATTGCCTTGGCATTTAGTCAGATATCTTCTACTCCCCAAATATCTTCGATACAATCGCTGAGCTCAGTTCTAGCAGATAAAATGAGTTTTATTGAAACAAGGCTATCCAAGCAACTGCAAGAACTTCTTATATACATGGTCAACCTCTTCCAGGACCCTGCTGATAATATATCACTTCATGACAGCAAGCTTCCCGCTATCGAAGACCCATCCCATTTTACAATCAAATCCATTGGACTGCAAGCATTCTTGTATCATTATTCCCTATATTGCCGCTACGTGATAGACTTGTCCATTGCTGCTGAAACATACTTGATAGAAATATGCGCTTTATCTCCAGGCACCGTTTGCCAAATTAAGAGTGAGAACATGCTGGTCGAATCGTCGTAGTTGAGGCCATTGAAACGCTAATGCGAAAATCGCCAGTCTACGAACCATGATAAAATGCTGTTAGCCCGAACTAGTATATAGTCAGGACACAAAATATGGAAGAATGCTGACTATTTTCCCCTGAAATTCTAATTCTATATTTAGTTGGCTGAAGTTCCAAAAGTCAACCAGAGTGCATCTACTTCACTATCGCATGAACATTGAATATAAATATATCTAAAGGAACTCGCAAATTTATATTTAAAATTCAAGGAGCCGTTCTAATAGAGGATCAAAGCCGCTCTCTGTGTCAAGATTCACAACGCGCGATCCTCTGAAACGCAGTGACAAATATCTAGAACAAAGCATTCACTTCGATATCCAAGTGGTACATTGAAGACCATCTTTTGCTCAAAGATCCCTTTTCACGTAATTTTTCACAAAAGGATGATGAACTAAGTGACATCTAAATCAGGAATCTCT
>Ga0105054_10009490_pt1 | contig 12600 bp, 18 predicted proteins | sample BON02_FD_78091 | JGI IMG/M metagenome (GOLD analysis project Ga0105054, IMG submission 78091) | Freshwater microbial communities from Lake Bonney liftoff mats and glacier meltwater in Antarctica - BON-02 (megahit assembly) | ecosystem: Environmental > Aquatic > Freshwater > Ice > Glacier... | reverse complement strand
GAGAGAGAGAGAGAGAGAGAGAGAGAGAGAGAGTGTGTGAGAGAGAGAGAGAGAGAGAGAGAGAGAGAGAGTGTGTGTGTGTGTGTGTGTGTGAGAGAGAGAGAGAGAGAGAGAGAGAGAGAGAGAGAAAGAGGTAAGGAGAGTTTGCGTGCGTGTACATGCGAGTGTGTGTGTGTATGCATGCTTCAGGGTCTTCGAGTATTGCGCGCGCTACTAGGCGCTCGATGCGGCAAGAGAGAGAGAGAGAGAGAGAGAAACAAAGAGAGAGAGAGAGAAAGAGAGATAGAGAAAGAGAGAGATAGAGAGAGAAAGAAGGGAATGAGAGAGAGACAGAGAGTAAGAAGGAGGGGGGGGGGAGAGAGAAAAGGAAATAGAGTGAGAGAGAGAGAGAGAGATAGAGAGAGAAGGGGTGTGGGCGTGAGAGAGAGGGCGTGTGTGCTTGTGCGTGTGGGTCCTTGTGTATGATGCGCGCTACGAGACGCCTGATGCGGCCTACGACAAAAGAGAGGGAGAGAGCAAAGGGACAGAGAGAGACCGAAAGAAAGGAAGAGAGGGGGAGAGAGCGCGTGCGAGCAAGAGAGAGCGCGAGAGGGGCGGAAAGAGCATGTGAGGGAGAGAGGCCGAGAGGGAGCGACGAAAAAAAGCGAGAGAGAGAGAACGACAGAGAAGGAGGGAAAGAGAGAGATAAACAGACAGAGGCAGAGAGAGAAAATTTGTGTGTGTGTAAGAGAGAGAGAGGGTTTGTGTGTACATGCGTGCGTGTGAGTCTGGGTTTAATTGTGAGATGTATGGGTCAGAGAGAGAAAGCGAGAGAGGTGGTGGTGGTGTTTGCGTGTGTGTCTATGCATGTCTCTGTGAGTGTACATGTATGTATTTGTTTGCGGGTGTAAAAGCAGGTTTTTGCGGGCCTGTTTGTTTGTGTGTGTGCGGGGGGGGGAGGGATGTTTGTATATTTGTTCGTGTGTTTGAGTGTTGGTGTGAGCACGAGAACCAGCGATTGATTCGGCGAAAGGAGGGAGACATTGCAAAGAAAGCTGGGTATGCTAGCAGAGAGAGATGATGTGCGAACGTGAGCTTGATCGAGGAGTTGCGAAGAGAGAGTGAGAGTGCGAGCGATGAGACCGAATCCGTTGATTCCGCACGGCACGGCAGCCATTTTGAGCGTTGATACCGCGTTTGAGCAGCCTGCCGCCACCGAGCTAGCGGTTCGAATTCCGGGCACGAATGTCGGCGCAAAGGCCGAAGCCGCCGCCACCATCCCCGCAAAACCAGCGAGTCTCACCAACATGGTTGAATAAGACTTCAATAAGTGATGTGAGGCCGTGTGTAATGCTGATGTTTTTGAATATTTGTACTGCTATATTGTTTTTGAGTAAACGTATTATTGATCATCATAATTTTATTTTCATACACTTTTTGACAAACCAAAATTTGGAAAATTGACCCACCCCCCCCCGCACATCTCGCTTTTTGCCAATGGCCGACTTTAAGCTGCTTCCGCCCATCACGGCCGGCGCGCTGTCCACGGCGACGCTCATGTACCCGGTCGATCTTCTGCGTGCGCTCAAGATGTCTGCCGCTGCGGAGGGCCGCGCCGGCTCCGCTGTGCAGCTTGTAAAGGAGTTCCATTCCATTCGTTAGTGCCCTACCCAAACGTTCTGCAAAGCCTGAACTTCCTGAATGGATTCGGGCATTCTACGTGCTGCGGCTACTGTGCTTTAACACTCGCAGTTTACACGTGCTCCCAGCAGTAGGACTTGTTGTGAAACACCGAGTCAACCCTTGTATTTGAATATCCTTCTCTTGATACATTTAAGCGACAGAAAAGGTCACATGCTGCGAGCACACCACACGTATCGTAAAATGCCACCTGGCAATAGGGCTAGTGCGACAAACTCATGTAGTGCAGTCGACTTGAAGGGTGGAATAATCTACACACTTCCACACGCACGCACAACGCACGCACACGCAATACAAAGAGATCATATTCTTGAACACTCACACAAACATACGTGCACACTCACCCACTCCCCCCCCACACACACACACGTATGCACGCACACACACATGCATGGTGACAGACGGTCTCAAGGGCTTCGCCACCCAGGGTGTGTTGCCGGAGATGATGCGCGCCACCTACATGCGCGTGCTCAAGTTCTTTCTCTTCCCCATCACCCACAAGGCCATGTTTGGCAGGGCCGAAACCAAGGGCAATCCTGGCACAAAGGTGCGTGCTATAATCCATGCACGACATGCCTGCAGTCAAATATCTATGAGCATACGTGTACATGAAACCTCACATGTACATCACATGCGCCTACGCATCGTCTGTCCACGCCGGCATCGCTATTTCGTAGATTTCCAATAGTTTTACACATTCACATCTCCATGCATTTTGGATACTCAAGTATATGTTTGTACTGCTTACATGATGCATATGTGTATGTACACTTGTCGCGGTATATATTTGTATATATGAAAAACATATATACGAATGATATACATATTTACGCATACATACATACATGACAAGATACAATGACACCAAAGGTAGTGACACTGGCGGTACACATTTCTGTATATAATAAACATTGTACCAATATATTCATAACTCTATAACAAGAAACAATAGCAAGACAGGCAATGGCAGCGATGGTATATGTACAGATACATTCATGATTGTGCAATCTGCCAGCATTGTGGTTTATCGTGGGAATTTAACACCCCTCCCACCTTCGGGAGGCTCTCGAAAAATATTCCGAATCTAACGAATTTGACCATTAAAAACGCAATGCACACTATTCTATCAAGGCAAAACGCGACCGCACCGCGCAATAGAGTGTTTGTAGTGTAGGTTGGGCAGGTGTGTAACGTTATACAGCAGGTTTGTAGTGTAGGGTGTAGGATATATGTATATATGTATATATATATACATATATACATATATATATGTATATGTATATATATATAGATATATACATATATATATATGTATATATATATATATACATAGATATATGTATATTCATATCTCTTACTCTCTCTCTTGCTCTCGCACTGTCGCTCTCTCTCTTCATACACATATATGTTTATATATATGACGTATCTGAAAATATGAATGTACATAAAAGTGTGTATATATATATATATATATATATATACACACACACACACACACACACACACCGCCGCCGCGACTGCCTGTCTTGTTAATGTGTCGTCTCAGGTTTGTCCATCTGTATGTATGGTTGCCTATGTATGTTTGATTTATATACATATATATATATATATATATATGAATATATATATACATACATACTCAAACATTTATACATATTCAAATATATACATATACATAAATGCATGTATTTTTACATATCATCACAGGCAATTGCGGCAGCAGTGGCATCTCTGCCGGAGGGCTTCACCATCCAGCCTCTCGAGGTCGCCAAGATCTGCCTCCAGCTGGTGTGTGTATGTGCGTGGGTGTGTGGGTGTGTAGGTGTGTGTGTATGTGTGTGAGAGAGAGTGTGTGTGTGTGCATAGCTTCTCGAGGTCGCCAAGGTATGCCTCAAGCTGGTCAGTGTGTGTGTGTGTGTGTTTGTGCATGTGCATATGTGTGTTTGATTTTATGTGTGTGTGTGTTTGATTGTATGTGTGTAAGTGTGTGCATAGCCTCGCGAGGTCGCCAAGATCTGCTGTGCAACAAAGTAGAAGCACGGCCCTTGCCCAGAGACATAGGGCGCGTTTGCAGAGGTGTGCACCCGCATTATGATGTTGTGTGTGTTGCAGTGCGGTGTAGTTTGGTGCAGTGTCTTCACACTCGCTTGATGAAAGACTGTGTTGCAGTGCGTTGCAGTCTGATGCAGAGTCTTCATACTCGATTGATAACAGACTATGTTGCAGTGTTTGACAGTGCATTGTTGTGCGTTGCAATTTGATGCAGTGTCTTCACACTCGCTTGATGAAAGACTTTATTGCCATGTGTTGCAGGTTGATGCTGTGTCTCAACACACTAGTGATGAAAGACTTTGTGTTGAAGTGCGTTGCAAGTTGATGCAGTGTCTCTTCACTCGCTTGATAAAGACTATGTCACAGTGCGTTGTTGTGCGTTGCAGTTTGATGCAGTGTCTCCACACTGGGATGATGAAAGACTGTGTTGCAGTGTATTGCAGTGCGTTGTAGTTCGACACAGTGATTCTGCGCATGAGTGAGGAAAAATGTGAATTGCTTTTTTGGTGCAGATTGCCATATAATCTAAAGAGCCCTTCATACACCCAAAAGAACAAGTGCCCTATGTATAAACTCAAAAGATCCCTATGAACTCTCAAAAGAGCCCTATATACACTCAACAGAGACCTATATACACTCAACGGAGACCTATGTACACCTAAAAGAGCTCTATCAACAGTCACAAGATTCCTATCTACGCTCACCAGAGTCCTGTATACACTCAAAAGAGCCCAGTCTGCATCTAGAAGCGCCCATCGTACTGCCAAAAGAGCGCTATATGTGCGCTCAAAAGAGCCCTATGAACACGCAAAAGAGCCCTATGAACACTCAAAAGAGCCCTATGAACACTCAAAAGAGCCCTATGAACACTCAAAAGAGCCCTATTAACACTCAAAAGAGCCCTATGAACACTCACGAGAGTCCTATCTAGACTCATGCGCCCAATATACTGCCAAGAGACCCCTATATATGCACCCAAGGAGCCCTATATATTTGGAGCCCTATCCTGTATACACACTCAAAAGAACCCTGTATATACACTCAAAGAGCCCTACAAAACCTCACAAGAGTTGTACATACACTCTTTGGCCAAGCATACTGCCAAACGAGCCCTAGTATACGTATGCACACAGGAAATAGCCTTCGATTTCCGCCACATATGTATTTATGTATATGTGGGTATATATTTATTTTGTATGCATAACATATACCGCCGCCGCCACTGCCTTACTTGTCATTGTATCTCGAAGAGACAATGTTTCATGGGTACATGTATACGCCGCCACTGCCTTTTCTTGTCATTGTAGTCGCCGCCACTGCCTTTCTTGTCGTTGTATCTCGGAAGACAAAATTTCTTCATAGGTACATGTATACGCCGCCACTGCCTGTCGTGTCCTTGTTGCTGCCGGATTGCCTTCCTTGTCGTTGTATCTGCCTTTCTTGTCATTGTATTTCGAAGATAAGATTTCTTCATGGATACATGTATACGCCGCCACTGCCTGTCTGGTCCTGGTAGCTGCCGCTACTGCCTTTCTTATCATTGTATGTACCTTTCTTGTCGTTGTATCTCGCCGTCACTGCCGTACTTGTCATTGTATCTCGAAGTGTATACATGTACACCTGAAATAGCCACATGTACACCTGAAATAGCCGTCGATACACTTGAAATCGCCCTCAATTTGTTTTAGCCCTCGATATCCTGGAAAGCCTTCATTATACTTGAACGCCCCGTATACGTCCACAAGAAACCTTCCACACCCATAAGATTTTCGGGAAAGGTTTATATACACTCGAATGCGCCCTGTGTGCGCTCTCAAAAAAATGAGAGTCCTATACATCTGCAGGACAAGCTGCTGCTGTGTTGTAGTTTGTGTTGGAGTGTGTTTTGAAGAGAGCCCTAGGCACGCCATAGGACAAGTACAAGAACCGCATACACAAGTTGAGAAAAAAAAGCATCAAAGAGCTCTTTATTCGCTAAAAAGAGCCCCGTGTTCTCACAAAAGAGCCCTATATGCACACTAGTCCAGTTGCGGGTGTCCAGAATGCCATTGCTCATGCGAGCGTGTGACAAGAAGAGTATCAAAGAAGTCTCTGTAATCGCTCAAAAGAGGCCAATTTAATCATTTCAGTACACGCAGCATTCGAGCCACTGATGGCCATAATGTCGTCGACAACATGAATGTGTGGAAAGAGGCCTATATAAGAATAGTAGGAATAAGCTCTGTATTCGCTCAAAGGAGCCCTATTTAATCATCGTTTTACACGCACCATTCGAGCCGCCGATGGCTATGATGTCCTGGACTATATGAATTAAGAAAAGAGACTCATACAAGAGAGATATCAAATATCTCTGTATTCGCTCAAAAGAGCTCTATGCATGCCACAAGACGAGTCAGTACTAAAACCACAGGCCGAATGTCAGTAGTGCAACACACGCTGCACCACACGCTGCACCACACGCTGCAACACATATTGCAACGCAAACCGCAACGCGCACATTGTTCTGGAAAGAACCCTATGCACGCAACAGGAAAAGACGAACAAGTACAAGAACAACTTGTCGCATGTCATCACTGCAACATGCATTGCACGCACACTGCAACACACGTTGCAACGCACACTACAACATCAAATTGTTCTGAAAAGAGCTCTACGCACGCAACAGGATAAGACGAACAAGTACAAGAACAACATGTCGAATGTCATCAAGGATATTATGGCCACCCGCGGCTGGACTGGTGTGTAATATATGTGCATGTGAGTACGAGTGTGAGTGCGTGTGTTTGTGTGTATATAGGGCCCTTTAGAGAGGATACAGAGCTCCTTTACTCGGTGCCTTTTCACATATGGGGTGGCTATGATTAGTACGCTCCTTCAAATTATAGGTCTCTTTTGCAGAATTTCATCTTTTTTATAGGGCTCTTTTGCAAAAGAGACATACAATTTTAAGGAGCTCACTAATCGTAGCCACTCCATATATATTCATGTTCTCGAGGATATCATGGCCACCCGCGGCTGGACTGGTGTGTGTCTGTGTCTGTGTCTGTCTGTACAGATCTCATCGCATAATGCTCTTTTGGGTGATCAAAGGGCTCTTTTAGACGTCTATGTTGACATATCCATATCAAACGTGCTGAACATGTTATTGCCACCTGCTGCTGGACTGCTATGTTCATACATACAGAACACATAGAGAACATATTATACGTAAAGAACATATTATACGTAGAGAACACATATAGAACATGTTCAATAGAGAACATGGTACATACAGAACATGTAACATAGTGAACACATAGAGAACATATTATGGCCGCCTGCGTGAATACATAAAGAACATGTTCTGACCGCCTGCTGCTGGACTGCTGTTTTCATACATAAAGAACAGTTCATATGCCGTGTGCTTCCCCTTTTAAAAGACATCTTTAGATTTAACCCGTGCACATATGTATGTGGATATGATTGTTTGTATACACTATTCTAGCTGCCTGCTCCTAGAATGTTGCGTGCATGCATAGAATGTGTATCAATTCCTAGAATGTGTATCAAACCCTTCTTCACAAATAATTCGAATATTATCCTTTCCCCCCCTAGAAACCACCTTTTAATTTAAACAGTGTACATATGTATACGTATATGAATGTGTATATACATGCGGTGCTGTGTGCAATCACATGAGAAAGAGAGAGACAGAGAATGGCGCGCACGCATTGACCTGTGGGTGCGAAACACGCACACGCACACATACAGATACTGACACACGCACGCACGCACACACACACACACACACCTGCACGCCCGCATGGGTGCGACACACACACTGGTAGCCAGGAGGAACAAATATTGTGGCCGCATACCAAATCTAAGGTCGACAAATACATTCATTACATGAGATTGACTAATACAACGCATACGTAAACACATTTTATTACTACACAGCAAACAGGTCTGTTCATAGGTTTCTTGGGTGTCAAGTTGAAATACATGAAATTGATGGAGATATTGTTCACTCATTACCATACACCATACCGTTCTGTTCACTGGCTACTTGTGCGTTTGGGTTCACAAATATACATATTAAATGAAATTAACTAATACCATGCATACATGTACGCATGACCATGCACCATACATCGCAAGATAATTGGATCTTCACATCTTTTTTTACATGAGATTCGCGAATTTGGCGCATACAACACACACATGCATGTCATGTACACAACACACACATGCATGTCATGTACACATCACAGCATACAGGTCTAGTGAAAGGCTACTTGGGTGTTAGGTTGACAAACATATTTCTTAGATGAAATTGACTCATACAATACATACATTTAAACATGACTATACACCGTACAGGTCTGTCAGCAGGCACTTGGGCTCGCATTGTACACAGGTCTATTCACGGGCTACTTGAACATCGAATACCGTATTTATATGACTTTGACGTATACATACATATTTACACATGACCCATTATAAACAGGTCTATTCACGGGCAACTTGAACATCCAGTACCGTATTTATATGACGTTGACTAATACATACATGTTGACACATGACCCATTATGCACAGGTCTATGTACGGGCTACTTGGGCATCCAGTGCCGTATTTATATGACGTTGACTAATACAAACATTTTTGCACATGACTCAGTATGCACAGGTCTGTTGACAGGGGACTAAGGCATCCAGTACCGTATTGATATGAAGTTGATTCATACATACACATTTCGACTCATTATGCACAGGTCTGTTGACGGGGAACTTGAGCATCCAGTACCGGCAAACGTCGTGGACCGCCGCATATACGCACACATACAGATTTATCAGACTGACTATGTTAAGCTGACGAATCCATGTTACATGAAGTTGACTAACACATACATGTATACGCATTACTATGCGCAGGTCTGTTCACGGGCTACTTTGGCATCCAGTACCAGCAAACGTCGTGGACCGCCGCATATACACACACATATAGATTTATCAGGCTGACTATATCAAGCTGTCGAATCCATGTATATGAAGTTGACTAATACATACATGTATATGCATTCTATGCGCAGGTCTGTTCACGGGCTACTTTGGCATCCAGTACCGGCAAACGTCGTGGACCGCTGCATACTTCGCAACGCTGCAACTCTTTTCCGAGCAGTCCAAGGCTGTTATTCCCAAGGACTATGTCACCCTCCAGAACCTCACGGTACATTCTTGACAAAAAGGATACTCCAAAAAAACAAAAAATCCAAAAAAAAGGGGCCTACATGCATGTAGCTGCGTGTGTGGGGGGGTCATTTCCATGGACTATATAACTGGACAGAACCTCATGGTACAATTACAACAAGAAGGCGGTAAATGCATGGCATTGTGTGTGTGCGTGTGTGTGTGTGTATGTATACGTACGAGTATACACATGTTCTGTCATTCTCAAGGACTATGTAATCCCACAGAACGTCACAGTGCAACTACAAAACATGAGGGTCTGCATGCGTGTAAATCAGTACGTGTGTGTATGTAAGTTACACACACACGAATATAAATGTATTTAATCGTTCTCAAGGACTAGGTAACCCTGCAAAACCTCACGGTACAATTTTGAAAAAATGGGGCCTGTGTGCATGTCAATGCGTATGTGTGTGTGTGTGTGTGTATGCCAGTATATGTATACATAGACATTTTTTTGTCGGAAATATCAATATTTGGAAATGTTGTCGACGAATGAAAGGAATAACACTGATGAAATAAGAGAATGGTGGTGACAACACAGAATGTAATGAAGATGATAATACATAATATAGGGTGGTTTTCTTTCCGGGTATGTGTGGTGTTGTCTTTACAAATCAAATGAATGACACGTCTTTACAAGTCAAATGAATGGCAAAGATGAAGTCGTATGATGATGATCATGGAAAGTTAAGAAAACAGACTGGTGTCTCTTCAACACTTCAAATGGATAACAATGATGACTATGCGAAGGTAGGTAAGACAAAGACAAGGGAGTTCCAAACGCTATTACTAGATTATTTCTCCAAGAGTGATGATACAAGCAATCATCATCATAAAATGATATCGTGATGATGAGGATAAGCAATCCTGGGCGGTTTCCTTGTGGGTATGTTGGGTGCTGTCTTGAACAGTTGAAATGGATGACTATGATGTATAATGATGATCATGAATAATGAGAATTAAGAAGATAGACTGATTTCTCTTCAACACATCAAATGGATAACAATCATGCAATGGTATAATCATGACGATGATAAATAATACAGGGTGGTTTCCTTGCGGGTATGTTTGGTGCTGTTTTCAACACCCCCGGTATGTATGTGTATATATATATATATACAGGATTGGGCATATGTATATGCATATATAGGATTGGGTGTGTACATGTGGGCTTGTATATGTACACATGTGTGTACATATATACATGTGTATGTATATACATATATACATACCTGTATACACGCACACAGATGTGTGTGTCTGTCTATCCGTGTCAGTGTCCGTGTCAGTGTCCGTGTTGGTGTCCGTGCTGGTGTCTGTATCGGTGTGTGTTTTTGTATATCCTATATGTATATAAATACACACACACACACACACGCACACACACTTTTGAAGAGCAACAAAACCAGAGCTGTTGGTGTTTATTTGTGTATATGTATGTGTGTGTTTATTCACATATACGTAAATATATACATATATAAACATGTATATACATATACACACAAATGTATGTATATGTATATATACATATACATATACACATATTTATATATATATATGTACACATACACGTGAATATACATACACATGAATAAACACTAATAGACTAATAGCTCATGTTTTTTTGCCCTTCATTCAAACACCAATAGATCATGTTTTGTTGCCCTTCACTCGTGTGCATATATACATGTATTAATGAGTAGACGGTATGATCTGTGACTCTTCTCAAGATTTATATACTCAAGATGTGTATGTGCATACATTTGAATTGTCGTATATACGTGTTTACATATACATGTAGAGGGTATATACATATATACATATATACATATACATGTGCATACATATACATGGTATCTAAATTTACAAACATTGTGAGCAGGCGATGTGATCAGGCCTTGCTCTGTGTATATATACATACAATGTGTCTCTGCCCACATAGTATACATAAATGTATATATATATATATATATATATATGTACATAAACATATACATACATGTATATGTTTATACATGTATACATATATACATGTATATATATGTATGTGCACACATGTGTATATAAACATATATATATTTATATATACACACATATATATATGTATATCAATACGCAATGCGGATATATACATACCATGTTGGAAGGTGATGTGATCTGGTCTTCCTCGCAAAAGTTATATACATATATATACAGATATATATACAGGTATATACGCACACATATATTTATATGTACATACGCAATATGAATATACACATACAATGTGGGCAGACGATGTGATCATGTCTTCCTCGCAAAAGGCTATCTTCGTACGTCTGCCACGACTCATTCAAACCTGTGCCATGACTCATTCATATGCGTGCCACGACTCATTCATGTGTTTGCCACGACTCATTCACTTGTGTCCAATATATACACACAATGTTTGCAGGCGATGTGATCAGGTCTTCCTCGCAAAAGGCTATCTTGGCTGGCGAGCCCAAGAAACATCCCTTCTCCATCGGTACATACATACGTGTGTCTGTATCTGTGTATGTACACACATATGTAAATATGTAAATACAAGGCTATGTATATCAACACCCCTTGTCCATCGGTACATACACACGTGTATCTGTATCTGTATGTGTATACACATATTTAAATATAAGGCTATATATATCAACACCCCTTCTCCATCGGTACATACATACGTGTATCTGTATCTGTGTATGTACACACATATGTGCAAATGTATACGTGTACATACATGCGAATATACACACCTTCTTTATCGGTGCGTGTGCGTGTTGTAGATGTAAATGTATGTGTGTGCGTGTGCTTGTGTGTACAACACCCTCTCTTCCTCGTTGCGTGTGGGTGTGTTGTAAATGTACATGTGTGCGTGTGTGTGTGAATACACTGTGCACCTTCTCTCGGTGCGTTGTAAATGTACTCTGTGTGTGTTGATGTGTGTGTCAATGTGAATACACTGCCTACAGATATGCATGCTTGCGCGCGCGCACGAGACAGAGAGAGATGTAATGTTCTTTTTTATATTCTTTTTTGGGGGGCAGCCTTCCGTTGAGCAGGCTAAATTTGCGAGTGTGACAGCTGTTGCTAACCGCCCTTCTAATCTGGTCCTGAAGATTCTCGTTCCTAGTTTGCACGCACACGAGACAGAGAGAGATGTCACCTTTATTTATCCGTTCGAATTGAATTGTATTAATCAAAAAAAAATTGTACAATAGTAAACATAATGGGAAAACTGATGATTTGGGCATGTGCGTGTGTCTGTGTCTGTGTCTGTGTCTGTGTCTATGTCTTTTTGTTTGTGTGTACGTGTCTGTGTGTGCAGGCCTTTGCGCGAGTGGCGTGTCTGAATTCTTTAAAATGGGTGGTACCATCATGGCCAAGAACGGGTATGTGTGTGTTTATGTGTGTGTGTATGTATGTGTGTGTGTGTTTATGTGTGTGTGTGCCCACGCACGCACGTATCCAAATTTACATGGTATGCGTGTGTGTGGGAGAGAGAGAATGTGTGTGTGTGTCCTTACACATCTCGGAGAGAATGTGTGTGTGTGTCCTTACACATCTCGGAGAGAATGTGTGTGTGTGTCCTTACACATCTCGGAGAGAATGTGTGTGTGTGTC
>Ga0105054_10009483_pt1 | contig 12603 bp, 10 predicted proteins | sample BON02_FD_78091 | JGI IMG/M metagenome (GOLD analysis project Ga0105054, IMG submission 78091) | Freshwater microbial communities from Lake Bonney liftoff mats and glacier meltwater in Antarctica - BON-02 (megahit assembly) | ecosystem: Environmental > Aquatic > Freshwater > Ice > Glacier... | reverse complement strand
GTTCGGATTGCCGTAACGGTTGAGCGCGGCCAGCATATCGTCGATCCCGGGCAGAAACGCGAACGGCATGTTCTCCAGCCATAGCGCAGTGCCGGACTGCTCGGCCACCGGCGCCAGCAGATCGAGCGCCTGGAAAAAATATTTCGAGAGTTCGTCCGCGCTCGCCGGAAATAGCGGATTGGCCTTGCCGGGCCCGATCACGACACCGGGCGCGCCGAGTTCGCCGGCCAGACGCACGGTTTCGATCAGCAGCTTGAGCGAATAATTGCGCATCTCCTGCGCCGCGGCAGCGACGTTGATGTCGACATTCGGCATGTTGAGCGTGGTGAGCGCGAGACCGTTTTGCTCGAAAAACCGGCGCAACGCCGCGCGCCGCTCGCTCGACAGTTCAGCCGGCCACAAATGGCCGGGATGCACCATCATCTCGAATTCGCGAAAACCCTGCTCCGTCAACCCTGTGACGCAGTCTACCGCGTCACGCGAACGCACATAGGAATAGGTATTGCACCCGAACATTTCCGCCGGGCGCGCGCCGGTCATCGCTCAGGTACCTTTCGCTTTCGCCGCCGCGATCGCACTCCAGACGCGCGCCGGCGTCGCAGGCATGTCGAAATGCGTGACGCCAGCGTTGCGTAAGGCGTTCAGCACTGCGTTCATGCAAGCCGACATGCTGCCGGTGGATCCGGCCTCGCCGACGCCTTTGACGCCAAGCGGATTGTTCGGGCTCGGCACCACATGATGCGAAAGATTGAATGACGGAACCAGGCCGGCGCGCGGCATGAAATAATCCATGAAGCTGCCGGTGAGAAGCTGACCGTCGGTTTCGTCGTACTGGCAGTTTTCGCCGAACACCTGTCCCGCGCCTTGCATGATGCCACCGACCACCTGGCCATCGGCCAGTACGCTGTTGATCACCGTTCCGATGTCATCGACCGCGGTGTAGTTCACCACCTCGACCGCTCCGGTATCGGAATCAATCTCAACCTCGACGACATGCGCGCCGCTCGGGAACGCCAGCGAGATCGCACGCTCGGCCGTGGTGTCGAGCGGGTTAGGCACCAGCGCGCCGGCCTTCTCGATGACGCGCGTCATGGTCATCTTGCGGTCGGTGCCGGCGATGGTGAACACGCCTTCCGAAAACTCGATATCGTCGGCGCTCGCTTCCAGTTCGTCGGCCGCGATCTTTTTGGCCTTGTCGATGATGATATCGGCGGCGACCTTGTAGGCGCTGCCTTGCGACATGGCGGTGCGCGAGCCGATCGATGGATGGCCGACCAGATGCGGTCCTTTCGGATCGCCGGCTTTGAACGCAATCGTCTCCGCGTCAACGCCCAGCCAGCGCCCGATCATGGCCGGAAACACGGTTTCGTGGCTCTGTCCGCTCGGGCCCGCAACGCCGTGAATAAGGACGGAACCGTCCTTCTCGAACAGCACCGCGACCTCGTCCTTGTTCATGCCGCCGCCGCCCGATGGCTCGATGAAAACGGCACAGCCGATGCCGCGCAGCTTTCCGGCCTTGCGTGAGGCGCGCTGGCGCTTGCCGAAGCCCTTCCAGTCGGCGGCTTCCTTCACCTTGGCGATCAGCCCCGGAAAGTCGGCGCTGTCGAAGCGCGCGCCGGTCAGCGTCATATAGGGGAATTTCGCCTTCTTGAGCACATTGCGGCGGCGCAATTCGAGCGGATCGATTCCGAGTTTGACCGCCGCCTCGTCGACCAGACGCTCGACAATGTAATTGGCTTCCGGCCTTCCGGCGCCACGATAGGCATTGGTCGGCGCGGTATTGGTGATGACCTGACGGTGCCGGCCATAGAGGGCCTCGACCTGATAGGCGCCGGCACCGACGACACGGCCATTGACCGAATTGGTCATGGCGCCGGCTTGGGCCAGATAGGCGCCGGAGTCGCACAGCCATTCGGTCCGAATGGCGAGGAACCTGCCCTGCGCATCGTAAGCCAGCTCGCCTTTCAGCGAGACGGCGCGGCCGTGATTGTCGGTCAGAAAATCATCCGAGCGGGTCGAAAGCCATTTCACCGGACGTCCGAGCTTCTTGGTGAGAAACATCAACGTCGGATATTCCGGGAACGGCGCGGTGCGCGCGCCGAAGGCGCCGCCGACGTCGAGCATGTGTACGCGGACTTTGTCGTGCGCAACGCCGGCCATGACCGACAACACATGACCGAAGGCGGCGTTACCCTGGTTCGGGCTATAGAAATCATACGCATCGTCCGCCTCGTCATAGGCGACAAGCGCACCACGGACTTCCATCGGCGTCGGCGCGACACGCGGACTTTCCGCGGTGAGGCTGACGGTTCCGGCGGCGCGCGCGAAAGCGTCCTTGGTCGCCTGTTCGTCGCCATATTCGAAATCGAAACAGATGTTGCCGGGAATGTTGTCGTGGATCGCAATCGCATCCCGCGCGCTCGCGCGCGCGACCCCGATCATCACCGGCAAATCTTCGTAGTCGATCTCGATCAGGTCGGCGGCATCGCGCGCGGCGGCAGCGGTCTCGGCCACCACGACGGCGACTTCCTCGCCGGCAAAGCGCACACGCTCATGCGCCAGCATCGGCCGCTGCGGCACGAGAATGCCCTGCCCGCCGCGACCAGGCGGCGGCGGAATCGGCGGCAACGTCTTGAAGCCAGCGTCGGCGATATCGGCGGCGGTCAGCACCGCGAGCACGCCGGCGCTGTTTCTGGCGGCGGTGATGTCGATCGACTTGATGATCGCATGTGCGCGGTCGGCCCGGCGGAAGGCGGCGTGGGTTTGGCCATCAAGATTGACGTCGTTGGCGTAGCGGCCCTGGCCGGTAATGAAACGCCGGTCTTCACGCCGGCCGGTGTATTTAAAATTCAGTTCCGACATTTCTTCCCGCCGTTTGCGTTGCCACGCCGGCTTATTGGCGCCGGTGAATTTCGCCGATGCAGCCTGCGCAAACACCTGCGTTATTGAATATGTGAAAGGAGATGGCGCGCCCGAAGAGATTCGAACTCCTGACCCCCAGATTCGTAGTCTGGTGCTCTATCCAGCTGAGCTACGGGCGCAATGCCGCTACCGGCCGAACCGGCGGCGGACGCGGCATAGCTATCGTCTTGCCCTGCCATTGGCAAGCCTTGCGAGCGTTAAGGCTATTTCAGCCGCCGGAGCGGGCGGCCCAGGCAAGCGCCTGATTTTCGACGCGAATCCGATAGGCCAGCATCGCCGCATTGGCGAGCGTGAATATCAGCGCCAGCACCGGCAGGCCGAGCGCCAAAGGAACCACGGCGATCTCCACCGCCACAATCAGGTAGTTCGGATGCTTCATCCAGCGATACGGACCGCCCTCAACCGCCGCGATCCCCGGCAGCACGATCACCCGGGTGGTCCAGCGCCGGCCGAGACTGGCGATGATCCACAACCGGCCCACCTGCGCGACGGCGAATATCGCCAACCAAAACGGTACGATCGCGCGGTCGTGGCCGGCGAGCCAAAGCGCGAGCAACCAAAAGCCATGCAGCGCAACCATGAGAGGATAATGAGAGGCGCCGAATTCGACTCCACCGGCCGCGCGCAGGCGCACGGTATTCCATTGCGCGAACCCAAGTTCGGCCAGACGCTGTACGACCACAAATAACAGCAGCCACCCACCCTCACCCATTTTACGCGGCCTCAAGCGCCAGAAAGCTCGCGGTAAATCCGGGTCCGAGCGCGCCCAGTACCGCCGATCCGCGCAAGCCGCGTTGGAGCGTGCGCTCAAGCGTAAACAGCACGCTCGGCGCCGACATGTTGCCGTGGCCGCGCAAAACCTCGCGCTCGTCGCGCAGCGTGCCCTTTTGAAGTTCAAGCGCCGTCTCAATCGCCTCAAGCACCTTGGCGCCGCCCGGATGAAAAATGAATCGCGGCGACGTCAGTCTGGCCGTCTTGACGAAGCGGCGCGCCGGTGCCGCCAGACGCTCCTCGACGAAGCGCGGCAATGAGCGCGACAGCACGACGCCGAATCCCGCTGGATCGACGGTCCAGCCCATGACGTCAAGCGTATTCGGCCACGTATGTTCGGCGCCGATGCCAATGCGCAAACCAGTTTCTCCGCTGTCAGCGCGCAGCACCGCCGCCGCCGCGCCGTCGCCAAACAGCGCGGAAGAAATCACATCCGCTTTGGCGCCCCGGTCGGAGCGGAAAGCCAACGTGCAAAGTTCGACAATGACCACCAGCACGACTTCGCCCGGCGCCGCGCGCGCCAGCCTGGCACCCAGCGACAGGCCGGCGACGCCGCCGGCGCAACCGAGACCGAACACCGGCACGCGCGTCACCGACGGCTTGAAACCGAGTTGCGCGCCAACGCGCGCTTCAAGGCTCGGAGTCGCAATTCCGGTGGAGGATACGGTCACGATCGTGTCCACGTCGTGCGCGGACACGCCGGCGCCATCGAGCGCCTTTCGTGCAGCCTCGACGAACAAGGCGCAGGCACCGTCGAGATAAGCCTGCGTGCGTTCGCTCCAGCCGTGGGCATCGTCAAACCATTCAATCGGCCGCACCGAATAACGCCGTTCGATCCCGGCATTGGTGAAAACGTCGGCAAGCTTGGGATAGCGGGCAAAGGGCTTGGCATAGATGCGACGTGCAAAATCGGCGACCGCCGATTGCTCCAGAACGTGTGGTGGCACCGCGGTCGCGAGAGACAGCATCGTCACGGGCGACGGCAGCATGGCGATAACTCCTATTGGTATCGATCGCAGCCCCTAGAGATTGAACACCGCAATAGACCGCATTGTTCCCGGCGTTTTCAGGCGCGTGCACGTTCGTCGCGGCGCGAACGGAGGTCGACCGCCCGATCGGGGATCGAAATACTGAACGTCGCACCAATCGTGCCCGGCACCAGTTTGATGTCGCCGCCATGCGCGCGCACCAATTCCGCGGCAATTGCAAGTCCAAGGCCGACGCCGCCGGCGCGGGCAGAGCCTTGGAACGCCTGATAGAGATGACTGCGCGCTTTTTCAGGCACGCCCGGCCCGGTGTCGGACACCTCGATCACCACCACACTGCCTTCACGTCGTCCGGTGATGCGGATCTGGTCGCGCGCCGAATCCCGCGCGCCGCGCCCTTCCAGCGCCTGCACCGCATTGCGCGCCAGATTGACGATGACCCGGAACATCTGGTCGTGATCGGCCTCCATCGTGAGCCCGCGCTCGACCGCCACGATCCATCGGATCGGCACGTCGAAGCCGAGACCAAGCGCCTCGTGCACTTCCTCGATCAGCGGCTCGACCTCGATGGTTCGACGATCAGGCGGCGCTTCCTGCGCGGCGCCATAAGACAATGTCGACTGGCAGAAGGCGATGGCGCGCTCAAGCGCGTGCATCAGCTTGGGCGCGAAACGCTGAACTTTCGGGTCGGGCAAGTTCGCCAACTGGTCGGAGAATAGCTGCGCCGACGCGAGCAAATTGCGCAGGTCGTGGTTGATCTTCGACACCGCGAGACCGAGCGCGGCGAGCCGGCTCTTCTGATGCAGCATCGAGGCAAGATCGCGCTGCATGGCGCCGAGTTCTTCCTCGGCGGTACCAAGCTCATCGCGACGGCCGGATCGCGCAATGATGCGCGATGGATTTTCCGGATCGGCACGGAACGACACCATGTTCTCGGTGATGCGCGCCATCGGCCGCACCAGCAGATAGTGGAGCGCGAAAAACACCAGCATGGCGGTGACCCCCGAAATCACCAGCGACAAAAACAAGATGTTCACGGAGAATGTGAGCATCGCGCTACGCAACGGCGCCTCGTCGAGGATGATTTCGACGAACTCGCCTTCCGTCATCGGCGCCGGGCCGACGACGCGGATTACGTCGTCCACATCATCGAAAAACAGCACCGCAAAGGCATCCTGGATGGCGTGCCACCACGACATATTCCGCATATCGATATCGTTTTCGATCTTCGACGGAAGGTTGGACGCGGCCAGCAGCCGCCGCTGATCGCCCATTTTCACGGCGACCGCGCGCGCGCCGATGCTGGCGAGAATTTTCTTGGCCAAGCTCTCCGGCACCATGCCGCTGGGCGCGGCGTCGAGCACCAATGCCGCGGTATGCGCAGCCGCCAAACGATCGTTCAGCCAGTTGAGTCGAAAGTTGGCAATCGAGGGAACATAGATCAGGACTTCCGCCACCATCACGAACAAGATGGTGAGAACCAGCAATTTTCCGGACAAGCCGACACGAACGGCGCGTGCAGGCTGCCGCGCGCCGACCGGATCGGAATTATTCGTTGGCGCGGTGTCCGGTTCCAATCCGACCTCAGCCGAAGATTCGTAAGAAGCCGATGATGCGCCGCACCCAAGGGCTCGTCAAACTGGGCGTGAAATAGTCGATGGCGGCACGTTTGCCGATTTCCGACAACGTCGGATACGGCACTACGATACCGGTCATGGCGCGGATATTCAGCTTTTGCGCAATGGCCAGCGTCCAGGTTGTAATCAGTTCGCCCGCATTGGCCCCGACGATGGTTGCTCCCAGTATCTTGCCGCTCTTGCTGACGATAACCTTGATATGGCCGTGGGTCGCACGCTCCGTCTGCGCGCGGTCATTGTCGTGATAGGGCCAGCGCAAAATTCTTATCGCCAAGCCGCGCTTGCGCGCTTCCGCTTCGCTGATGCCGGTCTGCGCCAATTCTGGCTCGGTGTAAGTCACCCAGGGTATGACGTCATTATTGACGCCGACCGGCAGACGAAACAGCGCATTCCGGATAACGAGTCCGGCGTGATAATTGGCGGCATGGGTGAACTGAAGCTGCCCCGCCGCGCAATCGCCGATTGCATAGACGCGGCTGTTCGAGGTTCGCAGCCGCTTGTTGACGGAGATGCCGCCCCGCTCGGTGCGAATGCCGGCGGCGTCAAGCCCCAGCCCATCGACTGTGGTCTTGCGGCCGGCGGCGACCAAGAGATGCGTGCCTTCGATTTTTTCTTCGCCGTCGGCCCCCTCAATCGTCAATGACACTTTGTCGTTCGCATGCGCGGCCGACAGCACCTTGACGCCGGCGCGGATGACAACACCTTCGCGTTCAAGCGCCGCGAGTACAATCGCGGCGCATTCCGGATCGTCCTTCGACATCGGCTGCGCCGCCTCGACCACCGTTACTTCGCTGCCAAGGCGGCAAAAGGCTTGCGCCATTTCAAGTCCGATCGGGCCACCGCCGATGATGAGCAGATTTTTCGGCAGCGCATTGAGATCGAAAATCGACTCGTTGGTGAGATAATGCACCTTGTCGAGGCCGGGAATTGGTGGCGCGGCAGCCGAGGAACCGCTCGCAATCACGAAGCGGCGCGCGCGGATTTCAACATCGCCAACAGTGACGGTGCGCTTGTTCTTGAACTTCGCCTCGCCCTTGATGACGCGCACGCCCAATCCGGTGAAACGTTCGACCGAATCGACCGGCGCGATGGCGGCGATCACAGCATGCACATGATCGTGCACCTTGCCGGGATCGACGGTGACGGTCTTGGCCTCGACGCCGAAAATTTCGCCCTCGCGCATGGCATGTGCGTGCCTGGCCGCCGCCAGCAACGCCTTTGACGGCACGCAGCCGGTATTGAGACAATCGCCGCCCATTTTGTGTTTCTCGATCAGCACCACCGGCACGCCGAATGCTGCGGCGGCCGCCGCGACCGACAATCCGCCGGAGCCGCCACCGATCACACAAATGTCAGGCTTGAGAATTTCCACTGCGTCCTCGAAACATTTTCACAAAGAATAGCGCAAACCGTTCAGCCGTGCGCCGGTTTGCGCAAGCGCCGCACCACCACGGGCACCAACGCCAGCAGACCGAGCGCAACCAGCGCTCCGATCAGTTGCGGCGTCAGGATTCCTTTGGCGTCGAAGGTCATATGGCAATCGGCGGTGCCGGCGGCGGTGCAGGCATCGAAGGCGCTCTTCTGCGCGGCGATGACGCTGTCGAGCCCGGTGCCGGCTAAGGCAAAGACCGCCGAACCGGGAATGATGCCGAGCGCGGTCGCGGTCATGAACGGAATAAGTCCGACCCCGGCAAAAGCCGGAACCAGATTGACCAGGAAGAACGGAAAAGCCGGCACCAGCCGCAGGAACAGTAAATAAGAGAAGGCGTCTTCGCGAAAACCCTGCGCCAGCTTGGCGGCACGCGGCCCTGCGCGTTTGAGCAAGGGCTCGCCGAGGGCAGTCCGCGCCACCAGAAAGATCAAGGTCGCGCCAATGGTGGCGCCAATCACCGAGGCCGAAGCACCAACCACCACGCCGAACAGAAAGCCACCACTGACCGTGAGAAACGACGCGCCCGGCAGCGATAACGCCACCACCACGATATAAAGCCCCATAAACGCCAGCACGGCCAAAACGCGGTGTTCGCTGACGAAATCACCGATCGCCATCCGATGTTGGACCAGCGCCTCGAACGAGAGCTCGCCGCGGCCGAACAGGTAATAGGCACCGACCGCGAGCACGGCGAACGCGCCCAACAGCGCCAATCGGCGACTCAGGCTACTGGATGGACTGGCCGACGGCACGGATGCAGGCATTCCGGCTGTATACACGAGACGGAGCTCGAACGGCCTAGACCACGTCACGGTCACCGCCTTGTGAGCCTGCGTGATCGGCTGCCGGAAAAGTCGGCCGAACTGGCTCTGAAACAGCCTCAAAAGTGGCCTTAACCAAGCCCGGCGCCGGGGCGATAAAACCTGCCAATAATGGGCCGCCAGTCGCATTGACGGTTTACAGCCGGTCCCTTATAAGCCGCCCAAATCCAGTGCCGATCCCGATGAAATTCGGGCTTTTGGGCGGTTTGTGGGGCGGTATGGCCGCCCTTGGCCGTTGCGGCGCGATCAGCGGAGAATTTAAACGTGAAGCGGACCTATCAACCGAGCAAGCTTGTACGCAAGCGCCGTCACGGTTACCGCGCGCGCATGGCCACGGTTGGCGGGCGTAAGGTGATCGCAGCGCGGCGCGCACGCGGCCGCAAGAAGCTAAGCGCCTAGCGCGGCTGTTTGGCGCCGCAACGCTGCTTTAAATGGAACGATTGAAGCAACGGGCGGACTTTTTGGCGGCGGCAACCGGGACCAAGGTGCCAGCCGCCGCTTTTGTTCTGCAAGCCCGCAAGCGAGCCGAGCTAGGGCCCATCCGGTTCGGCTTTACCGTCTCCAAGAAGGTCGGCAACGCCGTCGAGCGCAACCGGGTGCGCCGCCGATTGAAGGAAATCGTGCGGCTTTCGGACCCAATCCGAATGCACAGCGGGCATGATTATGTGCTAGTCGGACGGCGGGCGGCGCTCAAAGTGCCTTTCGATCGAATGACCAGCGATTTCGAGGGCGCATTGCGGCGTGCCCATGGATCGTCCATTGCGGGGCGCAGCGGCAAAACGGGATCCCGATGACCGACAATAAAAACACCATTCTTGCCATCGTGCTCTCGGCCGTCGTGCTGATCGCCTGGCAGTTTTTCTACGCCATGCCGAACGCCGAGAAGCAGAAGCTGGCGCAGCAGCAGGCGCAAAGCCAGCAGCAGGCGCGATCGCCGACCACGCCGCAGCCGCAAGGGACCGACAAAGGCCTGACCCCGACCGCGCCGGGCGTGCCCGGTGCGCCGACCGTTCCCGGCCAGGCCGCGCCGGCCGTTGCCGGAACGCCGATCAGCCGCAGCGCGGCGCTTGCCACCTCGCCGCGCGTGCCGATCGAGACCGTCAGCCTGCAGGGCTCGATCTCGCTCAAAGGCGGCCGCATCGATGACCTGTCGCTGCTGAAATTCCGCGAAACCGTCGATCCCAAATCGCCGCCGATCACGTTGCTGTCGCCGTCCGGCAGCGCCGCGCCGTTCTATGCCGAATTCGGCTGGAGCCCGGCCGAGGCCGGCGTGAAGGTGCCGGGCGCCGATACGGTGTGGACCCGGCAAGGTTCCGGCACGCTCAATGTCGGCCGGCCGGTGACGCTCTCCTGGGACAATGGCGGCGGGCTCGAATTCCGCCGCACCATCTCGGTCGACGACAAGTTCCTGTTCACCATCAAGGACGAAGTGGCGAACAAGACCGACAAGCCGGTTTCGCTCTATCCTTATGCGCTGATCTCGCGCCACGGCCTGCCGGTGACCGCGGGCTATTACATTCTGCACGAAGGTCTGGTCGGCGTTCTCGACGACAAGCTGCAGGAAGTCACCTACTCGAACATCGAAGAAAAAAAGACGATCAAGTTCGACACCACCAATGGCTGGCTCGGCATCACCGACAAGTATTGGGCGGCGGCGCTGCTGCCGGATCCGAAGGCGCATCTGATTGCGCGGTTCTCGACCGGCAAACTCGGCACCGTCCCGACCTTCCAGACCGATTATCTGCAGGACGCGCGCACCATCGCGCCGGGCGCCAGCACCTCGGTCGATACACATCTGTTCGCCGGCGCCAAGGAAGTAAAAGTCGTCAACGGCTACGAGCAGCAATTCGGCCTCAACCGTTTCGACCTGCTGATCGACTGGGGCTGGTTCTACTTCATCACCAAGCCGCTGTTCACGCTGATCGACTGGCTCTATCACCTGCTCGGCAATTTCGGCGTCGCGATTCTCGCGGTCACCGTGCTGATCAAGCTGGCGTTCTTCCCGCTCGCCAACAAGTCCTACGCCTCGATGGCGAAGATGAAAGCGGTGCAGCCGCAAATGGTGGCGCTGCGCGAGCGCTATCCCGACGACAAGGCCAAGCAGCAGCAAGAGCTGATGGCCTTGTACAAGAAGGAAAAGATCAACCCGCTCGCCGGCTGTCTGCCGATCGCGGTGCAGATCCCGGTGTTCTTCTCGCTCTACAAGGTGTTGTTCGTCACCATCGAAATGCGGCACGCGCCGTTCTTCGGCTGGATCAAGGATCTGTCGGCGCCCGATCCGACCAACATCTTCAACCTGTTCGGACTGCTGCCGTTCGACCCGACGCACGTGCCGGTGGTCGGCCCGTTCCTGCATGTCGGCCTGTGGGCCGTGATCATGGGCATCACCATGTGGGCGCAGATGAAGCTCAACCCGGCGCCGCCGGACCCGACCCAGAAGATGATCTTCGACTGGATGCCGCTGATCTTCACCTTCATGCTGGCAACCTTCCCGGCCGGCCTCGTCATCTATTGGGCGTGGAACAACTCGCTTTCGGTCGCGCAGCAGAGCTACATCATGCACAAGCACGGCGCCAAGATCGAGTTGCTGGACAACGTCAAAGGCTTGGGAAGAGGCATCATGCGCCTGTTCGGGGTGAAGAAGACGCAGGAGTAGCGGTGCCGCCGAAGGACAAGCCGAAGAAGGCCGAGAAAAAGCCGGCCAAGGAAAAAGAGGCGTAACAACGCCTTTCAAAAATTCAAACCGTTATCGCCGGGCAATCGCCCGGCGATTTCGTTTGTGGGGGGCTAAGCCTCTATTTTGCGTCCCGCGACCTGCTATACTGGCGTCATGGTCAAGACGCTCGAACAAGCCATTGCCGCCGTGGAGCGCCTGCCCGCCGAAGATCAGGAACAGATCGGGCGGACATTGCTCTCCCATGTCGAGAAGCTGCGCGCCTTGCGGACCGAGATCGACAAGGGGCTGCGTTCGCTCGACGCGGGACACGGACGGGAATCCAGCATCGACGATTTCCTTCGGCAGAAGAACGGCTAGATGGCCGAAGCGATGCGCGCGGCGCTCTGGTCGCCCGAAGCGCTCGACGATCGCGAGAAAATTTGGGATCACTATGTCGGCGTTGCCGGACAAGCCACCGCCGAAAAGCTCGTGCGAGAAATCGGCCGCGTCATCGCGCTAATCGAAAATCACCCGTTGGCGGGGCGGGCGCGCAACGAGGTGCGTCCGGGACTGCGCTCGTTCGCCACCGCGCCCCATGTCGTTTTCTATCGCGTCATCGACGACAGACCGGAAATTGTGCGGTTGCTGGATGGACGGCAGGATATTGAAGAGCAATTCGCGGCGGACGACGGGGAGTAAAGATAATATTATGACGATAGCATCCCGTTTCGACGCCGCCGATTATCTGGACTCGCCGGAGGCGATTGCGGACTATCTGAGCGAAGCCTTCGAATCCGGCGACGACAAACTGATTGCGCGTGCCCTAGGCACGGTCGCGCGTGCCAAAGGCACGACGGAAGTCGCCAACGACACCGGGCTTTCAAGAGAAAGCCTCTATCGCTCTCTCAGCGAACAAGTCCGCCCGGAACTGGCGACGGCGATGAAGGTTCTCGATTCTTTCGATATGCAGTTGGTGGTGAAGCCGAAGGGAAAAGCGGTGGCGTAACTGCGCCGATCAGCGGTCGGGGTAGCCCAGATGGAGCGAAGCGTAACCCGGGAATGATGGGTGGGCGTCCGAGATTTCTCCACGCCTCACCCGCGCATAAGCTTGCTGCGCTCCATCCGGGCCACAAGACTACGCGCATAACACCTAGCGAAGAAGCATTGCGCGCTTATCCGCGTTACCCATGAGCGCGTGATCCCGCTGCGCCAGCGCGGGGCGCGACGTGCTCGGTGGCGCAACATCCGATACCGTGCAGGGGGTTTCCAAAAATTGCCAAGACGTATTGTTGAGCACCATCCCGCAGGTAGCGAGGCGCGGCCCCGGCGGCGTCGTCAGACAGGCGGTCTGGCCGAGCTCGAATTGGCGGCCCGGTGC
>Ga0105054_10009472_pt1 | contig 12611 bp, 11 predicted proteins | sample BON02_FD_78091 | JGI IMG/M metagenome (GOLD analysis project Ga0105054, IMG submission 78091) | Freshwater microbial communities from Lake Bonney liftoff mats and glacier meltwater in Antarctica - BON-02 (megahit assembly) | ecosystem: Environmental > Aquatic > Freshwater > Ice > Glacier... | reverse complement strand
CGACTTGTCTTATTCAGGCAAGATGATCTTTGGGTATCCGCAGCTTTGCGTCTGGTCCTTCTTCAAAAGCACCGGTTTGCTCCAGCACCTTGCGCGCGGTTTCAAGATCATCCCAATTGATGGCATGCGTGTATTGTTGCGCGCGGTTGAGCATCCGAATGAACGGGGTTGTGTGGCTGGATTGGGATACCGCCTTTAACGCGGTGAGATAGTCGATGCGATAGCCGGTCGGCACGATAATGCGTTCTTGCCCGCCTGCAACCAGTTCTGCATTCATCATGATGCGCGCAATCCTGCCATTGCCGTCGGTGAACGGATGAACTTCACTGATCAGAAACATCATAAAGACCGAGCGCTGGAATGGGTTGCCAAGTCCTTCAAGGAAGGCGAAACCTCGTTCAAGCGTGCCTGTCACCAGGTCCGGGGCTACAAAAATCGTATTCCCGGCGCGGTTGGCTTTGGTTTTAAAGTTGCCTGGATTCTTGTCTGGTCGCGCCCCCATGATGGTGGCATGCCGATGGCGCAGCAGCGTCAGAAACTCCTCGAAATCTGAAGCCAGGGTTTGCATCTCTGCTTCGTCAGAAACAATACGGTAGGTTCCCAGGATATCGTGGGCATCATCCGAGCGTTGCGACGGGATCACGCCACCGAACACGATCTCTTCCGCTTCCTCGACCGTGAACTCCGTGCCTTCGATGAAATTGGAGAAATAGGCTTCAAAGAAAGCAAGGTTTGTATTCGCCTCACCCTTTCGTTTCGGGACCGGGCGTTGAGCGGGCACTGTCTCCCTTAATGCAGCAAACAAGGTTTCGAAAATCCGGATACGCTCAGGATCGAACGGCTTCCCGGCGGCACGGGCTTTGGCAACCGGGCTTTGCGTCTTGGCATCACGCGTGCCGAGCAGCGCGCCGACAAGATCATTAAGCTCTTCAAGCTCTTGCTCCAGCCCGAGCTGCGCGACAATGGCGCGCGCTTCGTCTCGAATCCGGTTCAGGGCATCTTCCCCGTTCTGGCGAACGATGGAGTCAAGCCTCTGCTCAATTTCTTCGCGCGACAAGGTGCGCGGCAGATGCGCTCCGCGTGCACGTGACGAGCGCATGTTTTCAAGATAGGCCCGTGCGGTTGATGCCAGTCTTGCGCCGCCAATAAAGGGCCGGTCGCTTTCAAGCGGCCCTGGACCTTTGCGGGGACGAAAAACCAGCCCCGGCAGAGCGATATCGCGTTTCTTCTCCGAAATCAGGCAAACGGAGCCGTCTGCGGCGGGCTGGTTTTCAAGTGCTGTCCGGTCCGTTATAAGGGCATCCGGATAATAGCTGGTAATCAAGTAGTACCAGTTTCGGCGCACCAGCCGTTGCGGGTCTTCATCCAGGTTGCGTGTGTACAGGCGGGAGCCTATTTTGCGCAGCTGCCCGCGCTCAACCGCTTCGGACACGGCTTTGGATATCGTCGTATCCGATACGAAGATTTCCGGCATAGCACTAACAGAAAATTTGGGCATTAGGCATATCTCCTCAATGCACTATACCGAATATTCGGGATTTAATAAAGCATATATAGGATAAAACGGTATTTAACGGAAAATATGGTGGTTTTGATTATTTACGCATCACCAGGTTTGTGCGTTATCCGAACATTCGGGAGATAAAGGCACGGTTTTCCGAAGAAATGGGGGTTTAGTTTATTCTATGATGGTGGCCTACACCATCCGCAAATGGTACCGGCCTACGCCGGAATCTTTTTGGTCCAACGGGAGCATCAGGAGGTACATTTATGTCCACCGGGTCGATGCCATACGGCTTGGTAAGTCACGTGAGCGAAACCTGGCAATAAAAAAGATTCAGCAACGACTCTTATCAAATAAAAATGTAACCTATTGAATTTATTAACAAAATATTTTTTGTTTGCTGCGCGACAGCGCAGCGCCACCGGCGGTGTGCGGACTCTTGGTGATTAAGTGAGTCATCCCAATCGACACAAGGAAATATATTGGCAGTGCCAGGATTTCGTACAATCCGAGTGTGTAAAGTGTGAGCATCCACACGAAGAAGACGGTGCTAAACGTTACAGCGAATTTGAGGAAAATTTGTCCTTCGACAACTGAGAGTTCTCGGACGGATATCGCTACCCAAAGCGAGACATAACATATCGCCAGGTCGCCCAGAATTAAAATTATTTTTCTTTTCGAAAATATCATTTAAAGAAACCCACTCCCACTATTTTTATAGTTAACATGACTTTAATTTAATATCATGTTTATTTAAATCTTTTTCGTAATAAGTCAAATTTTTAGGTTGTGCATTATTCTTTCTGTAATTTGGTCTGAGACTTATTTAAAAGCAGGCCATGGTTTATCCTTTCGATTTTTTACCGCCAAAGTAAAAGTGAGAGGTGACACCCATGACCTGCCGAGTACAGGATAAGACGATTAGCAATGTATTGGAACGGGTCAACCGGAAGAATTTATCTGACAATGGATGAAACATGAATTTAGCCCGATGGGGTAAACTGGAAATTACAGAAGAGATGTTGCTTTATCTTAAAGTAAACTATCTCTTAGTACTTATTTGCCTGTTTATTAATATGAGTTAAGGATTAGTATGTGTGGAATCGTAGGATATATCGGCCGGGAAGAGGCCTCCGGGATACTTCTAAAAGGATTGCAGGAACTTGAGTACCGTGGCTATGATTCCGCCGGGCTTGCAATAATGGGCGCTAATGGCATTCAAAGTTTCAGAGCCGTCGGCAAACTTAGTAATTTAGAGCACAAAGTAGGCGACTACCAATCCTCCGGCGATGTTGCAGCGATTGGGCATACCCGCTGGGCAACACATGGGAAACCGACAGAACTTAATGCACACCCGCACGGTTTAACCCATTGTCAGGTCGTCCACAATGGCATCATTGAAAATTACATTGAGCTGCGTGCAACCGTAGACACTCCTTTCCACAGTCAGACCGACACTGAAGTTATTGCCCATATTTTTGAGCAGCAACTGGCCGTTGCAGACAGCCCCGAAAAAGCCTTTCGATCAACTTTGAGAAAACTACAGGGCGCTTTCGCGATTCTGCTGATTTCTGAGAGGGTGCCGGGCCGGATTTTTTTCGCCCGCAAGGGCTCGCCACTGCAAGTGGGCTTTTCTGAGCATGGTTGTTTTTTCGCCTCCAGCGAGGCTGCACTGATCGGCCAATGTCTGAAGGCAACTTATATTGAAGATGACCAATGGGGCTGGGCAACTGTCAGTACCCTCAATCTGTTTGATGGTTTGGATCAACCTGTTGAACCCGTTGCTGATGCCTTACCCGCGTCCAGCATGGCTGCACGCAAGGAAGGTTTTCGATATTTCATGGAGAAGGAAATCTATGAACAGGGCAATGTTCTTGCTGATGTGCTGACAGGGCGCGTTCAAAAAGATCGTCTCACGCTGGATGAGATTCCTGCCGATTGGTTACAAGCATTTAATTCCGTCACGCTGTGCGCGTGTGGCACCAGTTATCACGCCGCGCTAACAGCCAGCTATCTAATCGAACGATTGGCCAAAGTGCCAACCAACGTCGCTATCGCCAGTGAATACCGTTACCGGCAACCGGTCATGGATAAAGGTGGCTTGTTCATTGTGATCTCCCAATCCGGGGAAACCGCTGACACTTTGGAAGTCATCAAGATGGCCCGGGACAATGGTGTAGCAACTTTGGCGTTTTGCAATGTCGACAACAGTTCAATTGTCAGGGTGGCGGACAAGTCAGTTTTGCTGAGGGCCGGCATTGAAAAGGGCGTGGCATCGACCAAAGCGTTCTCCGCCCAGGTAATGTCTCTGTGGATGTTGGCTGTTTACTGGGGCCAGACCAAGGGCATATTGAAGGACGAGGAACTCGCTCGGGAATTATCCGCAATACGAGATGCCCATGAGGTCATCAAGATACAACCTGCTATTCATGAAAGGATTCATCGCTTATCCAAACGCTATTTGCACGGCCATGGTTTCTTTTTTATTGGCCGGGATATTTTTTATCCACTTGCTCTGGAAGGCGCTCTCAAATTAAAGGAAATCAGCTACTTGCACGCTGAAGGTTATCCAGCAGGTGAAATGAAACATGGACCAATTGCGCTGGCAGATGCAGAACTTTTCACCATTGCGCTGATGCCCAAAAGCACTTTGTATGAAAAAATGAAAAGCAATGTAGAAGAACTGTCTGCTCGTGATTCAACCATTATGGCGATTACCACAGAATACTTCGAATTGGCCGACGACATCATCCAGATCAGACCATACGAACACCCGATGCTGGAGTTTTTTGAAATGCTGGTGGTGGTGCAACTGCTGTCGATGGAAATTGCCATCCGCTTGGGGAATGACGTTGATATGCCCAGGAATCTGGCCAAGAGTGTTACGGTTGAGTGACCATGTTGGTCCACAGCTCACGCTCATCAGGAACCGGTAGCAGGTACGACCTTCTGTGAAAAATAGTTATCTTGTTATTGCAGGATTGTTGGTGGCAATTCTGATTGCTGAACTTGTTTCGCTGGCGTACATAGGTATTTCGACAGAAAGGCTGTTTTATACTTTGCCGACTGTTCCCGCACCAAAGCCTGAGGAGCAAAGAACGAGTAATAAATCTCTCATACATCCGTATTTTGGATACAGTAATCCGCCCGGGAAAACAGTTGAAAGTGTAGTAATCCCAAGCGGCCGCATCCGTTTCATGACTGACAACTATCATCCTTTGCCGGACTGGGTTGCGATAGAGCCCAATAACCATGGCTTCTGGTCTGAATTTGATTACCCGCTGCAACCTGATAATAACAACAGTTTTATCGTGGGCGTCTTTGGGGGATCAGTTGCACAATGGCTGGCTGTGCAAGCAGGAGACTATTTTGAACAAGAGCTTGCCAAGTTTCCCGCACTCAAAGGAAAAAAAGTATATCTCATTAACATGGCATCTGGTGGCTATAAACAACCACAGCAGTTATTGGTTCTGTCGTATTTTATGGCCATTGGTCAGCATTTTGATCTGGTAATTAATTTAGACGGGTTTAATGAAGTTGCGCTTCCTGTTGTTGAGAATATACCAAAAGGCATTCACTACAGTATGCCGCGCTCTTACCCGAAGAAGGTATCTTCAATGACAACCATAGCTGATGCGCAGATGATTCACTGGCTAAATGATGGACTGGAGCTTAGAGAAAAAAATCACTACTGGACCAGCCTGTCAAATCAAAGAGTAAGCGCGAGCTTTTATCTGCTGGCATCTGTTTTAAATGCAACGTATCAAGGTTTATCATATGAACATATGCTTAAGCCGCCTGCAATTAGCGGAGATGAGCGCGCCACTTTCTTTATTCTTGATTCGGCCACGAATGATGAGGTATCCACGCAACAGAAAACAGCCATGGTAGATCTATGGATACGGTCTTCCATATTGATGCGTGACATTGCAGAACAAAATGGTGCTCTGTATCTACATGTCCTGCAGCCCAATCAATACCATTCGAAAAAAACATTCTCTGCAAAGGAACGTGAAATTGCCATAAAACCTGAACATCCATATGCTCGTGCAGTCAAAGAGCTGTATTCTGTGCTTATCAGTCGATCAACAGAACTGTCTGTAGAAGGTGTGAAGTTTATTGATGCAACGCCGGTCTTTGACGATATAACAGATATTGTATATGCAGATTCCTGCTGCCATTTTAACGATGAAGGAAACCAACGTCTTGTTGACCGTATCGTGGGTGAAGTCGGACATTCCCTTCCCTCAGGTCAAACAGCAGAATAGTGGTTTTACCCCGATATGCCAAGAAATCTGGCCAAGAGCGTTACGGTTGAATGAGAGTTTTAACAACAAGAGTGTCCAGCAGCCAATAACCTGTGACAGGCCGATAAATTGCATTGAAAAGGGCTACTTATACGGCCACTCGTTCATATCGATGTCTTTCTTCAATACCTGTTTAGGAGAGCCAACAATCAGTTGATCAGCCCCTGATACAACATCCATATCTTTTTCCGGATAGTCGAGACTGGAAAGGAAATGTTGCATGCAATTGAGTCGGGCGCGCTTTTTGTCATCAGACTTGATAATTGTCCAGGGACATTCTTCGGTATCAGTGTAGAAAAACATCGCTTCCTTGGTGCGTTTGTATTCATCCCACAGGTTGATGGCTGCCACATCAACCGGACTCATTTTCCATTGCTTCAGCGGGTCGTTCATGCGCGTGTCAAATCTGGCTTTCTGTTCCTTTTTGGTAACCGAAAAATAGTATTTGAACAACTTGATGTTGGAGTTTACCAGCATGCGCTCAAAATCCGGACACATACGCATGAACTCCTGATACTCCTGTGTACTGCAGAAGCCCATTACCCGTTCCACACCTGCGCGGTTATACCAGGACCTGTCGAGAAACAATATTTCACCACGGGTAGGCAGATGCTCCACATAGCGCTGGAAATACCACTGACCTTTTTCATGCTCGGTTGGCTTTTCCAAAGCAACAACTTTGGCGGCACGTGGATTGAGATGCTCCATGAAACGTTTGATCGTTCCTCCTTTTCCCGCCGCGTCACGGCCTTCAAATATAACCACAATTTTCTGGCCGGTCATCTTTACCCAGTTCTGGACCTTCAACAACTCAATTTGCAGTTTGGACTTCTCATTGATGTAAGTTCCGCGATCGATCCGGTCTGTATAAGGGTAATTACCTTCCTTGAACAGGTTTTCGATCGCATTAGGGTCTTTACGAATTTTCTTGATGAATGCTGAAGAATAATCCCCACCCAGATACGCGTCTTGAGATGTCGCTTGCTCAACGAGTTCTATGGCTTCGCTTGCATCAATCTTTTCAGTCATATTGTCTGCCTGCAGGGTTATCAGGGTTGGATCTGGTAAACCACACCCCATTCACTTCGATCCACTTCAACCAGCGCCTGACGCCACTTCGCGCTCCATCCAGGTATGCCTGAGATGCTCTCGGGTTGGCCGAAATAGATCACATAGTCGAGGGACTCAGGCGCTAACGGTACCTCAAAGCGACCAGCGACATGCGCGCTGTCTGGTAGCAGATGATACTTGGCTCTCAATAAATAATAATCAATGGCGTTTTCATCGCCGACCACAAGGATACGATTAATATTTCTATCGGCCTTATGCTTAATGATATCGGTTTTAAGCCGTTGTATATATTTGAATAGCTCACCGTCCAAATCACTAGCAGAGCGGTGATCCGGATCTGTTCCGGTGGCACCGCTTAATAGTTCGCCCGCAGTTCTAAAACTGTTCACAGTCCAACGAATATCCAACAGCATCCAAGCGCTTAGAAAAAGGGCAGCCGCCAGTGTTAACGTTGTTGAGCCCGACGCCCCAATGCCCATTTTGGCTGCCAACAGTCGGAGCAGAAGCAGTGTTAGCAATAGCCAGACAATCACCACCAGGGGTAGGGGTACTATCTGTTTGTGAGCGCCGCCTTGTAGGAAATTGATGGATTGCTGGGAGCGCAACTCGTAGCCGGTCCAATCTTGCCACATCAAGTTCAAGCGGGCGATTAAACTATCAGGTTTCAAGACCAACTGCCCGATTGTCACAGGGTGACTTGTATCGCCTGCCACGAGAAATCCCACCTCGACTATTTCACCTTTCCAATCCGGTTCAGCCGACAGATCCAGCAAAGCATTGCCTGTTGCCGTCACTTCCGTTCTTTTAACTTCAGCAGTATTACCTTGTTGGCGCCAGAAAAAAGCCAGTTCTCCCGCCTGCCCACCGGGCTGCCACGCATACTGGAGTACTGGTAGTTGTTCTGCCTGTAATTTGACCGGCCCGCTTGAAAGCAGGGCATAGCCATCGTCAAAGCCATCAACCTCAACGATATCCTGCTCCGGGTGCCCTGAACCGAACGCAAACTTCAAGCCGGCTGCTGGAATCTCAATATTTTGAATATCACCTTCAGGCAAATTCCGGCTCAAATACAAAACTAAAACAGTCAGAACCAGAACGGCAGCAAAAAGCGCCACACTTACCACCTTGATGATGGTGTGCATCAGAGGCCCGGAAGAATGAGTGCGTGCAGCCATCAGGTTGCCGTCTGTCTGTTGCTGCGTGCATCCAGAATGATTAAAGCTGCGAATAACAACGCTGGAACAAAATGCAAAGGTAAGCGATTAATTGCAGTAAACGTATCCGCCCATAGTCCCTGGTCTGTCAAACCGAAAATAAACACCTGAGTGGCCAGGAAAATGCAGATAAAGCTTAAGCCTATACGTTGAACCTGTGTGCCAGTTGGGTTGACATTGCTTCGAACGGACACAGCCACCGCCGCCAGCACCAGCACCCAAAACAAGTTCCAGCTTCCCATTGCAAAGAAGTTGGTCAGATACACGTACCAGATATTATGCAGCTCGAGCGCAAAGTTGCCGATAAAAGGAATGACCAATCTGCCATCGACCAAGCCGATGGTTCCCAACAGTGGCACACTGACATGGGTAGCCCCGAAAGCAAAGCCGAATAAGACCAATAGCCCGAAAGAAACCAGAATCAGTATGGGCACGCGGGCACGAAAACTGTGCACGATTAACATGCCGAACGCTGCCAACAGCCAAACCGTACCTTCATTTTTCACCATGACAGCCAGAGCGAGAAACACAAAAGCCAGGGTCATTTGCAGTCCATAGCGCGACGAAGGCTGGCTGGAACGTTGTACCAGTGCACGCATCAGGGCAATAAATCCGAGACCGCTGAAACCTGCCATCCAGATATCCGCATAACCTGCAAGGGCAATATGTGTACCAAACAGCGGAATGCTATAGAGCAGATAACAGCTCAACACCCCGGCTGTGATGCTCAAACCATTTTCACGACACTGTCCATACAGCGCCATGCCTATTGCCAACGCTGCGAATAGCACCGGCACATTCACCAATGTTTCGCTCCAATATCCCAGACTCAAGGCTGCCCAATAGGGAATGATTGAGGGTAAAGTTGGATACTGCCACGCGTCGATCGTATAGCCACCGGCAGTGGAATGCTCAAGCCACTCGGCAGTGCTGACAACGGTTGTCATGTCGCCGCTGAGAAACCATGCCTTGGCGCGATATACCCAGGCCAACCATGCATCCCAGGGGTAAACAGGCTGTGTAAAGATATCGATGGTATAGATGAGCAAATGTACTGTTATCCAACCCAGTAGCAGCATTGTGAACCAGAACAACGGCTTGTTTTGAAAGCGCGGAATGTCTTTTGTTGAGGTCTCCATAGACGCTGTAGGGGTGCGCCACAGAAATATAGCACCAGCAAAAGCCATGAGTGCCAAAACCAGCATCAGTCCAGACCATGAAACCGAACTGGTCAGCAAGTGGTTGGTTTTGATCAACAGGACCAATCCGGCATAGCCCAAAAAAAATCCATAACCGATTTGCCTGAACAGGTTTGGCGCCAGGGTTGGGCCTGAACGTCGCTCGATCGTGACCAACCAGATTGCACCCACTGCCCAAGGCAGCAACAACCCGGCATAAAGTGCTAAATAGCCCATTCGATCAAGCGGCGTAGTGTGGGCTGTGGATGTTGGAACCGTGTTGCATGCCGTCGATCATCAGCCTTTGGGTGAATCGGATTGAGATTCAGCCGTTTCTGACGGATTCCTGGTGGTTTGTGACTGTATATCCCGCAAATCGGATTCCAGAAGGGCAAGTCGTTGTGTCAGCCGTAATTGTTCTACTTCTTTGCGGGAGCGTTCTATATCCATGATCAAAATCTTTATCACCAACACGACTGCGCCGAAGGTGAACGCAAGAATAGGCGGATAGGAAACGCCCAGATGTTTGGCAAAGCTGTCAAACAATGCAGGAAACAAGCCCAGCAGTGCGAACATGGCCGCCACAACCATCCACCACAAACCGTAGCGAACGTGCAGATGATCTTTACGAATTAATATTACGATGGTAATCGCAGTGATAATTCCGATAATGCCTGTGATTAATGCAACCATGAATAAGTTCTTATTGGGTTAGATGTTTATTATAAAGCAGCTTGCCTGAAATTGCCGTAGCAGCCTTTGAAATTATTTGCGGGAATTATTCGTGGCGCATACCACGTTTAGTAAAGCTGAGCAGCAGTGTATAAGCCATGTAATAGGCTACCGATGTCCATGAGTAAAACACCCTGGAAATGCCGTGTCTTCTGGGCAACATGTTAACTTCTACATCCACAATTCTGACTCCGGATGCCTGCAACATTGCCAGCACTCCTACATCCTGATACTCAAGCAATGTAGCCCGCCAGGAAGCCAATCGACGAATGGCTTGCCGGTCATAGACGCGGTAGCCAGAGGTGAGGTCTTCAAGTCGCAGGCCGGAGATGCGTTTCATCAATGTCCAGGCCACTTTTCTCAGCCAGGAACCGCGTCGGGTGCAGGCACCGATCGTGACATCTGCTTCATTTTTTATAATAGGGTCGAGCAATTCGGGCAGGGATTCAGCCAGGTGCTGCCCATCGGCATCCATTGATATGGCGTAGGTGAAGTCCTTTCTCAACGCATAGCGCAAACCTGCTTGAGTGGCACCCCAGGCCCCTAACTGCAAAGCCAAAGGCAGCACAGTTGCACCTGCAATGCGCGCGACATCAATGGTGTTGTCCGTACTGGCGTCATCGATAACGACAATTTTGAAGTCGCCGTATTGTTTTATTTCAGCGATGACAAGGGCAATGTCTTCCTCTTCGTTATGCGCAGGGATGATGACTACACAGCTCGGGGCCACATCACGAAGGCATTGAGTAATTGACGATTTATTCATCTTGTGTCCGTCGGGCTTGCAACACTTGCTGATACACAGATATTAATCCCACTATGGCCTGGTTAATCTCGAATTCTTTTTCAAATTTCAACTTGCCGTTACGACCCATTTCCTTGAGAACCTCGCGGTCTTTGTCCAGTTTCTGAAATGCTCCGGCCAGCGCTTGTGCATCGGCCGGGGGTACCTTTAGCCCGGTTACGCTGTCGTCCACAATCCATCCCATACCAGATCCCGGCACCTCACTGATGACTGTGGCTTTGGCAAAAGACTGAGCTTCCAGCAATACCATTCCAAAGGCCTCTGTACGCTCTACAGAAGGCAAACAAATGCAATCGCATAATGATATCTGCAGCGCTAATTGCCGGTCATCCAAAACGCCGTGGAAGATTACCTGTTCTCCGAGGTTTAGTGAAGTGCTGAGGGCTTTGAGATCATGCTCCTGATCGCCCGCCCCGACAATATGGACGCGGATGTGCGGTGCCAGGGCAGCGGCCTCGATCAAATAACGAAAACCTTTGTAATAGGTCAGTCGGCCAATGGCGAGCACTCGAAGAGCTGTATCTGCGCCAGAGTTTTGATGCGGCGAGTTCTCTGCGCAGGCTGTTTCCCCATTGGCCGCCGGGTCAATATCAACCAATCGTGTTGAATCCACGCCCAGCGGAACCACCCGACACTTCTCTAACCATGGCCGCAATGGCTGACTGCTGGCAAGGTAGGGCGGTGAAGTAGCAACAATTGCGGCGGAGCGCTTGAGCAGGGCGCGTTCAAAATGCCGGTAAATTTGGTAGAAAAACTTCATTTTCCAGTCGTGCTGGTCGGTAATTACATCAGCGTGCCAATGCACCACCCATGGCAGGCGTCGCGCAGTAGGCGATAATAATGCCCAGAACGCCGATGGGTTGGGCATATGCAAATGAAGAATATCCGGCTTGAAAGACTTGATCAAGCGCGACAATCGCCAGGGAAAACCCGGACTGATCGGCGTAAACAGCAACTTCGCCCAGGTTGCTGTCTTAACTACCGGCAAATCCAGACCGTGAACCTTCAGCGTTTCCTCGCTCCCTGAAATCGACAACTCGTGTCGGTGAACCAGTGCCGCACTTTGAACTCCTCGGCCCGCCAACGCAATCATGGCATCGCGCTGATAGTTCTCCACACCGCCACTAAACGGTGCGAAGTACTTGCCGATGTGGAGTATCTTCAAGCCCTGACCTGGCTACTTTGCGCTGATCACGCCACGACGCAATTGATCGCGCTCAATGGATTCAAACAGAGCTTTAAAATTGCCCTCACCGAAGCCTTCGTCTTTTTTGCGCTGTATGAATTCAAAAAACACAGGGCCGACCATGGTCTCCGAGAAAATCTGCAGCAATAAATGCGGACCATCGTCTTCAATGGTTCCATCCAGCAAAATGCCACGGGGTTTGAGGACATCAACCGGTTCACCGTGCCCGGGTATGCGCTCTTCCAGCATATCGTAATAGGTGTCTGGCGGAGGTGACATGAATGGCAGACCGCCTGCTTTGAGCGTGTCCCAAACCTCGACCAGGTCATCACAAATCAGCGCGATGTGTTGAATGCCTTCGCCGTTGTAAGCCATCAGAAATTCTTCAATCTGGCCGACGCCCTGGGTTGCTTCCTCGTTCAATGGGATTCGAATTTTCCCATCCGGCGCAGTCAGTGCTTTCGAAAACAGGCCGGTGTGAGCGCCCTTGATGTCGAAATAGCGAATTTCCCGGAAGTTAAACAAGTGCTCATAAAATTTGGCCCAGAAACCCATGCGGCCACGATAGACATTGTGCGTAAGGTGATCGATTAACTTCAGTCCACAGCCTTTCG
>Ga0105054_10009471_pt1 | contig 12612 bp, 7 predicted proteins | sample BON02_FD_78091 | JGI IMG/M metagenome (GOLD analysis project Ga0105054, IMG submission 78091) | Freshwater microbial communities from Lake Bonney liftoff mats and glacier meltwater in Antarctica - BON-02 (megahit assembly) | ecosystem: Environmental > Aquatic > Freshwater > Ice > Glacier... | reverse complement strand
TTTTCCTGTTGGTTTCACTTCTGATTTACCTTCTGGTTTTCCTGTTGGTTTCACTTCTGATTTAACTTCTGGTTTCACTTCTGATTTAACTTCTGGATTTCCTGCTGGTTTCACTTCTGGTTTTCCTTCTGGTGTAACTTCTGGGTTCTTTTCTGGATTCACTTCTGGTTTCACATCTGGTTTCCCTTCTATTTTTTTTTCTGGGTTTCCTTCTAGTTTCATTTCTATTTGTGTTCCTGGTTTTCCTGATGGTTTCACTTCTAGGTTCACTTCTGGGTTCACTTCTGGTGTCCTTTCCTGTTCCAATTCTGAGTTTCCTTTTGGTATTCCTGATGGGTTCACTTCTAGGTTCACTTCTAGGTCTACTTCTAGGTTAACTTCTTGTTTCTTTTCTAGTTCCAATTCTGAGTTCCCTTTTTGTTTTACGTCATTATTTTCTTTATTTTTATTTAATAATAAATCAATATTAGTATCAATTTTTTTTTTTCCTAAATATTGTGGTCCTTTTAAATCATATGTATAAATATTATTATTAGAATCTAATAATACTTTATGACCATTAATAATATCTTCCCATAATGTTATATATTCATTATCATATTGTCGGGGGTCAAATTCAACTTTACGCTTACGTCCACGTTTATTACGAATAATTTCTTGTAAAAGTTCATCAATTCTACCATTAGATAATTTAATAAGATGACTTTTACAAAAATCTGTTCCATTATGTTTTTTTCGTGTACATTGTTTATTATCAAGTTTGCGTCCTAAACAAATATATTCTATATTTATAAATTTTTTAGATCTTTTTTTTAAATTACATGTATATTCTTTAATAATTTTAGGAATGTTTTGAATAATGTGTTCATCTATAATATCTTGTTTAATATTAATATTATATTTGATTTTTAAATTTTTTACAAATATATTTATAGATTTATAATCTACAAAAAACATAGATGATTGCATTTTATTATCAAATTTAACAGTTCCATTATTTAAAATATAATCAATATTTGTATTTAATTGATGTGCGTTCATTTCTTTATTCATTATGTCTTTATTTATCTCTTTATTTATATTATTGATTTTTTTTACATCATTCATAATTTTATTATCTGCATTTATTCCTAATATTTCATCTAATGTTAAATTATGTTTAGATTTTATAAAAGTATTATCTTGATTTATATTTTGTTTGTGCATTTTTAAACTAGTATATTAATTAAGTTTTTAACATTTAGTAAATAAAAATCTATTTTTAAATTCAATTTTAATTTCTTTAAATAATATATTTTTAAATCAATTTTTTATATAAAAATATGATTTAAAAATATGATTTAAAAATATTAATTTAATATATAAATTTTATAAATAATTATAAAATTTATATATTAAATAATATGTAATAATAAAATACTAAGTAATAATAATAATAATAATAAATAATAATAAATAAAACATACTATAGTTAAAAATGGTGAAAAATAATATATTACTTTTTATTAAATATTTATTAATAATAGTGATATTATTAATATTATTTATTTATTTTATAGTAAAAAAAGATGAACCGTTTGGGTTTTTTACTTGTACAATGACATTAAATGATATTAATCCTAAATTTAAAAGTGAATATTTATCAAAATTTAATAATAAACATGTAAGTTGTGGTCCTTGTAAAAATGCAACATTAAAAATAAAGATTAATACCTGCCCTGTTGATGAATATGGAAGTCCATCATTAAAATGTAATAAAGAAGGATTTATTAAAAGTTCATTTGGTAATCCAATATTATTTAAATATGATATTTCTACAGAAAATATGAGTAAATTTTTTTGTATTGATTAAATATATACTATAAATAATATTATGTTGTAGTAAGTAATAAAATAATATTATTTATATATAAATATGTATATAAACTTATATAAATACAACTATTTATAAATATAAAATAAATAATTTTTATATTATTATTATTATTTTTAGTTTTCGTTTTATATTTTGTATTAAATGGTAATATTTCTGTATTTACACTAGGTTTAAATGGTATAATTAATTTATTTACTATTGGTGTAAATGGTATAAATGGTATAAATGGTATAAATGGTTTAAATGGTATAAATGGTTTAAATGGTATAAATGGTATAAATGGTATATTGGTTTTATTTATAATAGGTTTTACTCGTATAATTGCATTATTTACAATAGGTTTGAATAGTATAAATGACTTAGTTTTTAGTAAATTAAGTCTGGATAATATCATTATTAAAGTAAATTAATTAAAGTAAATTAATTAAAGTAACTTAATTTATAAAGCTCTGTATAATTAATTGTTTTTAATATTTATTAATAATAATTAATATTAAAAATATAGTTTTAAATTAAAGAATAATTATTAAATAAATATTTATTAATAATAGTATAAGAATATTAATAATTACTTAATAATAAATTAAAAATGCCACATCCTATTAAAAAAATTACTTTAAAAAAACAACTAAAAAATAATAAAATACAAATTACAAAAATAAATAGAAAAAAACATAATTATAATAAATATTTTCCATCAATTTATGATAGTAATTTTAGTAAAAAAATAGCATATCATAATTTATTTAAAAATTATAAATTAAAAAAAGATGATAATAAATTAGATCAACTTTATAAGGATTTTGAAGAAAATAGTAGTAAAAATAATAGTTCTAAAAATGAAAGTAATATATATATACTTAAACCTACTCAAAAATTACTTCGCAATTTTATGTCTCCAGAAACACCTTATCGAGGGTTATTAATATATCATGAAATGGGTGTGGGAAAAACTTGTACTGCAATTAGTATTGCAGAAAATTTAAAAAATATAGTATCTAAATCTAATACAAAAATATATGTTATTAGATCTGATGAAATTGAAAGACAATTATTTAATATTAATGTTGTAAAAGAAGGTAATCCTGCTAATCAATGTTCTGGAGATGTATATACAAATAATGATAAATATAAAGAATTAGTTAATAAATGTATGAATAAAGATAAACTTAGTTGTGATCAATTAAAATCAAAAGTAGATAAAGATATTAAAAAAATATATGAATTTAATGGTGCTCAAATGTGGGCAAATAAAATTATTAAAGAAATTGAGTACAAAACAAAAAATATTGAAAAAAAAGAAGATAAAGAAGAAAAAATGAAACAAATAATTAGACATAATTATAATAATAGTGTTATAATTATTGATGAGGCTCATGAAATGCATAATAGTGAAAAAGATAGTAAAATAGTTCCCCCACAGTTAGAAAAAGTATTAAAATATGCTTCAAATTTAAGATTAATTTTTCTTAGCGCGACACCTATATATGATAAACCGCAAAATATTATAAGTATGATTAATTATTTTTTAATAAATGATGGAAGAGAAATAATGAAAGAAAATGAAATATTTAATGCTAGTGGAAATTTAAAACCAGCTGGTAAAATAATATTAGAAAATAATATAAAATGTTATGTATCTTATTTACGTGGTAATAATCCATATGATTTTCCAATAAGATTATCAGCAAAATATAATATACCTAATAAAATGTTAAATCTTTCTAACTATCCATTAAAAGATATAAATGGTAAAATATTAGATAAAGATGATACAATAAAACATCTTGAATTAGTAAATTGTCCGTTTCAAGGAGAACAATTAAAACTTATAAACTATTATATTAAAAATGCCCCTGTTAAAAATATTAAAGGTGATGATTTTGAATCTATTTATAATAATAAAGTTAAATTTATCAATAAACTAAATGATACTACTAAAAATATAAATAACAAAAATAATAAAAAAAATAAAAATAATATTATAGAAAAGAAAAATATTAAAAATAATGACATAAAAAATAATTACATAAAAAATAATGACATAGAAGATAATGACATAGAAGATAATAATATAGAAGATAGTGATGAATATGATATAGATATTTCTCAAAATGTTGCTTATTCAAGAGAACGTCAAATTAGTAATTTTATATATCAATCTTTAAGTGAATCTAATAACAATATAAATTTAGTATCAGGTCATTTAGGATTGGATCAAGTAGCTATAAAACAACCTAATAAATACACTTATAAATTTAAAAATAAAGATTATGCAAAAAGATTTATGTTACCAGAATTAAAAAATTGGGGTATTAAAATAGCTAATATTTTGGAAAGAGCTCTTGAAAGCAACGGTCCAATTTTTGTATATAGTTTTTTTAAAGATTCTGGTATATTACCTATTGCTTTTGCACTTGAAATGAATGGGTTTAAAAGATATAATCAACACAATTCACCAATACTTGAAAATGAGTATAAAGATACATCAATTTATAGAGGTGACTATATTATTTATTCTGGAGATCTATCATTATCACAGTATGCAAAAGAATATTTAAATGAAAGACAAAATATGATAAAAAAAAAAAATGTAAAAGTATTTATTGGAACAAAAAAGGCAAGTGAAGGTATAAATTTATTTGGATATAGAGAAGTACATATTTTAGAACCTTGGCATAATATAAATTTAATAGAACAAAGTATAGGAAGAGTTATTAGAACTGGTAGTCATTTACATTTACCACCACAAGACAGAAATGTTTCAGTATATCAATATGCTACAACTTTAAAAGATAGAGAGACATATGATTTAAAAATTTATAAAATATCAGAAAAAAAAGCAATTAATTCTGGAATTGTTGAAAAAATATTAAAAGAAAATGCTTTTGATTGTGAATTAAATAAAGAAGTTAATATTTATAGTGAAAAAGATTATAGTAAAGAAATACAATTAAATACATCAAATAATAAAAATATAAAAATATCATTAGCTGATAAACCCTATTCACGTAGTTGTTTTTATATGAAAGATTGTAATTTTAAATGTTCTAATACTGATACTGATACTGATACTGATAATAACGATATAATTAATAATACTAAAAATAAAACTAAAAGTAAAAAAATAATACTTAAATTAAAAACAAAGAAAAATATAAAAAATGATGATAATTATTATAAAGATTTTCCTATAATGAGATTTAATATAGATAAAGATATAGATGAATATAAAAACTTAATTAAACAATTAATGAAAAGTAATTTTAATATTAAAATTATTAATTTAAAATTATATATAAAAAATATAATTGATGGTATAGATAATAGTATATTGAAGGATAATGAACCACAAATTAAAGTAGAAAAACTTACATATAAAAATAAAGATAAAAAACTTACATTAAAAAATAAAAAATTTGAAGAAACACAAACTAATAATGACGATGATAATAATACAACTAATATTATTTTTGAAGAATCATTTTATAAAGCAATACAAGATATTATAAATGAAGATACTTTTATAATAGATAAATTTAACAGAAATAGTAAAATTGTTGTATCTGGAGATTATTTAAGATTAATACCAGAATATAATTTAATACCTAATATAGGAATACAAAAACAAAATATAAAACCATATAGTTCAGCATTATCAAAAATTAATTTAAAAGAATATATTAATAAATTAAGTGAAAAACAAATATTATTATTAAGTGAGACAGAATATGATTACCATGAAGTTATTAATAAATATGTAATTGAAAAATCAGAACAAATATATTATGGCACATATTCTAATTCTAGAGAATTTAAATTTAATGTTAAAATGAATTTAAAAGATGTTATTGAGTTTGTATTTTATAAATTATCTTATCAATTTAAAAACATAATAATAAAAACTATTTTAGAAAAAAAAATAAATAATGTTACATTAACTATAAATGAAACTAAATTAGAATCTATCATAAATAATAATATTGTATTATTAAAACATATTTATCCAGATAGTAAAGAACATAAACAATATGAAAAAAATATTTACGGATACATTATTAAAAATATAAATGATTTAGAATTATTTAATTATAATACACAAATTAAAAAATTTGAAATAGATAATGGTAATTTAAAAAAAATTATTGAATATAAATATGACTTATTACAGAAAACCTCAAACAATAAATTATTTGGATTTTTAAAATATGAAAAAAATAATGAAATTGTTTTTAAAATAAAAGATATTGATGAAAAAGGTGATAAAAAATCTGTAAAAGGTATTACATGTAAAACTATGACAACAAGTAATATAAAAAAAAATTTACATAGTCTTGATTCTAAAATAATAAAAAATTTAAAAAATAATAGTATTTCAAGTTTATGTATAGATGTTGAATTTTTATTACTAAGTAATGATAAAATTAAATTAAATAATAAAAAATGGTTTTATACTACAGAAGAATACTATATTTATTTTGAATACAAATAATTAAATAATTATATATATATATATATATATATATATAAAAATTGATTTAAAAAAATAAAATATAAAAATATATAATTATTATATAATTAGTATAACTTAAAAATTTATATTAAAATATTTAATATTAAATATTAAAAAAGTTCAGTAAATAATATTTATTATTTAATTTGATTTACAAAATGAGTGAAATAAAAGAAATTAGTAAAAATATAAATAAAGATTTATATAAAACTTTATTATTAGAAGAAAATATATATATTAAACCAGCTGATTTAAATAAAAAAATTGATGATATTATACTATTAAAATTAAAAAAAAATATTGAAGGTAAATGTGTAAAATACGGATATGTTATGCCAAACAGTATAGAAATAAAAAAAAGGTCATTAGGTATAATTAATAATGCAAGTTTTGATGGAAATACAATATATAAAATAAATTATACCGCAAATGTATGTAATCCAACAATAAATCAAATAATTCAATGTAAAATTGGACATATTAATAAATCACAAGTTATATGTTATATAGATATTAATGATAGTTCTCCAATAGAAATTTATTTATTCAAACATAATCATGTAGGAAATAATGAATTTTTAGAATTAAAAGATAATGATATCATAAATATAAAAGTTGGTATTAGCAATTTTAAATATAAAGATAATCAAATTATATGTATTGGTGAATTTGTAAACAAAGCATAATTTAAATTTTTTAAATTTTTTAAATTTTTTAAATTTTTTAAATTTTTTTTAATAATATAAAAAATTACTATATTCTTGAATTATATTTAAATAAACGTATATATTTTATAAATTAATAAAGACAAGTGAGCTTTTAAAAGACTAGAACTTATTTGATGGTTATTATATTTAAAGTATAATATTTATTTTTAATTATTTAATTTAATTAAATAATTAATTTCAAACTATATTTTAATAAAGATATATTTTTAAAAATATTTTTTAAATAATAGTTAATCATAGTATAAATTATTAGATTAGAATAAATTTTAAAATAATATAGTATTAAATAATAATATAAACATATTTATAGTTTAAATATAAAATACATTATATTTAATTAGAAATACATTATTAAAAATTAAAATACGTGTTTTGTTTTAGAAAAATCACATTATAAAGATTAAAAAATAGTTTTAAAAATGAATACTATAATAAATGATAGTGTATGTATAAAAAATAATTTATTATGTTCTAGTTATAAAAATAAATATAATAATACTCAATGTACAAATAAAAGAAAAAATAATTTATTATTTTGTGGAAAACATAAACACATGAAAGATATAATATTTAAAAATGATTCTAATCATTCTAATGATTCTAATGATTCTAATGATTCTAATGATTCTAATGATTCTAATGATTCTAATGATTCTAATGATTCTAATGATTCTAATGATTCTAATGATTCTAATGATTCTAATGATATAAATTATAAGTATAATAATAATTTAATTAATATAATTAATAATGAAAATATAGGTTCAAAACGAAAAGTATTAAAAACATTAGAAAAAAATAAATATTATTATGACTATTTAAATATTAGAAAATCATATATTAAAGAAAATACTAAATATATAGAATTGGTTGATTATATTGAGAACATTAAATTAGATACTTATCCGTTACCAAGAATAAATGCGTCTTTAGAACATTATAAAATTATTAAAACATATAATAGTTCGCAATTTTTACAAGCAATTAATAATATAGAAAAGTTAAATTCATTTTTTATACTATTATTAAAAGCAAATCAAAATATGAATAAACTTATAAAATTACAAAGATTTATAAAAAAATTATTAATAAATTATAAATTACGATTAGTTGGTCCTGCTGTTAATAATAGAAGTTTATGTATTAATGATACTGATTTTTTTACATTAGATGAATTAAAAGATATTTCTAATGGTGATTTTTTTTCATTTAAAGATGAAAAAAAATTTATTTATGGATTTCATATAGATAGTATAACACAATTACTTTTTAAAAGTGATGAACATTATTTTGAACAATTTAAAAAAAAAATAAAAAATAAACAGATTATTATAAATAATAATAGTATAAATTTATGCTACCATCAATTTATAAAATTATTATGTAATCATTATAATAAAATAAAAGTATTAAATCCTTATACACGGTTTTCAATAGATAATAATACTAAATTAAACATAATTACTTTATATGCTAAAACAGAATACAATATTAATAAAATAATAAATACTAATAATGATATATTACCAGTTGATATGAAATTATTTGTAAAAAATAAATGTTTAGAAATATTTCAAAAGATTGATTTATATGGTTATCAAACAGATATTAATTGGTTATATAATCAAAATACAAAAATTTTAAAACTATTTTATAAAAAATTAGCCTTATTATGGAATTTTGAATTTGGATTAAACCATGAAGCTAGATATAAAATAGCACAGACAAATCACTTATTTAATAATTTACACGATATTATGACATCACCAGATGATAAATATAATTTATTAGATAAAATATTAGACCCTGTCACTATTATGGTTAGTAATGGTGCTACTGAACCTGATAGACAAAATGGTTGTATTATAATTTTATATGCATTGGCTTTTATTAATAATAGATGTGTATTAGCAAATCCTTGGTTATCGTAGAATATTTATATAAAATATTATCAATAATTACTAATTAAGCATATTAATACTTTTATTTTTATAATTTTATTAATGTCTTAATTTTAATATAATTTTATATAAAAATTTATGTTGTTCTTCAATAGTATCAGGTATTTTTTTTGAAAAATCATAAGGATTTTTAATAATTAAATCTAATATTTTATTATCTATATATGATTTTTTAGTAACAGACGGAGTATTATTTAATTTATTAGATACGTGCTCGCTACACTTATTTATTAATTCTCTTACTTCATTTTTTACCATTCGTTTTTTTAATTTATGTTCTTTAAATAATTGTTGTAAATAATTAATAATATGATGATTACCATACCACGTTCTAAACATTTTAGGTGTTATATAAGCATTATAATTATCTTGGAAAAAAGATTGTATATGTTCTGGTGTAATTAATTGATGTATTTTTTTATTATTATGTTGATTTATATGATTATATTTAAAAAGAAAATCATCTTCTGAAGCATTTTCTATTAATTTTTTTAATAATTTACTAATTAATATATTATCATCTGTATAGCTATTTACAATACTTTTTTTACCTATGAATTCTATTTTGAATTTATTGTTAGCTAGAAAATGTATATGCTTTTTTTTTAAAGTAGTTATACCATAAGACTTATTATCTTTTGCATAACATTCATTACCAATACGAAAATGATATAATTTTAACATATATATAATAATTGGTATATAATCATTAGGTAAATCCCACTCTTCATATTTTTTATTAGTTAATTTATTTAACATATATTCATTATCTTTTTCTATTTTTAAAATAGATTTACCTAATTCCATAACATCATCATACTTACGTTCATTACGTTTTTTAGTATATTTAGTATTATATATATATTGTCTTCTTCCTCTGGCATCTGTTCCAATTGCCTGTATTTTATTATTCTCAGATTTTGATATAACTAAATCTTTATAAGCAGGAGGTATATAAATACTCTCTATTCTTTTAATTAAATCTTTATCTGTTATAACTTTTTCATTTATAATATGAAATTGTTTTTTACTTTTATATAATTGTTTTTTACTTTTATATAATTGTTTTTTACTTTTATATAATTGTTTTTTAGTATCTAATTTAGATTTGTGTTTATTTGTTTTTTCATTTAATTTTTTATAACTCCAGAACTGTCTTTTATTATAATTAGAATTATTTTTAAGAATTGTCATTATAACTACTATAGTAGACTTATCTCAAATAGTAGGGAGTCGTTAAAGTGATAAATCACACGATTTTTAACACCTTGAACTTATTTAATCTTTATTATATTTAAACCATATATTTATTTTTAATTATTTAATTTTATAAAAATAACAATTAATAATTAATAAAATTAATAATTAATAAAATTAATTATTAATAAGATAATTTAAATTTAATAAATTATTGTGTAGCACATTCAACTTTCTGTCCTTTCATATTTGGAAGTTCATTATCTTCTTGTTCATTAAATAAGTCTTCCTCATTAATTTCATTTATGTTTTGTGGTTTAAATTTTGAATTACTACTTTGCTTATCATTATAATCTGTCATTTGTTTATCAGTTATATTATTTTCAATAGTACTTTCTAATTGTAAATCCCATACTTGTTTTTTTGGTATTGGTAAAATTTTAACTAAATACTTGGATCTTTCTTCTTCTAATGAATCAGGAAATACAATATCAAAATTAATTAATAAATCTCCGTTATTCATGTTATTTAAACTTGGCATTCCTTCCTCTTCTACAATCATTTTTTGATTAGGTTTAATAATTTCATTATGTTTAATTCTGATAACCCTCCCATCTAAATGTTTAAAATAAAATATAGTTTTAGTTAATGCTTCCAGAAGTGATATTGATTTTTTCATAATTAAATTATTACCTTCTCTTCTAAAACCGTTTTCCTCATTTTTACAATTTACAGATATAATTAAGTCTCCACAATCACTACAATCGGGAATCCAATCAGATTCATTTTTAAAAGTAATAGTTGTTCCTGGAATAGAACCTGGTCTAACATAACAATCTAAATGTTTTTTAATCTTCATTAGTTTATTACCATTACATTTATTACAATATTTACTTGGATCTATCATTTTACCTTTACCTTTACAATTTCCACAATGTTGTATAGATTGTTGTATCATTGGACCTATTTGAACCATTTTTATAATTTTACCTTGTCCATTACAAGTTTTACAATTTTGAATAAATTCTTTACTTAAAGCACCAGTTCCTTCACATTTATCACAACATATAGTTTTATCTAAATCAATACCTATATTTTTACCACTATATACATCTATTAATGATAAATTAAGTGTTATTTTTTTATCAGGACTTTTTTGTGATTGTTGTTTTTGATGGGTATTTATATTCATTCCTTGAAAACTACTCATACCTGGAAACCCGCCCATACCTCCACCTCCACCTCCATTAAACATAGATTGAAAAATATCAAATGGATTAACACCTGCCGACATACCTACATTATCTTCTCCATCTATAATACCAAATTGGTCATAGTGTTTACGCTTATCAGGATCTCCTAGCGTTGCAAATGCTTTACCAACTTCTTGAAATTTAGATGTTGCATTAGGATTATTAGGATTACGGTCGGGATGGTGTTTTAAAGCCGCTTTTTTATATGCTTTTATAATTTCATCATCAGTAGATGTTTTTGAAATATCTAAAATAGTATATAATTCATCTTTTTTACTCATTTTAAAAATAAATAATTAATAATTATAATAACTTAAACAGATTAAATAATTTAAATAACTATATAGTTTATATATTTATATAATTATTTTAGATTAAACATATTTAAATAATTTATCTTTAAATTTTTAAATTTATAAATATATTAAATATTTTTATATTATTTTAAATAACTTTTTTACATTATTAAATTCATAATCACATAAATTTTTTATAACATTTTTTAACTCAAATAATTTTTTATTTTTATCGTTATTCATAATAACACTTGATAATAAATGTGTTTCCAGAATACTATATATATATTCAAAATTACTAAAAATTAATGATATATTATTAATTATATAATTAGAACATATACTATATACATTTGGTGTATTTATATATATTGTATCTTCTAAATAATCTGTTATTTCTATCATAAATTTATCTAAATAATCCTTTGTTTTTTTATTATTATCTTTTTTATGATTCATATATTTTTTATAAGAATTATTTATATTACTTGTAGTATCATCATTAATATACTTTAATAAAATATCATTTGTAAATTTATCATAACTAATTTTTTTAATAAATTTTAATAATATTAAAATAACTGTTGATGATTTAATATGCGTTGTTAGTTGTTTATGTGTTTTTGTAAATAAATTAAATATTTTTGGTTTATTTAAATTATTTAAATGATTTAAATGATTTAAATTATTATTATTATTATTATTATTATTATTATTATTATTATTATTATTATTATTATTATTATTATTATTATTATTATTATTATTATTATTATTATTATTATTAT
>Ga0105054_10009470_pt1 | contig 12612 bp, 13 predicted proteins | sample BON02_FD_78091 | JGI IMG/M metagenome (GOLD analysis project Ga0105054, IMG submission 78091) | Freshwater microbial communities from Lake Bonney liftoff mats and glacier meltwater in Antarctica - BON-02 (megahit assembly) | ecosystem: Environmental > Aquatic > Freshwater > Ice > Glacier... | reverse complement strand
TTCGCGTTCCCGTTTCTGCTTGGCTGACCCGCCGGCTGAGCCTTCCTTCAAAGAGACAGATCGCGTTCAATGGGCGTGCGCGACAAGCAATCCGACGGCTTCCGGCGAACGTGAAGCCGAGGAGACAGGCTTGCCCAAAATGAACATGATCCGTCTGAAGAGCGCAGGCATGAGAGCAATGGTCCGTCCGCCCAATTGATCTTTTTGATTGAGCCACGGCACCCTTGGTCGGGGCGATCGCTGTCTTGGAAGGACATCACCGGGGACTAATCTCTCATCGAGGCTAGCTCGAGGAGAAAAAAATGCTTGCTGTTGAAGAAGTTGCCAGTCATTTCGGCCTGAGACCGGACACGGTCCGACGCAAGATCCGGACGGGTGAGATCGATGCGATCCACATCGGCAGGGTCTACCGCCTGGCATGGCCGGATGTCTGGGCTTGCGAAGATGGACCGACGCCGAAACGAGCGCGAAGCACCCGCTATCAAGAAGATCTGCTGGGCAAGAAGGTCATCGCCGGAGCGCTAAGCGTCAGTGTGCGCACGTTCGAGCGGTGGATCGATGACGGGCTGCCGACGCGGAACGTGTTCGGGACCGTCCGCTGCAACCCGCACGACGTGAACGACTGGCTGAAGCTGCGGGGGGTCGACCTGCCCCCGGGCTGGTGGGCATGACGCAGCCGGTTCGTCGCACAGATGCTACAGGTGTCATCGCGACACGAGCGGGAGGATTCTGGCTGTCGCACAGGCGACGCTGGCGACCGGCAGCTGGATCAGGAACGCCGAGGTGGTTTTGATGCAGGGTCCTCCGGGCGTCGGGAAAAGCCATCTCCTCGTAAGCCTCGGAGTTCGGGCGATCCAGCTCGGCTTACCGGTTCAGTACTTCCGCTTCGACGCGTTGCTGACCGCGCTGGCGGCCGACGCACATGTGCCTGTAGCGCGACAATCTGGATCAGAGCACCTCACCTTGATTGTCGCGCTTCACTGCAACTTGCGCGGTGTGACATGCACCGCTCGCAAGCAGGGTTGGTCTGTCATCGAAGCCCTGATGAAACCGTCAGATCAGTTGATCGCAGAAATGCGCCTCGGCTGAATATTGAACTCTGCCAGCAGCGCAGCCAAACATGCTGGGCAGTTACGAAATATCCATGGTGAGGGAAGCTTCCTGAAAGTCTGGATTTCTGGCCTCGATAACCGAAATATACGGCTTTTTAGAAGGTTAAGCTACCCTCACCACCACTTCATGAATTTTTCAGGTTGGTTTTGTTCAGTGCTGGGCGGACTTAAGTATGCAAATCGTCCGCTATGTAGCCGTCCTCAACGCAAGGGGACTGTGGCTGTCAAGCTCAGGAATGGATGCGCCGATCCGATTCTGTTCCAGTTGTAAATTCGCTGCCGCTGCACGATAGTCTATCGTCAGCACTTCGCCAGCCGCGACAACCTGGCGCCCTGCGACCCACACATCCCGTACGGATCGACCAGCCGACGAATAGATCAGGTTGCGCAGCGGATCGCGCATCGGCATCATGTTGGGCTCCTCCAGATCACAGACCACCAAGTCGGCCTTCGCCCCTGCGGCCAGACGTCCAATATCGTCGCGCCCAAGCAGCCTGGCCGCGCCGATGGTAGTGGCGTGAAACACGCGGGCCGTCGTGCAGGTATGAAGCGGACCGGCGGCAACTCGTGCCAGCGTCTCGGCCATCGCCATTTCCTCAAACAGGTTCTGGGGGTGGGTGTCGGTGCCGATGGCAATATTTACTCCGGCATCCATATATGCGCCCAGATGGTGCATGATCGTGCCATCGCGGGCAAAGGGCGTCGGGCAATGGGCAACCGAACTTCCGGTTTCCGCCAGCAGGTCAAGATCGTGGCGGCGCGGCCAGTGGACCCACGGGTGCTCATCCGTGAACACGGCATGGCCGATGATGGTGTTCTTACCCAGAAATCCGATCTTGTGCAGCCACTCGATCGACGTCATGTCATTTCGCCGTGCCATCTGGTTGAACTCGGGATAACCCTGCGCGCCGTGTGTGTGCAGGGGTCTTCCAGTGCGGCGGGCAAGATCGGCCGAGGCGACAAGCATTTCTTCGGTACAGGTATCGACCTGCGCCGGTGAGACCAGTGCCGACAGCATGCCGCAGGGATGGGCTTCTGCGGCATTCATGACTTCCATCGCCTCCAGAAAATCCGCCTCGCCCAGATCGGGCGCCCAGTCGAACTTTGTCTCTTGTCCGGTATCGGTCCACCAACGCGCCGAGCGATACATGGGCGCAGCCCAGCAGCGCAATCCGCTTTCCGCCAGAAGGTTCAGCCAGCCGGGATAGGCGTGACTGAGATCGACGATTGATGTTGTGCCTGCGGCCAGCATCTCGGCCAGACCATAGCGGGCCGAAGCGGCCTGTGCTTCTGCATCGGGCAGAAAGCTTTGCCTGAACCCTGTGCGTGCACCATAGAACAGACGCGGATTGCCGGCCTCTTCGACGAATCCGCGAAAGATCGGGGTCTGGGTCGGATGGCAATGGATATTGATCAGACCGGGCATCACAAGGCGTCTGCGGCCTGCCAGTTCCACATCCACGGTGCCTGCAAAATGCCCCCCCACCTGAACCAGTCGATCGTCGGTCCAGGCTACGTCGCCGCTCTTGTGATAGACATGTTCACTGGCCAGTGCGTCCCAGCCGATGATCCACTCGGCACCCCGGATGCAGGTTGTTACGGGTCTTTGCGACATGGCTCCGTCGGGCATCTTGCAGTCTCCTCTGATTGGGGCGTCGTCTGCGGTATACCCAAGGGATGCCGGGTGTATTGTCGAACGCGGTGCAATCCCCCTCCGCGTCCGCCTGTCCATCAGAGGCAGGCAAGGCGCGGAGGGAGTTTGCGGGGATCAGTTGACCGGAGCCGTCATGCCGCGAGCGGCGCCAACAGTATCGTTCCAAACCGTGGCACAGCCTTCATAGACACGCTCGCACCGCTCGGCCCAACCGCCCAGAACCACATCTTGCGAAAGGGTGCGCAAGGTCGTCACGTCCGCAGGGTCCAGTTCGACCAGCTCCAGATCGTAGGCGGTGTAGATCGGGCTGTCGCAGGCTCCGCCTGTCGTGCAGGAAACGGCAAGGTCGCTCGTCCGGTTGGCAGCCGCCCATAGATCGCCCTCGAGCTTTGCGAAATGACCAGAAAGTTTCGTCTGTTCTTCGCCTGTCAATCCGTCCCACCACTCGGCATTCACCACATGGGCCTGAATCGCGCCCGAAACGGCCAGAGGCAGCACATGGGTCGTCACCTCGGGCCATTTGCCGGTATTGGCCGAGTTGGCTGAGGTGATGCCGCAGGTGGCCACGCCGCGCTGAAGGGCCGGATACACCTCGGGGAAGGGCAGGGTGACCGGGCTTGCCCCCAGACCCTCCAACAGCATCGACATCGACGCGGTGAAAGACCGCACCTTCATGCCGCGCAGGTCGGCGAGCTTCGCAATTGGTTCGCTGCAAAAGAAGATCTGCCCGCCGAACGGCCAGATCGCAACCGAACGTACGCCAAACCGCTCTTCAAGGCGGGCCGAGAACACGTCCCGATAAGCCCCGACCGCGCCCGCAAGCTCTTCGAGGTTCAGCGAAACGCCGATCAGATCGATGCCTTCCAGAAAAGGATCGTCCGAGGCGACCTGTCCGACCTGCATCGAGATCACGTCGAAGGTGCCCGCGCGGGCCAGACGCAGCCCGTCGGTGGTACTGATGCCAAGCGCCTGGAATTCGCTGCGCTCGACCGTGAAGCCATCCGCCCTTATGGCGTCCATGACCGCAGTCTCGATGGGGAATTCGGCGCTTGACGCCAGCGACTGGCTGAGCCAGCGGATCGGCGTGTCAGCAAAGGCCGGCGCCACGGAACAGGCAACGGCAAGCGAAAAGGACGCGAGTCTGGTTCGGATCATTGGGTAGTGCTCCTGTTGTGAAAAATGGACGGATCGGGGGTGGTCTCGGTTGCGGCCAGGGGCCTGCGGAACATCTGGCCCCACCGCGTGGCCTGCGGCGAATCTATATTGAGGATTTGCAGCGCCTTCCACACGACGGCGGCCGTAGAGTCGAATAGCGGAATACCAAGCTCGCGCTCGACGTCTTCTGCGAGAGCCGCGCCGCGCATGTTGGTGCACATGATGACGACGGATTCGGCGCCTGCTTTTGCGACGGACCGGCACATTGCCATCACCTCATCGTCGGTGATGTCCGAAAAGGAATAGTTGTCCGATATTCCGGCATGGGCTTCGGACACGATGTCGTAACCGGACCCGGCATAGTTCGCGATGATCCGGTCCTGCACATCGCCGGTGTAGGGTGATACAAGACCAAAACGGCGATTGGGTGTCGTGTCGATCAGTTCGTTCAGCGCCAGTACCGAGGTGCAGGCGGCAACCCCCGTCGCATCGGTGATTTCGGCACACAGGGTCCTGTCCCGGTCAAAGCCCAGCCAGCTTGCCGCAGTCCCGCTCCAGCAGATCACGCCGACCTTTGCATCCGACAGCAGACGCGCCGCAGCCACCATCGGTGCGCTGTCGAACTGCGCCAGCGCATCCTGCGACAAGGCGATGCGCGTGACCGGAAAACGCGCGAAATGTGCCGTCGCATCGGGGACATCCGAAAGGATGGCCGAGGTGACCGGTTCCAGAACGGTGTTCGAGGATGGGGTCAGAACCCCAAGCAGATGACGTTTCATGGCTTCATATCCGTTTTGCTCAAGGCATCATTGCCAGGGCGAGGGGACTGATCCGGTCGATGTCCGGTACGCTTGCGGTTGTGCGGTCCTGTTCGCGTTGCAAGGCCCGGGCCGCAGCGTCCCAGTCAATGGTCAGCACGCGCTTGTCGGCGACCACCGGTTTTCCATCCACCCAGACATCCCGGACGCTCCGTCCGCCGGAAGAATAGATCAGGTTTCTGAGAGGATCGCGCATGGGCAGCATGTTTGGTTCGGACAGGTCGCAGACCACCAGATCGGCCTTTGCGCCCGGGGCAAGACGCCCTATGTCGTCTCTTCCCAGCACCTTGGCCGCGCCGATCGTGGCAGCATGGAACACGCGGGAGGTGTTGCAGGTGTGACGCGGCCCGGCGGCAAGGCGCGCAATTGTTTCCGCCATGCGCATTTCCTCGAACATGTTCTGCGGATGGGTGTCTGTGCCGATGGCTATATTCACCCCGGCATCCATGTAGTTGCCCAGATGGTGCATCATGGTGGCATCGCGTGCAAAGACCGTGGGGCAATGGGCAACCGACGTACCTGTCTGCGCCAGCAGCTTCAGGTCAGACCGGCGCGGCCACAGCAGCCAGGGATGCTCGTCGGTGAACACAGCATGGCCAATGATGGTGCGATCCCCCAGAAAACCGATCTTCTGCATCCACTCGATTGGGCTCATATTGTGGCGCCGGGTCATTCCGTTGAACTCTGGGAAACTTTGCGCTCCATGAGTATGAAGCGCGCGGCCGGTGGCGCGGGAAAGCTCTGCCGCTGCCACCAGAAGCTCTTCGGTGCAGGTATCGATCTGCGCGGGCGACACCAGCGCCGACAACCTGCAGCAGGGATGCGCCTCTGCCATGTCCATGACCTGCCGTGCCTCGTCAAAGGCGGCGGCACCCTTGTCCTCTTCCCAGTCGTATTTGGTTTCTTGGCCGGTATCAGTCCACCAGCGGGCTGATCTGAACATGGGCGCGGCCCAGGCGCGCATTCCGCTTTCGGCCAGCAGCGGCAGCCATCCCGAATAGGCGTGGCTGAGGTCAACGATAGATGTGGTGCCGTTGGCCAGCATTTCCGCCAGACCATACCGCGCAGAAACGAGCTGAGCCGCCTCGTCCTGGAGAAAGTTCAGACGGAAATCCTGGCGCGACGAGTAGAACAGGCGCGGGTTCCCGAACTCTTCCACGAAGCCGCGAAAGATGGGTGTTTGGGTTGGGTGGCAGTGGATGTTGATCAGCCCCGGCATCACCAGCCGCCCAGCGCCGTCAATCTCTTGATCGACACGGCCATCGTAATGCCCACCGACCTGGATGATCCTGTCGCCCTCCCAAGCAACATCGCCGTCACGGATATAGGCATGCCGCCCCCCCGCAGGATCCCAGCCGATCACCCAGTCAGCCGAACGTATACAGGTGACCGACGGGTTCAGTACAGCAGTCGAGGCAGCCATGTGATCATCTCCGGAAAGGCGGTCATCATCGTGACCAGAAAAAGCATGCACGCGAGGAAAGGCAGAACACCGCGAATCACTTCTGACACCGAACCCCGCGCCCGCACCGCCTGCACGACATAAAGGTTCATCCCGACGGGGGGGGTGATAAGCGCGATTTCGCACATGACAACAAGGAAAATGCCGAACCACAATGGGTCGTATCCGCTGGCGATCACGATGGGAAACACGATCGGAATCGTCGCAATCATCAGAGCGAGCGAGTCCATGAAGCAGCCCAATAAAACATAAAACAACACCAGCACGGCGATCATCTGCCAGCCCGGAACGTCAAGCTGTGCCATAGCGCCGGAGATCTGGCCTGGAATCCCCAGGACACCGACGATAAAATTCAGATAGAATGCAGCAATGAGTATCAATAGGGTCATTGCAGTGACGCGCACCGTGGTCAGAATGCATTCATAGAGCATCGACCAAGTGAGTTCGCGGTTCAGGGCGACCAGCAGCAACGAGGCCGTGACACCAAGGCCCGCTGCCTCGGTCGGTGTGGCCCAGCCACCATAGATGCTGCCCATCACGATTCCAAAGATTGCCAACGGCGGCAGAAGATCCCGCAATCGCTTGCGCCGCACCTCCCATGGGACAGGGTCGGACCTCGTGCTGATCGAGGGGTCAAGGGTGCTTGCCAAGATGATGACACCCATGAACAGAAGCGCCAGCAGCACACCCGGCACCACGCCCGCCAAGAACAGCTGTCCTATCGATGTGTTCGTCAATGCACCATAAATGATCAGGTTGATCGACGGGGGGATCAGGATTCCAAGTGTCGCACCGCTTGCCACCGTGCCGAGAACCCACTTTTCCGAATAGGCCTTGCCCCGGAAAGCGGGGAACGCAACCGTGCCAATGGTGGCGGCCGTGGCGACGGACGAACCCGAGATCGAGGCGAACAGCGTCGATGCGGCGATGTTTGTGTGCAACAGCCCACCGGGCAGGCGCCGCAGCCAATCATCCAGCGCCACATACATCCGTTCGGTGATCTTGCCGCGCACGAGGATTTCGCCCATCAGGACATAGAGCGGAATGGCGACGAGCAGAAAGTTGTTCAGCGTGCTCCACATCAGTGTGCCGAAGGGTTGAAACATTGTGGTTCCGAAGAACCACCAAGCCGAAAGAACCGCCGTCAGAAACAGTGCCGACGCGATATGCAGGCCGATCGTGAGCATAAACAGCATCACGCAAAAGCCGATAGCGATTGCGCCGATGCTAACCATCAATTCTCCTGTTCGATGTCATGTTCGGTTTTTCCTGTCGGTCCGATCGGGGGCTGTGTGCGGTCCGCCAACATAAGCTTCGACGTCTTCCTCCGGGCGCGTCACGCCGTAGTCGAAATCGATGACCTCGGGCTTCACTAAGAGCAGAAGCAAAGCGCGCAGGGCGTGTAGGACTGCCATGCAAGCAAAAAACGTCATGCCGAATGCCCAGAGACCCTGTGGAATCCACATCGGTGTCTGCAGTGGGGTGTTCGTGCGGGTCTGGAACAGAAACGTCTCGTCCAGCGTCATGATGGCGGAACGGGCGAAGAAGACCACGACCCCCGCCAGCGCCAGATAGGCCAAGACATGCAGCATGCGCCGCACCGCAACGGGCAGGAAACGGAACAACAGGTCAATCCGGGTGAACTCCCTTCGGCTTAGAACATGCGCCATGCCGATTGAGCCTACCATCGCCAACACATATCCGCCAACTTCGTCAGTACCCTGAAGCGAAAATCCCATCAGCTTGCGCGCCAGCACGTCCACCGTGATCAGCAAAGCCAGCATAAGAACTGCTGCGCCCGCAATAAAAGCCATCAGCTCCGCAAGTCGGTCGAGGCCAGCAAACAGAACCGTTGACAGTTTCGTCATCCTTGATCCTGAGTGCCGGTCAGCCATTCCACGGCATTCCGCCACAAAAGCCCTTGCTGCCAAAAATGCAAAAGCCAGAATTCTGCGAGATGCAATCAACGATTGTCTTGACCAGTCGGCCTAGCCCTGCGCGTGAAACGCTGATGTGGGGGGCGTCTCGGATCATGTGGTATAGACCCCGCCGGTGACGTTGATCGCCTGTCCGGTCATGAAACGCGCCGCCTCTGAGCACAGGAACAGCACGACACCCGCCACATCCTCGGGAGTTTCCAGACGGCCCAGCGGGGTTTGCCGGATATAATCGGCGATCACCTCGTCGCCGGTGATGCCGCGCAATTCCGCCTCCCAGGCGATTTCGCGGGTCTGCATTCCGGTGGCAACGAACCCTGGGCAGACGGCGTTCACCCGGATGCCCAGTGGCGCCAACTCGCGGGCCAGCCCTTGGGTCCAGCCGACGACGGCGAACTTGCTGGCCGAATAATGGGCCAGAAACGGCGCGCCCACCTTTGCCGCCAGCGATGCGGTGTTCACGATAACGCCTGACCCGCTGGCGCAGAAATGCCGCGCGGCGATCTGGTTGGTCAGGAACACACCCCGCGCATTCACATCCATGTTGAACGCCCAGTCGTCGTCGGTCAGCTCCAGTGCGGGGCGCATGGTGGAGACGCCGGCATTGGCGATACAGATGTCCAGCCCGCCCATCCACGTGACGGCAAGATCCATGGCCGCCTGAACCGCGCTGCGATCGCGCACATCGACGGACACGCCATGGTGTCCGGGGCCAAGGGACTCGGCTGCCTGCGTTGCGGCTTTGCCATTCAGATCGGCGATCGTGACCGTCACGCCCTGGGCTGCCATCGCCCGGGCGATGGCATTGCCGATACCGGTGGCACCCCCGGTGACGAAGGCACGTTTGCCGTCGAGATCGGGGCAGGACTGTCTGGGAAGGTCTTTTGCGCTCATCCGGGTCTCCTTGGAGAGAAATAAACAAGATTCGACATGATGAGCAACAAAATTGTTTGCCCGACTTGTCGAATGTTCTTTTATGTGCGGTTCGGAAAACGTAGGGGGTGCTTTTATGTGCGATTCGGAAAACGAAGGGGTGACGGGATGGCCGAGGCAAAACAGAAGTTGCAAGCGCAGGATCGCCTGTCTTCGATCTTGCGGCGGCTGCATGCGGGCGGAACGGTTGCCGTTGCCGATCTTGCGCGCGAGTTCAGTATATCGGACATGACCGTGCGCCGCGATCTGGCCGAACTTGAACGCGACGGCCTGCTGGAGCGTGTCCATGGCGGCGCACGCCGCTCCGCCGCAGGGCCGCTGCGCCTGATCGACGATGTCGAGCCGACGTTTGACGCGCGCGCGGCGCATAACCGCTCCGCCAAGGCGGCCATTGCCCGGGCGGCGGCGCAGGCTCTGGCGGGGTTCCGCAGTATCGCGATGGACATCGGAACAACAACCCTGCTGGCCGCCGAGGCGCTGGCCATACAGCCCGGCGCAGACAAACAGCAGATCTTCACGAACAGCCTGCGGATTGCGGGGGTTGTGGCCGGGCGTGTGGGCGAGGTGTACCTGTCTGGCGGTCGGGTGCGCCCCGACGAACAGTCGCTGCTGGGGCCGGGCGCGATCAACGCCTTTGCCCATCTGAATTTCGAGGTGGCGGTTCTGGGCGTCTCGGGCGTGACTGACGAGGGTTTCTTCGATTATTCCATCGAGGAAACCGAAATGAAGCGCCTGTATCTCAACCGTTCGGCGCACCGGATCGTGTTATGCGATTCGTCGAAATTTCACCGCCTGTCGACCACGCGCATCTGCGCGCTTGGCGCGGTCGACCTCCTCATCACCGACGCGGCCCCGCCGCCCGAACTGGAATCGGCGCTGAAGGGTGCCGGGGTCGCGCTGCGCATCGCTGCGCCGAACTGAACGCAAACAAACAGGAGACCAAAGAATGGTGTTCGATTTTCTTGAGGGCAAGTCCAAGGCAATCATCTCGATGGTGCACATCGGGGCCCTGCCGGGTTCGCCGCTGTATGACCCGGATCGTGGTGTCGATGGCCTGATCGAAGGGGTTCTGGCCGATATCCGCAACCTTCAGGCCGGCGGCGTCGACGCCGTGATGTTCGGCAACGAGAATGACCGCCCCTATACCTTCAAGGCCACCCCAGCAAGCATCGCGGCGATGACCGCCGTGATCGCCGCCGCCAAGCCGTACCTCAAGGTGCCCTTCGGCGTCAACTATCTGTGGGATCCGATTGCCACGGTCGCCATCGGCGCCGTCACCGGCGCGAAATTCGTGCGCGAAATTTTTACCGGCGTCTTCGCCTCGGACATGGGCATATGGCAGCCGAACTGCGCAGATGCATCGCGTCTGCGCACCAATCTGCACCGCGGCGACATGAAGATGTTCTTCAACATCAACGCCGAATTCGCCCATTCGCTTGACCAGCGCCCGATCGAGCTGCGTGCGAGAAGCGCCGTATTCTCGTCGCTCGCCGATGCGATTCTGGTCTCTGGCCCGCTGACCGGACAACCGGCCGTGCAATCCGACCTGAAAAAGGTGTGTGAGGCCGTCACCGATGTGCCGGTCTTTGCCAACACCGGCGTGAACATCGACAACGTTACCGATGTGCTGTCGGTGGCATCGGGCTGTGTGATCGGCACGCATTTCAAAAAGGGCGGTGTGACCTGGAATGCGGTCGATCCCGACCGGGTGAAACGGTTCATGGACAAGGTGGAGAGCCTGCGTTGAACATGGGCGCCATCGCTCTGGGGCTCGATATCGGCACCACCTCGACCATCGGCATCCTGATCGGCGTTCCCGACAGGGTTCTGGCCGTGGCAACCCGCCCGGTGACTCTGCATGCGCCGAAAAGCGGCTGGGCCGAAGAAGACCCCGAAGAGTGGTGGCGCAACGTCTGTGATATCGTGCCCGATCTGTTGGCACAGGCCGGATGCGCCGCAGACGACATCACGGCCATTGGCGTGACAGGGATGTTGCCCGCCGTGGTCCTGCTAGACGGTGAGGATCGTCTGATCCGCCGCTCGATCCAGCAAAGCGACGGGCGCTGTGGCGCCGAGGTGCGCGAATTGCGCGCCGAAATCGACGAGGCGACGTTCATCGAACAGGCGGGCAACGGGTTGAACCAACAGCTTGTAGGTGCCAAACTGCGCTGGCTGGCCCGCCACGAACCCGAGGCGCATGCCCGCATCGCCACGGTATTCGGGTCATACGATTTCATCAACTGGCGTCTGACCGGCGAAAAGACCATCGAGCAGAACTGGGCGCTTGAGGCAGGGGTGACCGATCTGCGCTCCGGCAGCCTGTCGCGCGATCTGGCCGGGCGCACCGGCGTGCCGTGGCAAGCGTTGCCTCGCCGGGTGGAATCGCACGAGATTCAAGGCCATGTCACCCCGAAAGCCGCCACCGCGACCGGGCTGGCCGTTGGCACACCGGTTGTCGGCGGCGCGGCCGACATGATCGCCTCGGCCCTTGGTGCCGGTGTCACGCGCGACGGTGATGTGTTGCTGAAATTCGGCGGTGCCGTTGACATCCTGATCGCCAGCCGCACGGCCCGGCCCGATCCGCGTCTGTTTCTCGACTATCACCTGGTGCCGGGGCTGTTCATGCCCAACGGTTGCATGTCCACGGGCGGGTCGGTGCTGAACTGGGTCGTGCGCACCCTTGGCGGCGGGTTGGACCATGCAGCCCTTGACGCGCTGGCTGCAAACCGGCCAGCAGGCGCCGATGAGCTGAGCGTTCTGCCGTATTTCTTGGGGGAAAAAACCCCGATTCACGACGCCTCGGCGCGCGGCTTGATCGAAGGGCTGACCCTGTCCCACGACATCGGCCACATCTGGCGCGCGACGCTTGAGTCCTATGGATACGCGCTGCGCCACCACATCGACGTGCTGCAAGACTTGGGGCACCGCACCGAGCGGTTCATCGTGTCCGACGGTGGCGCGGCCAGCACCGTCTGGATGCAGATCGTCGCCGATATTGTCGACAGGCCGCTGGAACGGCTCACCGGTCATCCGGGGTCGTGCCTTGGCGCCGCGTGGACAGCCCTTGTGGGCACCGGACAGGCCGAATGGGACGGTATCGCAGCGTTCACAAGCACCGCCGGAACGCTAGCCCCAGACCCCACCAACCGCAAGACCTATGATCGCGGATATGCGCGGTTTGGCGATCTGTACGCCCGGCTTCTGGGCATGCGCCAATGATCCGGCCCATTGACGGGGTGGCGTGGGACATTGACGGCACCCTTGCCGATAGTGAACCACTGCACCTGCGCTGTCTGCTGAAGGTCTGTGGCGACTTCGGGCTGGATCTCAGCGGCGATCCCGACAAAAGGTTTCTGGGCACCCACATGCACGACGTCTGGCGCGCGCTTGCCCGGAACCGAAAGGAAATAGCCTGAACTTCGCGTTCCCGTTTCTGCTTGGCTGACCCGCCGGCTGAGCCTTCCTTCAAAGAGACAGATCGCGTTCAATGGGCGTGCGCGACAAGCAATCCGACGGCTTCCGGCGAACGTGAAGCCGAGGA
>Ga0105054_10009467_pt1 | contig 12618 bp, 8 predicted proteins | sample BON02_FD_78091 | JGI IMG/M metagenome (GOLD analysis project Ga0105054, IMG submission 78091) | Freshwater microbial communities from Lake Bonney liftoff mats and glacier meltwater in Antarctica - BON-02 (megahit assembly) | ecosystem: Environmental > Aquatic > Freshwater > Ice > Glacier... | reverse complement strand
TCTGCGCGGCAGCAGGTTGCAGCCAATCGACATACAATTCGCCCATCTCACTCAGCGTTTTGGCCGCTACGTCACTGCCAGTGGGCGCAATTGCCAATGCCTGTTCATAAGCCTGCAAGGCGGCTGTCCCATCGTTCAACGAGACATAGTTTGTGCCGATCGTTAACAGAGCGCGTGCTTCACGGGCAGGATCCTTCAGCGCGTGCCAGAGGGGGGCAGCCTGCTGATAGGCGGTGGTAGATTGTTCATATTGTTGTTGGCGACGATAGACACTGCCCATTTTACTCAGCAGACCAGCGCTGGTCTTCTGGTTAGCGAGGGTTTGAGCCAACGGTAAGGCTTGCTCATAGGCCTGCGCGGCCAGATCGTATTGACCATTGGCCGCATAGTCATCCCCCGTCTTGACCAGTGCGGTGACGGCTTGCTTGGGATCAGCGGTTGTTGCCCCAGTTTGCGGGTTTGGCGCGGCCTTCACGACTAGCGGAAAAAGCACGAGCCCAATCAACAGGGTCGCACAGAGAAACTGAAGTTTAAAAGTTCGAAAGCGTTTCATACTACCTCCATTCATGCAGAATGCATGAAATTCTATCCCAATCCTCTACTTATATCACGCAAAAGTTTTCCGCTGTAAGCACAGATGCGCTTTACTATATCATCGCGCCGCCCTAGAATAGCTTGCGATTCGCTGACGAATTATTCCTATTATACATGATAGAAGCGGATAGACAATGAAGTGTAAGCAAAAGGGGAACCAGAACCACAGATACTAAGTCTTTATGCAAGGAGAATATTTAGGTTACAATGTGAACTCCATTTGCAATAAAATTAATTAGACTATAGCTTCAGGTAAGATCAAGGAGAAAATTATGCATGGTAAACTTGTCAACTGGCGGCAAAGAATCGGAATAACGATAGTAGGCTTAATTTGTTTATTGCTGCTATTTAGACAAGCACTTGGTACAATTACAAGTAATAGCGTAGCTGTTTCTGCTACAGCAACCAATATACAAACTGATACTATAAATATAAAGGACAATGCCAACAACGTACTGGTGCAGCCGGTAGAGGCACCAGCCAAGGCAGTCGCACTGGACGGCATTCCCGTCGACACGGTTAGCGATCCGCAAGTGACCGGCTATCCCGACAGCCGCAAGGTAGTGCGCGACAGCCGTGACAATGTCTATGTAGCCTATCGCAAAAAAATCGCTGATGGCTCACTGCATATCTTCGTGGCCAAACTATCTAATAAGGGCAGCAAGTTTACCAATACAGAAAAGTCGATTGAAACAGAGCTCCTGCCTTACACACAGCGCGTGCCGTCGCTTGCGATCGACGCAAAAGACACCCTGCATGTGGTTTGGTATGGGACGGATGAAAATAGCACTGGCGATGATGATCGCCAAATCAAGTATACGCGTGCCCCGCTAACGTCGAGTGGAAAAATGAAATGGGAGCCGGTGATCAAGCCAGCCGGCGTCATTACAGGTTTTTCGACCATTTCACCACCATCGACATTGTGGCAAGAACACCCAGTGATCTTTGCCGGGACGAAACAGTCGCTCTATGTGGCGTGGGAAGGCAAAGACAGCGATCATCCACAAAATGCGCAGGTAAAGTGGATTAAGTCGCGTGACGGTGGCACAACTTGGAGCGCATGGCAAAATATTCCTGGCGATGACGCGCACTACTATAGCCGCCCGACCATTTTGTCCAGCGCTGATGGGCGCAAACTCTATCTACTGGCCTATGCCACTGGTGAAGACGAAACAGCGCAAATTGTCTGGACCCAATCTTTGGATAACGACAGCGATCCGGGCGACAAATGGGACAGTTGGCGTTATGTAGCCGATGTCGATGGCGATGGCATTAGTGATAGCGCCCAAGATCAGCGCCATCTGTCGGTGGTGATGGATAGCAAGGGGGTATTGCATCTGGTATGGCGTCAACGGCCAGAAGGTTCATCAACCACCGCCACACCGCAGATCCACTATGCTACACGTGCGCAGAATGGCAGTTGGAGCGCCGCTACCTTACTAATGCCCAATCTCGCGATCAATCAGTCGTTCCCCAGTATTACAGTGGACAAAGACGACCGGTTGTGGGCCGTTTGGAATGAAACCGAAGCCTTGCCTGGGTTCCCCAACGAAGAGCCAGCAACGGGCGAAATCCATGCAGCGAAGAAACCCGCGCAAGAAAAGTGGCAAACTATTGAGACCCCTGTCTATAGCGAAGGGCAACGGGCGCTCTACCCCAGCCTACGCTGGCAACGTCACGGGCCGAAATATGGTGTAGACCTGGTGTGGGTGGAAAGCACCGTCAGCGACCCGAACAACGCGACGTGTGTTGAGGATAAAAAGGATAAATGTAAGATTTACTATACGAATTTGGCTGGCCAATGAATGCTTAGACCAGTCAGGTTTCTAAAAACCTGACTGGTCTACACGCGGCCACTTACCAGACTGTTGCGTCCTGCAAACGGCGCAATTGCAACACGAATGAATCTTCCTTCAAATCGACCATATCATAGGTGATCGCCTGACCGGCGGCGACATCTTGCTTGAGCTTCGCCCCACCTGCCAGGCCCAGCGGTAAAAGCTTTTCACTGCGTGCGACAGTTGCCTTTTCACACATACCCACAACTGTATAACCGCCGCCCCCATCCAACGTTTCGCCTTCTTCCAGATCGCGCTTGGCCACGGTGATACATTCGGCCGTGGGCGTGGGCAAGGTAGAGCCGGTGGCCTGACCGTAGAGCACCGCATTGGCAATCGAAATTGGTGCTTCGACGGCGACCAAGTGGTAAGGCCGGTAGAGCAGATAATTTTGATCATTGCCGCCCGGCGCGAGATTGTAGGTCATCAGGTCTTCCTGCGTAAAAGGATGATCAGTACGGATCACGCAGAAGACGCCCATGCCTAAGGCGTTGGGCAACAAGGTTTTACCGTCGGCGGCAACACTGTTGGCCAGTTCGACTACGCCCTGCTGGCTCAAGATGCCACCTTCTTCTTGCAAGCTAAAAAGCCGCGCAATATCCGCAATGCTGACCGATGGCTCGTGCATACCGCGCTTGTCGGGGACAAGGCCAGCCGCGTTGGCCAGCGCCGTCATTTCGACTTGCGCCTTGGTGCCATCGCGAAAAGAGTTGTACATCTTCAGGTTGATGTGGCGGCGTTCGATCGTCTCTGCATCAAAGCCGTAGCGGGCGGCCGCATTGTCGGGCGTGCCCTGTGGATCGTCGGGGTAGAGAATGGTGCCACGCCCGGCGGCCACAATCTCAAAGCCCAACGTGCGCGCCCATTCGATCATATTCATGGTACAGCCAGGCTGATCGCCGTCGACCAACGTATAGACCACACCGGCCGCGTCGGCCATGCGCCGCAGCAATGGGCCTACTGTTACATCGGCTTCGACATTGACCATAACCAGATGCTTTTTATGCTGCAAGGTGTGGTAGGCCATGCGCGCGCCAACTTCCGGGCTGCCCGTAGCCTCGACCACGACATCAATCAGGTCGGACTGGGCGAGCAATTTGCCGTCTTCGACAATCGCCCGTTTGCCGGCACGAATGGCATCATTCATCTCGCCAACCGTGCGCACAACGCGCAGATCATCGGCCACCAAGCGCCCGGCGGCCGTGTAGGCATGTTTGGCGCGCGCGACATCCAGCTCGGCAATCACAGACGCTTCCATGCCGCGCATCTGGGCCAGTTGAGCGACGAGTCCGGAGCCAAATTTACCCGTGCCAATAATGCCGACGCGGATCGGACGGTTTTGGGCGGCGCGTTGGGCGAGCAGGTGAGTATACATAAGGATGCTCCTCGGGTTAAAATGGATTATCGATCAAGTGTTCCGAACTCAGATCTGCAACCAATTTTTCTCGGCAATTTGGTTACAGGGAGGTTAAGCGCTCATTTCTGCCACTACTTGAACAGTAAATCCCAAGCAGTCCAGGAAGTCATGACAAACTGCCCATGTTAAGGGAAATTGTGCTGTATCAGCCGCGGCTAGATAGGCGAGCATATCGTTAAGCATTTCTACATCTGCATTCGGCGCAAGCACAGCATCAATAAAACTATTCTCAGCCCAATCCACCAAAGTAGCCAGGGTACTCTGCCCATTTAAATAGGCAAGTAGCTTTTCAGCAATAACCTCTCGTGTAATCATTCGCTTACTCCTCGTTCACCAGTCGTTCGTGACCTGTATCTACAGGGAATTTCTGATGACGCTCAATCAGAACGTTAGCATCGTTATAAATCTCTTGGAGCAACAAAAGCGTCTGCTCATTTGTATCCACAACTTTAACGATTCGTTGATACCAAACCTTCCTTTTCGATCAAACCAATCGCGTCTGCCTCCATAAGGTAATTCTTGCCAATTTTTGAAGCGCCGCTCATTTTGGGTACGTGTTGCCATAATAATACTCAGTTTGTTGCTAAATGACAATCGTTAGAAATTATGCAAATGGTCAGACCTTATGAAAAAGCATTTCACGGGTAAAACAGAGTATAAGCCAGCCGCCGCAATCGAGCAAGCCCTGATCGAGGGGCACAAAAAAGTGATTTTAAAGGATCGCCAAAAAAACTGTAACGATTCAGCCCAGGAACGCGCCCAGAGGCGGTTGCCTCTGGGCGCGTTCCTGGCAGTAAAACTCATCCATGAATAGTTACAAAAAATTCAGGTTAGAAAGACTTGTGAAACATCAGGCGAGTCTAATGTTGGCTGATCTTCATATAAGAAGCAGGCTACGGCACGCCCCTCATCCGGCAAATAGAAGGCCGGGTGTTGGCTCCAACACTCTTGCATAGCAACAGGACAACGGGGCGCAAATTTACAACCTGACGATTTGCGCGATTGGGTTTCTTCGACCTCGACCCCACCCCAGCGCTTATTCTTGTCCGGTAGCGGGATTGAGGAGACCAGAAGCTGGGTATAGGGGTGTTTGGGGTTGCGGATCACCTGTTCGACTGAACCGGCTTCTACGACGGAACCAGCGTACATAATCAGAATATTCTCACTGATCTGGTAGGCAGTGGTTAGGTCGTGGGTGATATAGAGGATGGAGATGCCGAAATCCTGATTCAACTTTTGGAGGCTAGAGAGAATGGTGGCGCGTAAAGATGCAGCCACCATCGAGACCGGCTCATCAGCCATCACCACCTTTGGTTGGCAGAGCAAAGCGCGTGCCACCATCAATCTCTGCTTCTGACCACCGCTAAGCTGATGGGGAAAACGCCCCAATGTCTCGGCCGGGCGCAACCCAACCTTTTCCATTGCCTCCTCGATCAACAGCCTGGATTCTTCCTTGGTCTTGGCGAGGCCAAAGCGCTTGATCGGCATTTGCAAAACGTGATCGACACGGTAGAAGGGGTTGTACGCCGCGTATGGGTCCTGGTAGATGGGTTGGAGTTCACGCGTGAGGATGATCTTCTCGTCGCGGGTCATTTGTGCCAGATCTTTGCCACGATACATGACTTGCCCAGAGTTTGGCGAAATTTGCCCCATCATCAATAAGGCCAGGGTTGTTTTACCACTGCCGCTTTCCCCAGCAATGGCTGTGATGGAAGGGCGATCATCCGCGATCGAAAAGGTCACATCATCGACGGCGACGGTTACATCTTTTTTGCGCAGCCCTTCGCCACCAAAGATTTTCGATACATTTTGTACAGTAAGCAACTTCGCCATGACAGCGTTCCTTATTGTTGGTTTTCCGATGTGGCATACGTCAACATCGACGTTGTCACACTCTTGATTTCAGGCAGACGGCTGTTTTGCGGATAGAGGTGACAAGCCACCTGACGCCGTTCGGCTGACTTCGGCGAGCCGGGTGCGCCTGGGGCGCGAGTCGAGCTCACGTCGAAGCCTGTAGTAGGGGATTGGATCGTTGGGATTTCCTGTCGGCAACGCTCCATAGCAAACGGGCAGCGTGGGTGAAAGGCGCAGCCAGTGGGTAGGTGCAGCAATTCCGGGGGCAGACCAGGGATTCCGAAGAGCTCTTTTTTTCCTTCCAGGTTGGGCAGGCTGTCAATCAATAGACGGGTGTAGGGGTGGAGCGGATTTCCCAAGACATCCGCCACCCGACCGCGTTCGACAAGTTTGCCAGCGTAGAGCACGCCAATGCTATCGGCAAATTGGGTGATCAGCCCCATATCGTGACCGATTAACAGAACGGCTGCGTTCAACTCCTGCTGTAAGCGGCTGAGGGTAAGCATCACCTGCTTTTGCACCACCACATCTAGCGCGCTGGTTGGTTCATCGGCAATAATCAGCTTTGGACTCAGGGAGATAGCAATTGCCATTGCCACGCGTTGCTTCATACCGCCGCTCAGTTGATGAGGAAAACGGTTGGCAACCTCAGGGCGCAACCCCACCTTGCGCAGAACTTCGGTTACTTTTTCATCCAGCGCCTTATCCGAGAGCTTGATGCCATGCACCCTGAAGCCATCTTTGATCTGGGGTCGTACCCGAATGACTGGGTTGAGCGAGTTCATGGCCGCCTGGGGCATGAGGGCGATATCCTTCAGACGCAACTTGCGCAACTCTTCGTCGCTGATCAAAAAAAGGTCCTTACCATCCAGCAAAACCTGACCATCGGCAATATAGGCTGGGGGTCGCGTAAGGCGCATGAGGGCGGTGACCATAGTGGTCTTGCCCGAACCAGACTCACCGATCAGCCCCATGCGTTCGCCCGGTTGCAGCGTAAAGGAGACATCGTCCACCGCCTTGACCACCCCGCGTGCAGTTTCATAGACCACTTTTAGATTTTTGACTTGCAGCACCCCGGTCTGCTGGCTATCCGGCGCCTGTTGGGTCGTAGCCAGGGTGGATTGCGCAGATGCTGCGGCCTTCATCTGCTCGGCTTTCAAAAGTCGGCGGCGGCGCCCAAGGTTGACGGGGATGTTGGGGTTAATAAAGCGATCTAACCCCCAAGAGAGAAAGAAGAGGCCGATAAAGATGGCGGCAATGGTTACAATCGGTGGGCTCCACCACCACCACATGCCGCGCAGCACCGAGCTAAAGCGCTGCGACCAGAAGATCATCATGCCCAGGGTGGGGATGACATTATTGCCTAGGCCGAGTACTTCCAGTGCCATGACGACGCCAATGCCAGCGGTAATGGCACCAATAAAGCTGGCCATCATTAATGGCAACAGGTTGGGCATTACCTCGCGGAAGAGCACCTCCACTTCCGATTCGCCGTTGGCGCGGGCTACCGCGGTGTAGGAGCGCTCGCGGATCGTCAACACCTGTGATCGAATGCCGCGTGCCGTGCCGGCCCAGGTCAACAAACCGACAATGAGCGCTACAACTATAATATTCGGGCGATCCATGCGCGAGACAACCAGGATTGTAAAAGCCAGGGTTGGCACAGCCATCAACACATCTGAGAACGTACGAATGATAGCATCTGGCCAGCCGCCAAAGAAACCAGACAACAGTCCCAGCGCCAGCCCTAACATAACACTGACTAACCCGGAGATTACGCCCACCCGCAAGGTGGGGGAAATAGCCATGATCAAGGTGGTGAAGACATCGCGCCCTTGCGAATCGGTGCCAAAGTAACTTTCTACTGACGGTGCTAAGTTTGGCTTGACTGCGCCTACACGCGCCATCTTAACATCGATCAGCATAGGGCCAAGAATGCCCACCAAAACAATAAAAGTGATCAACAATATCCCAAAAATTAGGCTGGGCGTGACTCTGGTATTTTTGAACCAGCGATTGTTCGCAACTGCCATTCTATTCTCCAGGTGAAAAAGTTACAGCGTTACAGCTTGACGCAAGCTATTTATCGTAGCGGATACGCGGGTCAATGAGAGGATAGAGAATATCCACAATCAACAATGCGGAAGCAGCACACAAGACCATAATTGCTACCGTTCCGTTGATCACAAAATAGTCTTTGCTATTGATCGCGCCGTAGATCAGGCTACCGATGCCGGGGTAGGTGAAGATCGATTCGATCAACACCCCGCTGCCCAGGATCAGTCCGAATGAGATGGCCAACCCTGTCACCTGGGGCAAGAGCGCGTTGCGTACGCCGTAGCGAAGGAAAATATCGCGATCAGGCAACCCTTTGGACTGGGCAAAGGTGATGTAATCTTCGCCTAAGATGGTAATCATCGTTGCCCGCATGCTCAACGCCCACGAGCCAACGCCAAAGAGTACCAACGCCGTAGCCGGCAAGATGGCATGTTGGAGGATGTTCGCGGTGGTCTTCCAATCCCAGCGCAAGATTAAGGTTGGATCGTAGGCCCCACCGGTGGGTAGCAACCGCCACTTGACCCCAAAGATCCAGATCAAGGCCAGCCCAAAGAGATAGAACGGGATGGCTGAGATAATCATCAAAATTGGCACCATCCCCTGAATCCAGCCCGGGGAATTGGGCCAGGCCAAGAGCGCGCCCAATGCCGAACCGACGATAAATGCCAAGAGAATGGCCACTGACATAAAACCGAGTGTCCACGGAATCGCGGCCTGAATCTTCGACATCACCGTGGCCGGATAATCATTGAGCGAATAGCCAAAATCCAGGCGGAACATATCGAACCAATAGTTGATGTATTGTCTCCAAAGTGGCTGGTCCAGCCCAAATTTGGCATTGTAGGTTGCCGCCCAAGCCTGAATGTCCACATTGGCCCTGCCGGCAGTGGCGGCCTTAGCTGTCAACGCCTCCTGGATCGGGTCGCCGGGAATAATGCGCGGCAACAAGAAAGTCAGCGAGTTGGCAATAAAAATGATCAAGAGAAATTGGAGAAATCGCTGACCAATATATTTGAGCATCAGACATTCCTTATAGCCAACATCAAAGAGAGAGGGCAGCGTGGGTGCGCTGCCCTCTCAAAGCAATCATAGGGTTATTGCACGGGCTTGAGTTTCAAAGTCATCAGGAAGATATCACGCCAGCAGGGGAATGGTGCCACATAGGGATCCTCTGCATTTGGAAATCCCGTCCAGTAGGTGTAGTTGGCGGGAATGACATGAAGCTCTTCGGCCAGGACAATGGTAGGCATATCCTCAAGATAAATCTTGGTCGCCTTGATGACCTGTTCCATATAGACCGGATTTTCCCGGTCGGGGATCATCGCTTCCAAGGCATCGAGTGGTATATCCATCTCGGGATTCTTATAGCGCCAGCCAGCCATGCCATCGGTGACGTTTTCACCGGCCGGTGCATAGAGCTTGCTGTGGAATCTATAGAGCGTGTCATACGGTTCAAAGGTGCTGCCACAGAAGACAAAGACCATGGCGTCAAAGGTCCCAGCGGTCAACTCAGTGCCGAAGGCGTTGGTGCGGTCGGGGCTTTCGGTCACCTCGAAGCCAGCTTGTGTGTACTGTTCAGTCAATACCGGTCCAATCGGTGCCAACCAGTTGGGGGTTCGGATCGTGAACTTGGCGGTCGTACCATCCTTCTCCCAGATGCCGCTGTCGTTCTTGGCATAACCGGCAGCGGTCATATATTCTTCCACTTTGGTAGCACTGGGTGTGCCGCGATCATATTCATCAATCGCCGCCTTGAGGTCGTCTGTTACCCAGTTGGAGATGTAACTAGAGAAGGGGACGACAGCTTCATGGGTGGAGTTCAAATAGGCCAGTTCCACCAACTGTTTGCGGTCGGTGGCATAGTTCAGCGCCAAGCGGACGTTCTTATCCGCAAAGAGCGGGTTCGTATTATTGAGCTGAAGATCATAGAGACAGCCATCGGGCGCACCGCGTACATCACCCTCCTTGAACCAGGGCACCAGCTTATCATTCTGCTGCTGCGCTGCCAAATAGGTGCCGATCAGCAGGGGGCCACCGTAGTCAATCTGGTTGGTGATATACTTCTGGGCCATTGCTTCATCGCTACCAAAGGGAATGACGATGATGCGCTCTGGCGCGGGCAATTCATGGAAACCACTCGTAGCAGCCCACCAATCCTCGCGCCGATCCAAAATGACCTGGGTACCCGATGCACTGACCACCTTGTAGGGGCCGGTGAACACGGGGCCACCATTGGCGAGGTCGAAGTTGGTGAAGGTCTTCGGATCGCCAACATCCTTCCAAATATGCTCAGGGACGATTGCAAAATGGTATTCCCAGCCGATGATGAGCGGATACATAAAGCGCGAGTAGGCTTTCTTCAGGTTGATCTCGACATTCAGCTCATCGACGCAATTGACATTCTCGACCCACTGATCGAAGTAGGAGGATTGTTGCATGTCTGGGGCGTTGGCTTTGATCAGATCGAGGGTGAACTTCACATCCGTACAGGTGAATGCGACACCATCCGACCATTCCACGCCCTGACGCAGCTTAATCGTCCACTGGGTGAAATCATCGTTGTGTCCATAACTTTCCGCCAGCCAGGGGGTTTCCTCGCCATTGTTTAGATTGCGGTAAAAGAGACCTTCAGACAACCCGGCGTTGCCACCATTGCCACGCAGGGCACCACCGGCATTCATGAGGGGATTCCAATTGTCAAATCCGGGCATCGTGCCACCCGTATCTGACCATAAGGTGACCACATAGGTCTTCTCGCGGGGAACATCTTTGACATCCGCAGGTGCAGCTGCTTGCACATCGGCGGCGGCGGCTTCTGGGGCGGCAGCGGGGTCAGCGGGGGCTGCTGGTTGGCATGCCGCCAACATACCTAAGACGACCAGAACGGTCAAGGCATAATACAACTTTAATTGCATGTATTCCTCCATCCTTCATTAAACTAATTGGGCACTAAACTAATTGGGTTAACTGATTATTGGATTTAGTGGATTGGGCAATTTCTTCGCTTTGGTTGATGTACAAAATCACTTCCCAAATTGAACTAGGACACGGAGTTATAGAACACTGGATTATTTGAATTGATCGGAAAGCTAAGGTGGAACAAGGAGACAATCGGTATTCTACAAAAATAAGAAATGCTTGTCAACTCGACTTAATCCAAACCGGAAAAGGGCTAGCCTCAAAACCAGCTCGGCTTGGTCACCTACAAATAGATAGACGGTAGACGGTAGACGATAGTAGGCAGTTACTGTCTACCGTCTACCGTCTACCTCCCTCTACTTCTCAATCGGCACCTGCACCGCATTGCCCCACTCGGTCCACGAACCGTCGTAGTTGCGCACGCGCGGATAACCCAACAGATAGGTGAGCACAAACCAGGTGTGGCTGCTGCGCTCGCCAATCCGGCAATAGGCCACTACGTCCTGATCCGAACTCAACCCAGCTTCATCTTCGTAGATCGCACGCAGATCATCGGCGCTCTTGAAGGTGCCGTCGGCATTGGCCGCACGCGCCCAGGGCACACTCTTGGCGCCGGGGATGTGACCACCGCGCAACGCACCTTCTTGTGGATAGTCGGACATGTGCAGCAATTCACCGCTGTATTCACGCGGGCTGCGCACGTCGATCAACGGCTTGTGCGCCGCCTGGTGCTCGAGCACCTCGTCGCGGAAGGCGCGAATGCGGCTGTCGTCGCGCTGGGGCAGCGGGTACTGGCTGGGGGCATAATTCGGCGTCTCTTTGCTCAGCGGGCGGCTCTCTTGCACCCACTTGAGCCGCCCACCGTTCATCACTTTGGCATTGGTATGGCCAAAGAGTTGGAAGACCCAGAACGAATAGGTCGCCCACCAGTTGTTCTTATCGCCATAGAAGACAACGGTAGTTTCCGGCGTAATGCCATGACGACTGAGCAGCGCGGCAAACTTCTCGTTGTTTACATAATCGCGCACAACGGGATCGTTGAGATCGGCGTGCCAGTCGATATTGATGGCGCCGGGGACGTGGCCGGTACTGTAGAGCAACACATCTTCGTTGCTTTCCACCAAGCGAATGTTGGGGTCGTCCAAGTGAGCGGCCACCCAATCGGTGTCCACTAAAACTTCAGGGTGTGCATAGTTACTCATTGGTTTGCTCCTGTTACGCTAAAATTGTGAATGGAAAAGATTCTTTGTAAGCACAGTTAAAAAAATAGAGCAATCTACACGCCAGAAAAAAGCGGCGCGTAGCCTTTGCGCGGCTAAAACGCTATTGTTTGCTGTTGGTTAATAAAGCTGGTGGAATGGGTGAGCGCCGCCTGCCCCACAGGGCATTGGGCCGTAATTAGCAACAGCTACAACAGGGGGTACAACAGGAGGTACAACAGGAGGTACAACAGAAGCAGGCCTGAGCGTGAGCGAAACAATTGATCGAGGCGAAACCGTTCTTTATCCAACGGTAACGAGAGGAATTAGCAGAACCCAGTACACGTCTACGCATGTTGAACTCCTTTCTAAACCAAAGCTTTTATGACCGGCAACCAGAGGAAATAAAATTGCCTGGACTACAAACGTTCACAAGTATAGTAGGCGTCGACAGCCTTGTCAAATAGTAACATAATAGGCAGATTAAATCGCCTCTTGTCAATTACAATTAGTTGTGATATGCTTTGTAAGTAAAATGTCAGCAAACTCAAAATCTGGCCTAATCAACTTGCATCAAAAATTGATATACCATAAACTGTAACAGACAGCTTCCTGGGCATTAATTTTCCTACGCACCTCTGCCAATTTCAGCATTAATGATCTAATAGATCCAATATCTGTGAAATAGGATTCAAAGGAGATGCCTATAACATAACCTACGCATGAGTTTCTCTGTTTG
>Ga0105054_10009466_pt1 | contig 12618 bp, 10 predicted proteins | sample BON02_FD_78091 | JGI IMG/M metagenome (GOLD analysis project Ga0105054, IMG submission 78091) | Freshwater microbial communities from Lake Bonney liftoff mats and glacier meltwater in Antarctica - BON-02 (megahit assembly) | ecosystem: Environmental > Aquatic > Freshwater > Ice > Glacier... | reverse complement strand
TTTAACCTAGTCCTCTCTTCCTTCGCGAGTTGCCTTGTCATCACGAAAACCATGGTTCGCTTTCCCGGTTCCCCTCTAGTCACTCGGCCGCTTGCTTGCTGACTTCACTTTCAATTACACCCCTAAATCGGTGCCGGAGTTGATCCGCTAGAATTCCAGACCGCAGTCGATCAATCGAATCTAACCGCTGACACCATTTCCAAAGCCACCATCGACAAATTCGTGCAGGACTTTTCTCACTCCCTCGCCGACCAACTGGCGGGCAGATGAATTCCCTCGCCCCCGAGATCGGCCTGCAACCCGATCTAGGGGACTAGCAGCACGCGATGGTCCATTCCCCACGGTCGGGGTGAAGTGGCTCTCTGGTTCCGGCACTCCTCGACGACGGTGTGAGTAGGCGCCTCTGCCACCCCAGACTACGCTGGATTGACTTTGAAACCGGCGTTGGCTAAAGCCGGTTCCCCGCATAATCCTCGACTGATTTAAGCGCCCTTGATTCATCAACCTATGATCACTCGCAGCCCTATCGCTCACTCCAGTCCAAATTTCTCCGCCATGGTCTATGGCACCTGGCGGATGCTGGACGACGGTTCATCAATTCAAGATATTAACCGGCGCCTTCAACGTTGCCTGGAACTGGGTATCACCACCATCGATACTGCTGAAATCTATGGCCTCTACGCCGTCGAAGAGGCCCTGGGTAAAGCTTTGGCAATTTCGCCCGGCCTGAGGGACAAACTTGAGATCGTGACCAAATCAGGAATCTACGTTCCTCACGATGACTGCCTCGATCGTAAGGTGGGATTCTACGACGCTTCCGGGGCGCAGATAAAGCGGAGTGTGGAAAACTCACTTCGTTTGCTGGGTACAGATCATGTGGATCTGTTTCTGGTGCACCGCCCCGACTGGCTCACTGGAGTTGATGACACCGCCGCTGGACTGAACGAATTGTTGGCCGGCGGAAAAATCCGTAGCGCCGGCGTGTCGAACTACAACTCCGCTCAAGTGAGCGCCCTGAATAGCAGGATGGATCACCCGTTGGTGACGAACCAGGTCGAGTTCCATCTTCTCCGTATGGCCCCCGCCACCGACGGCACCTTCGACCAGTGTCAGGAACAGCGATTCAAACCGATGGCGTGGAGCCCCCTCGCCGGTGGTCGTCTTTTCGATCCCACCAATGAAGCGGCGCAGCGTTTGACCAAGGCGGTCGCGGCATTGGCGTCCAAATATGATAACGCCACCCTCGAACAGTTCGCTTACGCTTGGATTATGGCCCACCCGAGCCGACCCATTCCAGTCATTGGCACCAACAAGATTTCACGCATCGAAAGCGCCGCAAAGGCGGCGTCCTTAAAGCTGGACCGAGAAGATTGGTATGCACTGTGGGTGGCCGCCAACGGCTACAACATTCCGTAGACCGGTCTCCTTGGCGGTCTGTCTGAGCGACGAAGCTCAGCTTCGCAGTTCAGCGCAAATCAGTCTTGGTCGATCTTAATGAAATCCATCTAATCGAGGTCCGTCCGCGATTCATCGAACAAATACCGCGTGAGCACTTGAACGCTTTCCGGCGGAGCAACTTCGCGATGTTTTTAATCCCGCTTCAATCATGAACGTGACGCCATTCCACGGGATCATCGGTCGACGGATTCTCAATCGGTCCGAATAAATCCACTCCCTCACTTTCGATCAAGATATGCCCGCCGAATTTCGAAGCATATAGGGTCCTAATGGCTTATGCCCCTGCCGCCTTCATATCGACGGAAGACCTGCCCCACTCACCGCGAGCGATCCCCCCGAGCAAAAGCGCAACCAGATCGAACAGGTCGGTCTCCCGCTCAATCCTCATGGTCCTTAAGTCATCGAAACCATCATCTTACAAACCACCACCATCACATTACCGGGAGGCGAAATGCCGGGCATAAAGTCATTTCTCCAAATCCCCGGCACCAGTTTGAGTTCCATCTGAGTCGATTAAGTCTCTTCATCGCCACGCGCCTTTAGCCATGTCGGCAAGCGACGAGGCAGTTCAGATGGAAGTTGCGACTGGCAAGATATTTGCCACCGTCGACTGAAGCGTTTTACGATGTCTATCTGCCCCTCCTGCCAATCTCCCGTCGCCCCCAAGGTGCGGTTCTGCCCCGCTTGCGGTAACTCACTCGTTCCTCAAACCGCACCGGTTCGGGCCGTGGTGAACTCGCCTCCGGCAGACCGTGCGACTTCCCCCCTGCCCGCCACCGAGCCAATCAGGTCCGCACCTCTGGTCGAAGAACCGCTTTCCTCTTCGGTGTCTTCCGCCGAAAACTCGCCCCCCCCGTCGCCCCGCCCATCATCACTTCCGTTGCAATCACTGGAGTCCACCGCGCCGCCTCCATCAGCTAAATCGGCACCGATCGGATCTCCCGCTCCTCCCCCGGCAGCTCATTCCGCCTTCGACCCCGATCCCGACGCCGAAGTCAGTCTGTGCATCCGCTTTCCCTATGCATTGGTCGCTGGCCATAGCTCCATCGTGACGGTTCAAGTTCATAACCACACCGACCAAGCGATCCTCAACGGTGAAATCACTCTCGAAGCTCGGTGCCTCGCAGAATTCTGCCTCGATACGTTCCGGCTCGTCCCCGCCGGCGCAGCCAAAGAATTCAATGTCGAGATCGAGCCCGCTCGAGCTGGCCCCGGGATCATTCAAGTCGGATTACTCGTCAATGACCACTCCGGCCGGCGCGCCTATCGGGGTAAATGCTCCCAAGCCGTTTTTAGTGCGCCCGAAAGCGGTAATATCAATATCAGCATCGGCGATATTCAAAAAAATACCGGCGGCGGCGCCAACGCCGGGCTGGGATCTGAATTCGGCGAAGTCCGGATTTCCAATCTCCTTGGTGACCATAAATTCACCACCCTCAACGATCTCCTCACCACCGAAATCGATTCTGATTTCGAACGCATCGATCTGGATCTCGATTACGGACTCAGTTCGGTCGCCGTCGCTGCCGACAACCGCTCGCGCTCCCTCTCCATCCCCCGCGAATACCTTGGATTCGCCCAGGCCTCACACCGTTGCGTGCTCGCGCCCACTCAAGCAGGCTTGGCGACTCTCACGCTGACCGCCGCAGAAATTTGCCAAATCGGCCGTAATCGCCAAAAAGTGGAATTCCCCGCTTGGTGGTGGCCTCGCAGCGCCGCCCATGACGAAAAAACCCGCCGGATCAGCCAACTCCAAGTGTGCATCGCGGTCGAAGGAGATGAATTGATCGTCTGGGATCCCGGCAGCGCCAACGGCAACCTTTGCGATGGTCAAGTTCTCCCCCCCGGCGAACGGGCCGAAGGGACCGTTTTCAAACGTCGGGTTTCCCTCGCGCTCGCTCATGAATACGGACTCGACGTCGAACACATTCCCGGCAGCGCCCCCCACGGTCCCACCATTCGCGGGATCGAGCGCTGGAGTGGTCCCTCGGCCACCCCTTCACCGCAGGTGACTGGCAGTGTGAACTTCACCCCCACCTCTTGCGCCCCGTCACCATTCAATGCGATCTGGTTGTTGAGTGATGCGGCCTTTGGGTCGAGTGCCGCCAATCCCCTCACTCTCGCCGAGGCAGGGCTAGCGGAAGTCCAAGGTCGCTTCCATTGGTATCGTGACTGCTTCTGGCTTGAGAGTATCGCCGCTAACAACGCCCTCCGCGTGAACGGCCGCTCCCTCTATCCGGGGGAAATCGCCCCGATCGTCAATGGTATGCTCCTCGGCCTCGGATCCCAGGAATTCCGCGCCGAAATCTAGTTTAGCCAGGTAGATCACCGGTCGATTTAATTAAATTGCGCCCTTAATTCGTAGGGACCAGTGCCACGCGGAATCCCACAAAGTTGAATCGCTCATTTACCGGAGCCTTACTCCTTGTCGCAAATCGCGAGTATCGATCTCCGTGATACCATGAGCCACCTCGGTAAACCCGTTCGAGTCCGCTTTCCGGTCCCGCCGGATCCGTGAGGATTCCGCTGGCATAGGAGCCGTAGTGATCACGACACCATTCCCAAACATTGCCCTCCATATCAAACAATCCCCAATCATTTTTATCGAAACTTCCTACCTTCATCGTGCGATCGATTGGTAATCCTGCGCGGCGAAAAACAACCACGTTGTCGTCCTCGCTGCTTCCCTCATCGTTTTCGACATTAGCTCGACCAAGTCCAAACGTATCAGCCTGGCCATAGGCCGTGGCTCGGCCTGCGCGCCCCGCGTATTCCCACTGGGCCTCCGTCGGTAAATCGTAGTTATACCCCGGAGGCAATCGCCCCGCCTTTTGCTCTTGCTGGGTCAGTCGCCGACAAAAATCCTTCGCCTCATCCCAAGTCACTCTCTCCACCGGCGCGTTACCATCAAGATCATCGAAACCACTGGCGCTCGCTTCGCCCCTCACGCGTTTCCACTGGGCTTGCGTAACTTCGGTTTCGCCCAACCAAAATGACTGAGTGATCTTAACCGAGTGCGATTCTTCATCGCCGCGTCGACCTTTTTCGTTCCCTGGCGACCCCATCACAAACTGCCCGCTCTTAATCGGAATCAACTTAATCTCAGCCTCCGGAACCGTCCAAACCAGTCCCGATACTGGCCCCGCCTGTTTCTTAAGATTCGCCCATAATTTCAACGACTCCCCCGGTCGCGCGACGCCGTTCAAACGTTGGGACTCGTAGCCCGCTTTACGCACGGTGAACGCAACCGCCCCCGCCACCAACGTATCCATTTCGAATTCCGTTCGGCCTAGCACTTTCCCATTGGAAACCACCTCTGCCCCGTTCGGTTCGGACGTCACAATTAGTCGCGCGTATCGAAAATCTCCTGACGCATTCACCGTGGTGCCTTGACGCACTCGAATCTCGCTGCGTTGTTCCGGCCAACCTTTTCGGGCAAACAGGACCTGATATTGGCCCGGCGGAAGCGACGCCGTGCCCGGGGTCGTCCCCCGGTCTTTCAAACTATTGTCCACCGTTGATCGGATTGCGTAATCCACTCCCGCAGGATCCGAAGTCACTGCGATGTCACCCGGGCCAAACTCAGCCACCATGTCCGCCACGCCGTCACCGCCTACGGTTACCCTGTCTTCAAAGCTCTCCCACCCATCCCGTCTCACCGAAACCGTGTAAATCCCCACCGGAAGGTCTGCCAGTCGCGCTGGAGTTTCACCACGAAAACGCACTTCCGGTATTTCGTGCCCCGCCTCGAGCGCAAAACTGACCAGCTCATAATTAAGACCCGTCGGTTCACTCGTAATAGTGAGAACGCCAAGATCCGGTTCCAAAACAAAGTTTGTTGAGTTGGAGAGATTGAATTCACTCAAACTCAACGAGATCTCCTGGGATTTATAACCCGGTCTCGTGATCATAAAACGGTGAACCCCAATCGGTAGACCATCAAATTCACCTCCATCTTCGGCCGCCCTACCCGACTCATGCAATATCGTCGCTTCTCCGGGCGCGGTCGTGATCTCAATCGTTCCCCGTAGCGCCGCAATCCGGGCGACCTCCGCTTCACGTTGGGGTGACTCGTAGCCAAACCACCATCCCGCCACGCCGACGGCCATGACAGCTAGGAACACTCCGACCATTTTGCCAACCGCAGATCCACCCCTAAACTCCGTCGTTGAGGGAGACTGAACCGCCTCGGGTGCTTCCTCCGGAGCCGTGGCCGGAAGAGGAGTCGTCGCAAGCTCCCCGGGCGGCACCCCCTCCACGGGATCTGTCGGCGCGCTGACTTCAACGGGGAACGGAGCTCGCGATACGTCATCCATCAAGCCCTGAAAATCGTCCACTAACGCCCCCACTCCGCCGACCCGTCCCAATCCCAATCGCTGCGCGACCTCGAGCACCCGCTGCGGTCGCCTCTCAGACTCTTTGGCCAAACAAACCGCGATTGTTTCGGCCCACGCCAGTGGAATATCCGCGCCCGGTCGTCCTAGTTCGGCGCGACGCTCCGTCAGACTCGGTGGCACCTTGTTCATGACCTGCATCATCACATTTCCGCTATAAAAAGGGGGACGCCCGGTGAGCAACTCATACAACGTCGCGCCCAATGCGTAGATGTCATCGGTCACCGCCGGCATTTCGCCCATCATCTGCTGCGGACTCATATAGACCGGCGTTCCGCTTGATGCTGACTGCACACTCACGCGGCTCACGCTGTCGCTCACACTCGCGGCAATCCCGAAGTCCGCGATTTTCAAATCATTGCGGGCATCAATCATCAAGTTTGCCGGCTTCAGATCACGGTGCACTACCTCCGCCCGATGGTGAGCGTAGTCCAAAGCTCCGATTAACTGCTTCAACCATCCGGTAATTTCCCCCGGCTCAAAATAACCTCGATCATGCTCAACCTTCAACGATGCCAGCGTGTCTCCTTCGATATACTCCATCGATATTGCCGCTGAGGTCGCGTCCTGCACGAAATCGTAAATCCGCACAATATGCGGATGAGTCAGATCAAGACTGCGGCGCGTTTCCCGCTTTAAGTCCTTCACCGCCTGCTTATCCGTCGCGATAAGTTCTGGCAAAAATTTCAACGCCACGTCGCGCTCCAATTCCTCATCCCGTGCCAGCCACACGACTCCCATGCCTCCTCGGCCGAGAATCTTCTTCAGCACATATCGGCCAAATACTTTCTGCCCCTTCGCGAAACCGCGAATTGTCGCTCCGAAGTCAATTTCGTCGTCCATAGATTAGATAAATTCTGTGCGCTAACCGTTCAAAGAATTTGGGGAGTCGGCCCTATCAAACGGCTTCATTCGACCTCAATAAAAGGATCGTCTCAATTTAGCCCCACAACACAACAACGCTCTTAAGCACCAATCCAACGACGACTCGTTTGCATAGTATTTGACCCTATGCTCCAGCTTGTCTGGATCGAACCACCCCACCTCGTTACGGCTAAGAGAATCCGCCCCATGAAATATCCGAACCTCCTCCGCTTCGCGATCCCCGTTCTCTTCCTCGGCCTCGGCTCCCTGTGCGCCCAAACCCCTTCCTTCGACGGTGATTGGTCCGGCATGGTGGTGATCAAGGATCGGGGCGAAATTGAACTCCGCCTCGTCATCAAAGACGGCAAAGCCACTCAATATTTCAAATCCGAAAACAGCTGGCGTGCCTCCGAACCGGTGATCAGTTATTACGAAGATCACGGCGATATCGCTGCGGTGGGCTGGATCAATAAGGGCGGTGCTTGGACCGAAAATCAGACCTTTTCACTCAGCTGGGTTAACTCCCGAAAAATAGGCGTCGTTTGGACCCGTCACGTCACCAATCGCTCTGGCCCGGCAGACGGCGAAGCTTGGAATGTCCGTGGCGAAGGCACCCTGACTAAGTCCGGTTAGCGCAGGGTCTGAGTCCTAGAAATTGTTCTCTCAACTTCTCATCCTGATTTCCCCATTCAGAGGTGAACCGCCGGGCGTTCCTTCCGATTTCGCAACCGCCCACTCGCGTCACCGGTAGCATGAGCCTAAGGTCCCTTGAATCACTTATCGGCGCGCCCGAAACGACCCCGTAAGGCATCCAGGTCGAGTCGTTCTTTTTTTCGCCCCCCTTGAACGCAAACGGTCCGACCAATTCAGGCGTCAATTTTCCGCCGCCGCCTTGGTCATGGCACAATCTACTTTTCGTCGACCTGCCACTTTCTCCATTCGAAAAAATCGATTCGCCGCCTAGCCCAGAATCAATTCACCACGATCTGGAGCCAATTCTCCCCCGGCCACCACACCATGCTGAAGCACCTGCCCGAAATGACGGTTTTGAATTCATCTGCGCTGCGCTTAGCTACGCCATCATTTTCGCAAGTCTTCCTTCGGCATGCAGGCCAAAACCCATCACCTCATGGCGGCGGAGGGCCCCGGTCGTCCGACAACGCGACGTCGTGGCGTGATTCTCGCCCCTGATCGAGCGCGCTGGATCCAACGCCATTCGCTTATGCTCCGCTCGTGCTATTCAAGCGCCCATCAGCCCATCAATTTGATGGTGGGGTTCAATTCGTGATAACCAAATTACCTAACTCGGTGCACCCTACCGAGGGCGATTGGAAGACCGCAAACGCCCCATTAATACCCACAGCGCGAATACCACCAAGAGACCGCCGCCCCCCCAGATCATTCCTTTCATTATCCAGTCGCGCTTGATGACAAAATCCTCTGACGGCATAATTGCCGTGCCCACTCGTTCTCCTCCCCACAACAGCTGACCGGTTTCCACCGCGTAAGCCTGGAGCGAAACTCGCACTTGAATAACTTTGCCGTCCCCTTCGATTTTCACCGGACCAGAACCGCTGTTCGCTGTGCCCGAATAGATACCGGCAATACGCCCCATAATCACACCTTCGACGCCTTGCACGCGGCCAAATTGCTGGATAGTGGCCGGGTCCATTGTATCGCCAAACTGGTCACCCTTACGAATCTCGGCGAGTAATGCATTCCACGTGCTATCATCCCGCGTGAAGAGCTTAAATTCTGTTCCGGACGCTCGGTCCGCAAACGCATTGCGCACCTGCTGCGTGAAGTAGTTGCCGTCCACATCTCGGCCGACCGGTAAAACCGCAAACCGCTTTTCGTTCACTTCGCGGCTCATAAAGTCCCGCACCCATTGATCAATCGCATCGACTCCGGCGCGACGCGCATATTCAGAGTCAACGGTATCAGTCGGAAATGGAATCGGGGTCACCGTGCCGGAGAATATCTGCGCGGCCGGTTGGCTGCTAATGGGCTCATTGGCGGCCGGAGCAGTCCCTTGCGCCCAAGTCAAAATCGGCCCAATCAGGAGAAAGAAAATAACGCGGAGTGTTTTCATATCAGGAATCGTTTAAACGTCTTACTGGCCACCGGCAGGAAGAAACCAACTGGGGTATTTGTTTCGAATTTCATCATTCGGATTGAGGCGGAAATTCACTTTCGTTTTGGGCATTTTCTCGAGATACGCCCGCCAGAATGTCTCTGAGTGAGGGGCTCCAATAATTTCCAAAAGCGCTTCATTGGTCTCCCGGTCAAATGACTTTCGGCGCACGTGGTAAACGCCATCCATCTTGCCGATATACTCCATGATCGCGAGAAGTGCACTGTCGCTGAATACGTTCACCAGCACCGCTTCGTGAGCGAGAATCTTGTGTGCTTTTGCCAAACTCATTTTGATGGCCGCCGCCGCCGCCGCCGCCACCGCTCGCTCATTCGCGCTGCGGGCCGCGTCAAACTCATCCGAGGTGCGCACGCCGGTCATTCGCTGGGTCTTCGACGCGATCAACTCCCCCGTCGTCGCGATCCAAATCTGCGTGGTCGCCTCTCCTTCAAACAGTTTAAAATCCTGCAACGCTTTACGTTCGCGCGCCTTGGTTTTCGTGTAGAGCACCATGTCCGCATCTTCGCTTTCCGCGATCTCTCGCACTCTCGCTGGCGTCATTCGCCCGGTGACGGAATGGGCCGCCGGGACGAGACGAAAGTCCACCTCGGTCAACTTCTCTGCGATAAGATCTTCCGATTCCAGTGCGCTTTCATCGAGCAACAACAACGTTCGCATCAATCCCAATTCAGTCATTTGGATCCGCACCTGATCCGAAGTCGTGGTATCTTGAGCGCTCAGTGGCACCGCCACCAAAGTACTCATCAAAAGCACGAGAGTAGGTAGAATACTTCCATCCGCCAATCGCGTGAGAGTTGAATCGGGGTTTTTCATCATATAAGGGGTTTGGGCAAAACTCGTGCCAACGCTGGGTTTTGATCTAAAAATTGTCGAGTTCAGCCTCGGAGGTCGCGTATCAATCTTATCCAAACAATCCCAGAAGTGCAGTGAACCCAAGCGCCTCCTCCGCTCGTAAACTCTAAGCTACCTCCGGTGAACAGTCGCTGCGGCGCGATCGTCGAGCCTCGTCCGATCGCGCACCCCACGACTCGAACCTTCCCTAACGGCCTATCCTTACGGTCGGTCGTCAATATCGCATCCATGTCCCCACACTTAAGCCACGTAAGATTATAGAGCGTCTGCCGAGTCTTTACCTGCAATCGATCCCCCGTTTGTAGATCAATCAACTCGATCTCATCCCCCGTTTCGGTGGCAAACACCTTCACCGAGTCCAACCAATCGTCGGACCGCGGGCGTTTCATTTTCTGGGGTTCATTCATGCGAAATCGACACAATAGGATTCGAATTCAAAGCGCCCCTTTAACGTGGATAATCCGCCCAAATCGCTTTCACCATATCGATGCGCTGGGCGAAGTTCACCAACACGCCAGAAGGAACCCGGGCCAGACTCCCGTCTGATGATTCCAACAATCCCGCGATATTTCCGGCACTCAACACCGCCACCACTTCGCCCTGCTCGTTAAACACCGGACTCCCACTGGCACCGCCAGCCGCTCCTAGATTGTGTTGAATCAAAAGTCGTTTGGAAAAATCTGCCTCGGCGAGCCAAAAATCCGTCGCTGAAGTCACGATTCCCGCCTGCATGGTCGCAACCGGATTACGCATATCCGCGCCCCCTCCCGCCATTCCTTCCATCGGGAATCCGAGGTAACCGATCTTATAGCCAGAATCCACGCCTTCCAATTCTGCTTGGTCCGCAATCTTGAAAACCGTGGGCGCATCCGATTCAGTCAATAATAACCCCACATCGTAGGCCGGCACTGCCGGTTGCTTGCCCTCAAACCCCAGCAACGGCTGTCCATACTTTGGATGCATCCTCGTTCCCGTCACCCGTAGACGGCGGTCGCCGTCTCGGTTAATCACGATAAAGATGGAACTGCCATTGGCCAGCGCATGATCAACACTCTCCACCACATGCGAATTGGTGATGAAAACTCGCGGTGCCGCCGCCCACGCCGTCGCAATCCCTTGAGGGCCACTGTTACCCCGGACTGCCACCACCAGTCCAACGGCTCCCGACTGATCTGCCGCAATTTTAGCCAAATTACCGCCGACAGTCTTACTGAAGAAGAACCACCCCCCAGCCACGGCGCCGACCACGACCACGATCAGCAGCGGCACTAACCATCCCGGCAGACCGCCACCACCGCCCGACGATACCGGCACCGCCTTTGGCGCGGACCTTGCCGCCATTCGCGTCGCCGGCATCGATGGCGGTGGCGTGGGCGCCGCGGTCGATTTCATCGTTACCGGCACCAATTGCCTCGGCGCCGTCACGGGCACCGGCGGGGGTTGTGGCCCTTCCCATTCAATTTTAATCTGAGGGCCGCCTGCGCCCAATTCCAACACGCCGCCCGATCCGACTTTCGCCCGCCGCACCGTCGAGCCATCCAACAATGTGCCGGCCTGACTCGAATCCACCACCCACACTTGGTTCGATTCGAAGATCAACTTGGCGTGCATTCCACTGACCGTTTTGTCCCACGTCGGATCAAATCGAACATCACATCCCGCTTCAGTACCCAACGTCACCGCAACATTCTCGAAGTGAAGCGATTTATTCCGATCGAATCCGGAGAGCCGAGTAATAGTAATAGTTGGATTCATGAGTTGGGGAAAGTTTGAGCTGAAGAATGAAGGTTCTGGAAAAAGCGGTTAAGAAATTTGCACGAGCACGACCGTCACATTGTCCGGCGCACCACCGTCGCGGGTCGCCTTAATGAGACGGTCACAATAGGGGCGAAGATCATTTACCGGCTTACTCGGCAAAATTCGGGCCAACTCCTCATCCGCTAAAACCCCGTGCAACCCGTCCGAACAGATTAACAACACATCACCAGCCTCGAACTCAACCCGCCGCACCTCTGGCTCGAGTTCACCTCCGTTTGCTCCCAGGGCATATTCCAGCACGCTGGAAAACTTGGCCTTCACCGCGTTCTCCGGCGTGATTGAACCTTCATCGAGCATGCGTTGCACGAGGGTTTGATCCCGCGTCATTTGCTCCAACTGCCCCGCGCGCCACCGGTAGATTCGGCTATCCCCAACCTGCCCCAACACCGCCGATCGTGAATTCACCCCCGTCCACCAAAGGGTCGAATAGGTGCACCCCATGCCCGTGAGGTTCACGTTTTCATTGGCTTCCATTTCCAACTTCAAATGAGCCTCCCGCAACGCCTGCTCCATCACGCCCAAATCCTCCTCCGTGTCTTTCGGGGATACCTGACTCAGCACCTCTCCCACGATCGCTAGCGCTCGTCGACTCGCCACGTCGCCTCCCTTGGCGCCACCCATTCCATCCGCCACGGCCGCCCACCCGGGACAGGATAATACCCCTTTCGCTCGCCCATCCTCACCCTGTTTCACTTCCACCGCTTCGGCGCCGCCACCGAACGCCCACGCATCTTGATTCTGTTTGCGACGACACCCAATGTTGGTGTCCCCTGCAAATAAAGTTTCCGTCGGGAGCCTTCCACCCCATCCAAATAAATCACGCCAACCATTCATAAGTTAGTTCCAATCATTTCCACTTTCACTCAAGGAGCCACCGTTTGTTTTGGAGGTCACCGAGGTTCCGTTGCCGCTGCCCACTGCGTTCTGAACCGTCGCTTGAGTCCCAGTCCCATCGACCGATAAACCATACCGGCCGTTGTTTGACAAAGCGACGTTCTCCGCCTCGACAATTGCCTTGTCCTCCACTCGCACTCCGTCGACCGCGTTATCAGTGAAGTAGGTCGCTTGTAATTCGGC
>Ga0105054_10009455_pt1 | contig 12624 bp, 13 predicted proteins | sample BON02_FD_78091 | JGI IMG/M metagenome (GOLD analysis project Ga0105054, IMG submission 78091) | Freshwater microbial communities from Lake Bonney liftoff mats and glacier meltwater in Antarctica - BON-02 (megahit assembly) | ecosystem: Environmental > Aquatic > Freshwater > Ice > Glacier... | reverse complement strand
TGTGTGTGTGTGTGTGTGTGTGTGTGTGTGTGTGTGTTTGTGTGTGTGTGTGTGTGTGTGTGTGTGTGTGTGTGTGTGTGTGTGTGTGTGTGTGTGTATGCGTGTGTATGTATGCGTGTCATGTCTCGTGTCGTGTGTCGTATTGTGGTTGTATTGTTCTTGTGTGTATGCAGAAATAGGGTGTGCATGTGTCACGGTGTGTGTATATGTGCGTGTGTGTGTGTGTGATTTTCTGCCGGTGGGCGAGTGGGCACGTGCAGCAAATGAGTTGTACTGCAAGAAGGGGGGGGGGTGGCGGATAGTGGAGCTGACACATAGCATGTCAATGAAGCATCATCAAAGAAGCATCATCAAAGAAGCATCATCATACATGTACCGCACATACAGATGAGTCAGGTCATGCATACATGTATGCATGAGTTGCGTCACGCATAGGAAAGAGTGGAGTCACGGAACACAATTTCACGTGGGAGTTGACGCTCGTGTTGGCCGGAGACCGCGGCCGCGCCGTCGCGCTGTGGGCGGCTCTTTGCGATGTGGAGCGGCATTTTGGCGGCAATCCAGCACACATGCACACCAAGAAAAGACCTTCGTTTGCTCGCATGGGCGTATGTGAATAAACATCATTATTAAAGATCACACCCTCTAGTCTTGCACGCATCTTTTGTCGAATCTGTTCATACAAAATCAGCATGCTTGATGCTGGAAAGGCATCAAGAAAGGCCTCGAGGTGCTGCGCCAGCATGCCTGATGCTGGAAAGGAAAGCATGCCTGATGCTGGAAAGGCAGCATGCCTGATGCTGGAAAGGTTTGTATTCACGAGTGTCGTTCAGTGTCAGAGGGGTGTGGGTACCGTCTCTCGGCACAGCAAGCTGAACAAGCAAACCGTGACGTTGCAACCATGACAAAGAGTTTGTTCGCAGCGGAAAAGCCACAGCATGTCAGCAACCCAGCCCTCTATTTGCGCAAAAGAAGGGTCTTGTCCCGCAAACCAGCCCTGATCCACTGACGCCTTTACGGAAAGAGCCCTGCAAGATAAAGGCATGCTATGTGCCTTGGCCACGCGGTACGTGTTCTGAGAAAGTCTGCCTCTTGAGACTTCCTTGTGACACAAGCGCTAGAGACATGTTGACCCACATATCCTTCTGCTGCCAAGACTTTTGGCACAGAATACGTCAGGAGAAGGCAGAGGAGTAATGGAGGGAGTAAAGGGGGGAGGCTTTTGCTGCTGGCAGCCGCCAGTGCTAGCGAGTCTGGTGTTCTCCTGTATTTGTGTGCGTGTTTGCGTGTGTGTGTGTGTGTGCGTGTGGTTGTTTGTTGACACCATGCACGTGGCAGAATCACATAAATGCTCACGCTGCAAATACCTGACTAACATCAAGTATGCGATTTCACTACTGTCCCGGGACATCATTTTGGACCTAATGTGCAGGGGGGTGAGCAACAGTGGGTGCGGTCATATGGCCCAGGGAAAACGACAATCATCGATCCACGCTACTTGAAAGAAAGGGTTCTCTCTGTATTGAATAATCATGTCCTTGATGTATCCCTACGTTGTATATGGCATCCTACATGGGGTGGCCAAACACCGGTCTCTTGGCTTGAGTGGTGCTGTATTAGCATACCCTCATATCCCACTTGGCATACTCTCATATGGTCGGTAGTACTCCAAAAGTGACCTTAAAGAGGATCCTGAAGGATCTCCGGTGATGCATCCGTCACCATAGCTCAGTGGAGAAGAGCGCGGGACTTCACAAATCTGGGTCATCCGCAGGTCCCCGGCTCGATTCCGGCCGACAACCCGTCAACTTAAATCAATATAGATTTGAGTAAGTAGACCCTCAAGCAAGGGTTCTAAACTACTCTGTCTAGTAATGAAAGCCACTAAAACCAAAGTCGCGGCCGCAGCAAATCTGCAGCCAGTGCTTGAGCATGGCAGTAGGAAACAAATGCCGAGCGCTGGCATTCTATTTTCCTGTGCGAATTCGCTGTATGTTCCTGCACTTTTTACTTGTTGAAAACGGTTTTTTGCAATCCAAAAAAATCGTTTAATCATGAGGTTTAGATTTGATGCAAGTAAACCATACCTCCGTTGAAAATCGACAAGTCCGTTGAAAAGCGCATATGAAATAGAGCCTGCAGCAACATAACCCTCGCCCATCGCCTAATCTACGTCGCTATACTGATCCCTTCCTCTTGCGCTTGGGATGGACCTAGCAGCTAATGCTGTTGTCAACCATGTTCATTACCTTTGCGACTTTGTGTCTGGACAGGTCCAAAGATGATTTGACCCGAGTCACAGGTGAAACTTGAGTGCTTTTTCCTTTTGTTCTTAGGTGGTGAAATATGGTAGTGAACATATTCAGTTAGTGGGTTCTGGGGTCCTGATTTCTACCAAGTCCTTTACCACTTACTTGCAAAATAGAGCAATTTTGGTTTGTTTTATGAAGCACCAAATGCTTGTTTGGAAAAAAAGGAAAAGAACCCCGAGAGAGCCACTAATTACAGGGCTCTTTTGCAGAAAATTGACTGTAAACATAATGTATCATATGGGTCTTCGCCACCCTGTAGCGTACATACAAATATTTACATACATGTATATATATATATGTGTATATGTAAACATACATGAATATAAATATGTGTATACATATGTATATACATATATTCATTATATATACGTGTACATGTAAATATAATTGTTGATATATACATGCATATATATATATACGTATCTGTGTAGAAATACATGTATGTCTATACACACATATATATACATACATATTTGTAGCGTGACATGAATCATTCATCATATTTACACATTTATATATACATATATACATACACGTACATATATACACAAATATGTCTATGTGTATGTATACACGTATCGAGTATATGTATGTATGTGTATATATCTTGCGCTCTTTCTTAATTTGTTGCAACAATGATAAATTCAATGAAATGCTTTGTAAACTGATTTCCAGTGAGAATCCACGTTTATTCGAAAAACGCCTACTCCACCTTAAAAAATCAAAAACAAAAAATAGAAAGGGTCATACACCTGTGCTGAAATAGTGTTTTGACAAATTGGTTGTTTGTCAAATTCCTTGTTAAGTTCCACATGTTCCCAAAACACAACGTGTAGGACCCTGAAAATTTTGATTGATGTTGTTTTTATTACTTCTTAAGAAATAGTCTAGTAGCTAGCAAGCAAGCTCTATTTGTTCGAATCTTTGTTTTAGATTTGAGATATCTGTGTGCTGAATTTTATTTGTTCCGCCCCTCCCAACCAGGCTCCTGTGCCTGGTTGTCCCCGTTCCTCTTGTATGCTGATCCGAGTGACATACATGTGTGCTTGTGTGTGTGTGCCTCTGTACGTGCATGTGAAAATGTGTAAGTAAAGTGATAAATATTCAACGAATATAAGCAAAACCGTGACGACGTCACGTGCTGTGTTAACATAGAAACATGAATAGATGTCCATAGTGAAATACAACAAGCAGTGAAGTGGCAAGTTTGAGACACGTGAAAGAATGCAATACGAATAAGTAAAATACAATAAATGTGCCCGTCTTCTGGACTCTGGGGGGGTCTCTTAGATTGTGATTCCCAGTTTACCATCCCGATTTCACTATCATTCGAAGGGCTCCAACTTTGCTGTGGCGCTCTGTGAGCGTGTGTTCCTCTCTACATCTCCTTACACGTGCACATTGTGCCCAATGTTCTCCCTCGATCCTTCTGTAGTTGGCCTCGCAAATCCTTGCACCTGCTGGAGGAAGGACACAATCACCCGATTGTGCGCTTCGCATACCTGTGTCACACGATCTACGAAGAGTTTGTCGGTCCCAGGTCACTGTGTTGAGTCTCGATGAGACAAGAGTGACACTGTATTCAGGCAGTGTGATACATATACCCGTATGGGCCTACGACTTGGAGCTTCCTTAGCTAACTTTTCCGTGGTGACTGTCTGACACATGATTGCACCACGCAGCTCCTGGATTGCACCACAGCGCATTGCACTGTGATTGCACCACGCAGTAGCATTCTCCAGAATGCACTTCCCCTCAGGATTTTTCCTTTTCATGGATTTGGCCTTTTCCTGGATTTGGTGAGTGTGCAGAGAGTTGGCGCGCAGAGTTGGCGCGCCCAGCGACACGCCAATGACGAACCACTATAGTGTAGTGGTTCCAGCGAGGTGTTGTCAATCCTCAGGTCGTTGGTTCGATTCCGTCTGCCAGCCGTCACGTGTGGCACGGCTTTTGTGGTTCATTTGGCTAACAGTTGAAACTGTTAATCCCTAACCTGTCGGTTCCATGCTGGGTCACACCTCACCAATGAGGCCGAACAAACATTGGATGTGCTTAGACAAGGAGCCGGCAGGGCTTGCCCCTGGTTGTCAACGGCGTGAGTTGCTGTGTCCATTCGAAGAGAAAGAGGAGGGGTCAGGTATAACCAGCGACAGGGCGCGCGGCAAGCGGGCCGGACAGTTGAAAACAACGGAAACGCCCAGGCGCGACAGCTTTTCAGCCTGGTCTTCCCACAGTCTAACCTTGGAATGTTACCCCTCAAACTCACGTCCCCAACTTCTCGAAAGAACTGCACTATGACGCTACATTCACAGTCTCTCGAGTGATTATCACACGTGATTGTTCTCTACCGACAAAAAAAGCAAGGGTTGTGTTTGAAAGGAAAACCTAACAACATGGCAGGTAGACAGAGGAACTCACAGGAAGTCGTCGGTCGGAACTGCAGTATTATACGTATTTTAACCACAACAAATGTTACTACAATCATAGGCAAGGCATGGTTCTTGAATGTGCTCTTTTTGCTCTTTTAAAAGTTTTTTTTATATGGCTCTTGTATGCGTCTCTTAGATATAGCTCTCGGATATGGACTTTTTTTATAGGGCTCTCTTGTAGTATTTGGTACGAAGACTCTTACATAGGCGCTTTTTTTTTGAATACCCCCTTCGCAAGACTCTGGAGGTGCCCTCTGATTGGAATCTTTCATAGTACTTGTTTGTAGAGCTCTGTTACACTTATAGTTGGTCCCGGAAAAGAAAAGCAGAATCGGAAAAATGTCAGATATCTGGCCGGAATTCATGCCATCCAAGCTTGGCGAAGGTCGTAGGACGTCTTACATAGGAGTTAGCATATCAAGTGTCATAAAATAGGGCTCGATCATAAGGCTTGTATATAAAAAACTTTTACAAGACTCTTTTTTAGGGCATCAAACCGAAGAAGAAAACCAAAGTAAAAACTGCCCGGGTAGGGATCTATACATGCCAACGTCCGACGGTGGCCTCTAGGTACTCACTTGTATGCAAATAATTTTATTTTGGTAAAAGTCGGGTTGAGCCGGCTCAACTCAAATTGTTTGGGTACAAGGTGGGTTGAGCAGGCTCCACCCAAAAACTTCGGGAAAAAGGTGGTCTCGCCAAGGATCACCAAAAATGATGTTTTTCACCAATGATTAGCAAGTCAAGTTGAGCCGGCTGAACCCAATGGACTCTTGCTGACTGCGAGTGGCGCGCGGCAGCTCCAGGGCCGCCGCGTGCTATTCGCAATCAGCAAGAGTCCATACGGCAAGTTGATCTTGCCAAAAACTACCTTTTTCCCCCGATTTTCCCGGGTTGAGCCTGCTTAGCTTTAGAAGAGGAGACAATTTCGGGATGTTTTGGCGCGCAGCAAGCGAACCAACCCGAACCAACCCTCCTCGTGGGTGTGTCGGGTGGGGTTCGGTTTGGTTAAGGTCTTGTAAACCCTAAACGACCCTAACGAACACTTAACCACCCCTAACCAGGGGTTGGTTAGGTCCGGTTAGGGTCTGTGCGCGTCATGCAAAGATCTCATGCAAAGGTCTGGGACTGGGTAGGATGTTGTGAGGTACAAAAATAATCCAACAGACCTTAAATAACCCCATCAGACCCTTAACCCCTTTATACAACTCTACCAGACCCTAACCCACCTTACCAGTAGTTTCGTGTCAAGTATGGGAGTGGTAAGTCGTCTGATGTGTACAGGTGTATACATTTCATCATATGTCCAACCACGCATGTATTTGTGGATTGTGTGTGTATTTTTGACTTGTCACATGTCTGTTATGATAGACAGTCTTCAGGACATGGATACGAAGATATTACTATTGAAGTTGATATCATTAACCTGGATGAACCTATTCTGGTGACAACTGGATGGGAAGTGCAAGTGCGGGATAGTTATGTAGGTGAACGAGATGTTTTCCAGACACGGTTGTTACTCAAGCAATCGAAGACCTAGACACAAAAATCACCAATATGTACAGAAACTTCTAGACTGCGCATACCACAGAGAAGCAGGAGCACGAGGTTCAGATGGGGTGCGAGGCGCGCCAGTGCGTGGTAGATACAAGCGCGGCGCTCAAGGATGAGTTCAATACGGCCATCAAGGTCTGATTTCAAATTCCCATGAATTTGAACTTCATAGACCCTCAAACAAGGGTACTAAACTACTTTTGAAAGTAATAAAAGCAATCATCATCATCCTCTGTTGGGCGCCAGTGACAGTCGACATGCGTTGTCTCCCCGCACAGCGTGCTGTTGTGGTGTAGTCCAGGACGCGGTGGGCCCTGAGACAACCTGTCTACACGTTCACTTTGTTTGTGCTCCCACGCGTTGTCCGGGTCTTAAAAGAGAGTCTTGCTGAGGAGGTCAGGGTGCGTAGAGAGGCTGTTACTAAGGAGAAGTAGAAGCATGGGGATGACATGGCTGTTCAGAAGCAGGAGCGCAAGAATGCCGTGGCCGCAGCGTTGCGTCAGTGCGTGGTAGACGCAAGCACTGCATTCAGGCGAGAGTTCAGTGCAGTTCTACAGGTCTGTATCCTCCACAGTTGACAAGCCCATCCACGCGTGTTGTCTCTCCGCACTGCGTGGTGTTGTGCCACAGTCCAGGGCACGGCAGCCCCTGACGCACCCTGTTTACAATGACATCGTGTATTTCTACAGGTGGCTCGACTGTAGCCAATATCACTGGGGTTTTCCGGAATTTACGGATGAAATTGTCCACTACTTTGCTCATTTCTTCTTGTCTCTCTTTAAATGCCATTAAAAGTTGTGTTCGTCTCCTGCTAAATTCTACATGTGTTTCATCCTCGACGTCATGTGGTGTTAATGAAAACAATTTGTCGATTGTCTTTTCATATCTAGATTTCATTAGTTCGTCATCCGTTGCTTCATCAGCCATAGTTTATTTTATGTACTTCACAATACCTTTATATACATATAGACGTTTCAATCTCACAATAAAAAGTTCTGACGACACCAAGCCCTTTCGAGTCAAATCTGCATTTTTCGATCCATATATTTATTTTCTTATGTTAGTTGTTTAGCATTGTTTTGTTGGTCGACGTTTCATTGTGCATGCTGTTTGTTTGTAAATTTTTGGCTGGGATGTTAAGAGATGTTTTCCATTTATGAAATCCACTGTCCATTAAAGGAGTATCATAGTTGGTATCCGACTGAATATCAGAGCTCTGTGAGTCAAGACTCTCTATGATTTCTTGGCTTCTGGCAACATGATTCGACACCTGTTCAAACGATTCTGTCAGTGTCTCTTGATTTGAGTCGAGTAGACCATTTTCCTGCGCCATCCTGTGTTGTTTGACTGTGTATGAAATAATTCTGTTCATATTTTCCATCATGCCCTGGTTTTCAAGACGGTTTATTGTAAACCTAATTATATTTTCTGATTTCGCAAGTGCATTTTGTTGTAACTCTGTAGCTCTTGTTCTTTTATACCACATCATTAATTCATTGTCACTTCCACCATCCCCCACACATGCCTGTGCTGCTCTTTGCAAAACTTCTAAATTTTTTTTGTACTCGTGTATTTCCACCTGGATATCAAACATATTTTCGTGCAGCTTTGCAATTGTTTGTAATCTCAACATTTTTTCGTCTCTTTCGTATCCCCATGTACCCATGGAAACCGATCGATTTCGGATGCCAGTCCGTATGGTATTAAACTTTATATTTTCCAAACATTTCTTTGTGGACGTTCATGCTGATGACAACCAAGCCATGCCTTGTTTCGATTTTTTACAATGCCTTTATATCATATTTTATTGAAAAACAGTATTCAATGCATTCTTTTAACACATTCTTCTTTCTCTCGATTCCAAAAATTATATGTTCCAGAAACTAAACTCCATGACATTGTCAAAGGTGTCATATTTTGTCTCGTCATCTAGTGGCACCCTCTTGCGCTTCAGTTGTGGACTGTTATCGACATAATCGACTTGGAACTGTGACTTGTCCACGACGACCTCTCTTTTCTGCGCCGCTTTCTGCTTCGTTAAGTATTCAACATCAATCATGTATTGAAATGCTTCATAATTTTGAAGATTCTTCGAGATGTCAGAAATCATTCTTTGAGCTTTGATCACAACGATCGATTAGTATCTGAAGGAATTTCGAGGAGCACCCAAAATAGATTTTTTAGAAGAAATTCCAAGAGGATCAACACTGGGATTCGCTTGTAGAAAACACGTGAATGAATATGGAGGGGGCAGAGAAGCCAAGCGGAAACAACTCAATGATGTTGACAAAAAAAGGCGTATATACACATGGAAAAAATGTTACGCCGACCGGAAAATATTTAAGCAAGGAAAAATCGCCATCGGCCAGAACGAGATAGAAGTAGAGGTTATGAAAATTGACCAGAAACCACTCATAGACACGTATGCAGTTGTCCCTCGTGATGGTACTGTTATTATTAGTCCCAGCAATGTCATAGTTGTGACTCTACAACAGAGAAAACACTTGATCCAATTATTCCGAGACAACAATCTGGGAGAATACAACAAGAAAATAAATGAGATTGACAATATAGAAAGAGGGAAATAGAAGATACATAAAAATGATGATTTCCACAAACACATTTTTCCATAAAAATATCATTTGATAAAAAAAGCAAAAAAAATCACAAGGAGTATCTTCACACAAAAACATATAGACTCAAAATTTTGTGAAAGTGAAAATGATTCTGTTCACATCATCTTATATCGATGGATTATACAATCAAACTTAGGATTGCATAACGCAAAATATGTCAAGTGCAATTTCTGTTAATGGTTATATTACATAAGACAATAGACTTTTCTGGACTTGCACTCTAGTTCTATTGTCCTAGAGTACTTTTTGAGTTTTCCCTGCAATTAAACTTAGCTCAAGATTTTTTTTCGACACGTTGCTTTTTTGGACATTTCGTCACTACCACTTTACGCTATAATCAGAACAGGTAGTTTTTTCTGGTTTTACACTTTAGTTCTATATTCACAGAATACTTTGAGAGAGAAGTTATGGAATCAAAATTAGGAGTAAATATATGATGTTTGGTGCTCAAAAAAAAAGGACATATTTTATTTTAATGAGCAATCAAATGAAAATATGACACAAAATACAATATCCAGAGAAAATATGTGTACTTCAAAAAACGAATTTGTCCCCATATAAGGTTTCAGATATTCTATTATGAGTCTCTATTCAATTTAACAAAATAGTTGCGATGTCAACATTGAAGGTACCAAACCCTCGGAAATTGACGTTGGAAGAACGTAGAAAAATAGGCGTACCAGGTGGCGGAGAATGGTTCAATAAGAAAAACATTGCGAAAGAATTTGCCAGTATGCATTATGGGACAGGAGGGGGGTTTGTGCTAGGTTTTGATCTCCCAATGCGGGGGTACTGTTATGGAGTATATGCAAGCTATGATGAGTCTATAACATATCTATTGCAACTTAAATTTGATTGTCGACACGGTTACGAGATGATACGCAGTGAAAACGAATGCAATTTGTATCTTGACTTGGAGCTTATATGCAAAGAAGAAGATGAAACAGAAATAATGGAGAGAACAGTAGAATCAATCCGCGCTACATTGAGACTCAAATATAAGGCAGAATTCGGGCTTCAGGTTACGCGAGGTAGTCGCGTGACTGAAAAGGGGTTTAAGCATACGCACACTTTGTTGGCGCGCCCTCACGTTGCACAGGCCACGAAGACAAGCCTCACTGAGGAGGTCAGGGTGCGAGGATAGTCCGTAAACACAAAGAAGCGGGAGCGGCTCCCCGAAGCCGCAGCGCGCCACTCGCAGTCAGCCAGAGTCCGTCCTGACAGTATCCTTCGTGAAACCACGTTTTCCCCCGGATTTTTTGTGTTGAGCATGTAGAGCCAAAGTCCTTGCGCACAGCCCGAAACTCGATTTTTCACCGACAAAACCAGGTTGGGCTGGCTCAACCCGAGTACCATTGGGGAAAAATTCGGGTTGAACTAAACTATCTCGTTCGTGATCCGATCTTGTTCGTGGGCTGCCCTGGGCGTGCGACAGCAGATCTTGTTCGTGGACGTGTCTTCAAGGTTTATTGCTCTCCCCCATGCACAATGGGTCCCAATGGTACCCGTGAAATGGCTGTTTACAGTTATGACATATTTGTTTCCAGACTTCGTCTGCAAGCTCAATGCAACTTATGGTCATCTTCCACCTGAGTTTTACATTGAGATCAAAAAAAGGGCCCTTCCTGTGTTTGAGGGTAATTCATCAATGAAATGGGACCGCAATGGCCAATAGTGGATTCCCCGCAATATCCCATCTTTGTCGGGATGACGTGACAATGAACGTCAGTGAGTAGCCAGCGCTCACCCCTCTGAATTATTTGAATCAACGCTATGTGCAGTAGACATCACGCCCATGAGCTTCTCCAAATCGCTACCATGAAATGTACAGGTAGGGGAGAACAGAGTTTTTAATGGGCATCTCGCTCCTGCCACGCCTGTGTGTGTGTGCGTGTGTGTGTATTCGTGAAGGGCCCAGACCCCGGCTGCCCAAAACCCGCAAAGGCCCCGCAGTCGAGCCACCAGGGATTAGCGATGCGACTCTCAAAGGACCCGGCAACCTGCAAGGGCCCGAGCACCTAGGGATAGCTCTGAAAGGCTGACGCCCAACAGATAGCAACTGCGACCGCACCAAAAACGAAATCAAACAAACACAAAGAAATAATTGCGCCCTTCACCAACCCATCTCGATCCTTCACTCCCATCAAACTCAAAAAAGACATCCCTATCCCCACTCACGCACCACACGTATGTATGCGCACACAATCCCCATGGTTACAAACAATCCGCCCATCCTACACCCTTTCCCACTCTGTCCCCCTTGTCAAGGGGTACAGACAAGGAAATGCTGACGCCACTTTTCTTTTTTCTTTTTTCCAGTCCAGTTTCGAGGCACAGAGCCCTCAGCTGCCGTCCAAGGAGGACACTTCCTCTGTAGGTAAAGGGGGGGGGCAGCAAAGGTGACACTCCAATGCTACATCAGAGTCTACTGTACCAGGCACAAGACTCATCGTGACAAGTTGCCCATCAGTCACCTCCTGTTGATGGCGAGACAAGTCTTCACCATCACTCACATCCGCATGTAGGTAGTTTGGGCACGACAAGATCATCCGACATGAGGGAGATGATCTCTGCCACTACGGCCGAAAACGGGTGGTTGTGAGAAGGGGTCCGGGTATAGCCTTCCACTTTGGGAGGCGGGTAAGGGACGGGCACCTTAAGGGTCCGGGCCCCAATTGGACTTTAAAATAAATGAGATTGAACTGAACTGAACTGGCCCAAAGGACTCGGTCTGGTACGGGCGACTCCGTGGGCCGATTTAGCAATTGATTTCAATTTGAGTTTGAGGGTAACGCTGGTAGCAGAATCAATTTTCCGACCACTTTCCCAGACTCACACTTTTAAACGTGAGTTCAAGAACGGCCATATCTCCAGATTTTGCTTTGCTTTTCGAGTAATCCAAGTAATCTCGTCGGGAAAGTTTTTCTATGCGGAGGAAGTTGACCTCAGCTTACACAACTCAGAAACGAAGGAACAACCCCAGGTTTCAAAGCCTTCTTTTTGGAAAAGAGACCGTGAAAATGTTTTTCTACAAATGTTCTAATTCGGGGAGAAATGAATCCACTCCACAAATACAAAGTAATGTCAGTTGGATATCATATAAAGCAGAACTTGACATCTCGTTCAAGAAAACTCGTTTAGAAATGTGAGTCTGGGAAAGTGGTCGAAAAATTGATCCTGCTACCGGCGTAACCGGCTCATTGTCCTTTGGTGTGAAGGTGTGATATACTGATTTTGGTCTTTCGAATACTAGAAGCTAGGATGGAGATGAAATTTCCACAGGTGTCGTCGATAGGTCGATGACTTTTTAATCGACCGGTCGATTGGTCACGGTTGATATCGACGGTCGATAGGATTACACTCACAGCAGAATACGGTCGATATCGACGGTCGATAGGATTACACTCACTGAAGAATACGGTCGATATCGACGGTCGATAGGATTCCACTCACTGCAGAATACGGTCGATATCGACGGTCGATAAGGATCCATAGTAGAAAAAAATCGGTCGATATCGACCATCGACTAGGACTCATTTAAAAAAAATCGGTCGACGGTCGGAATCGACCGTCGAAATGGGTACAAGCTACAAGAAGCATTTGTCATTGACCCTACTACCCCACACTTCACAACACCAACATCCGAATGATTGACTCGCACGCTCGCTTTTGTTCACCGTACCCTACTTCAAG
>Ga0105054_10009451_pt1 | contig 12633 bp, 7 predicted proteins | sample BON02_FD_78091 | JGI IMG/M metagenome (GOLD analysis project Ga0105054, IMG submission 78091) | Freshwater microbial communities from Lake Bonney liftoff mats and glacier meltwater in Antarctica - BON-02 (megahit assembly) | ecosystem: Environmental > Aquatic > Freshwater > Ice > Glacier... | reverse complement strand
GTCCCACGCAGCTGTTGCCAGACCAGAGGCATCACGGCCAAATGTTGGTACGTTGAGGGAGGATTCACCAGTGAATTTCGGAAGATGCAGGTAGACTTTGTCACCGAGTAGCAGGTCAAAGTTGTAGGTGAAGTGTACGGTGATGTTGACTGCATAGGCATTTGTCAGGGCGCTGAAATCGATGGATGTGTTGAAGAAAGTGCCGATGCGCTGAACGGTGCGCACAACAGTCGGAGGCGCCGCTAATATGGGCCCCGCACGCGCATTGCATGCAATGGTCATCGTGTTTTCATTTACGCCCACACATCCTGCACACGTGTGGCAAGGAAGCATGGCGCCGTTGCCCATCCTGAGACTGCCAGGCTCAACGGTAGCACCGGTGCCGCACGCCGAGGAAGCAATGCCTGTATTTGGTAGACGCAGAGTGTTGCTTTCCAGCAGCGTTACCTGCAGTATCTGGCCCACGTAGATGACGGCGCCGCACTTGATCGTGACTGTTTGCGCGACACGATCCCACGTGGCATTGAAGAGGGGAAGAGTCGGAGCCGACATATTGCGTGTACAGTTGCCAGTGTGGTTGCCTGAGCATGCGCCTGCGTCAACAGGCGCGGCTGATGGTGGGTTGTAGGAAACCCTCTTCACAAAGGCATAGTGGCGTCCGTCGAAAGAGGGCTCTTGATATTGTGCTAGTAAGTCGAGCTCTAGAAACTCAGACGAGCCCGACATATTTGCTGTAAACCCGTTGAGCTTCACCGTGATTGTTTCCCCGACGTCGATCTCCATCTCTGGGGTCACAGTGAGGGTGATGTTTGTGACACCACCGGGGACAGGTTTTCCAAACGACAATGACGATGATGCACCGAAGGAGCCGATGGGCATAGTGACCACACGCACATTCTTGCATGGTCCTCGCTGAGACGATGACGACAGCAAAATGTTGTCGAACCCCTTGCTGCCTGCCGGACCCATAGGACGAAAGAGCAGGTTAGCGCCCTTGACAACTGGGCTCTCAAAGATTGTGGCCCACTGCACTCCATCCGCACTTGACTGCAGTGCCAGCGACGAAACGTTCCAATTTGAATCAAAGCGCTCTTGCTCAATGAGTGCGCAGCGCACAGCAACCTTTCCGTCGGATTTGGTTCCCACATAGACCTGACTCGCCAACTTCGAGTCGGCAAAATGCAGCCAGGAGCTGTGACTCTGACGGTCAAATGCATTGTACGCAGCAGTTTCTTGGGGCACGCAGATACTGTCTGCCGAGGCATGACTACTGGTGCCTGTCAACACCTGGCAGCCATACCCAGCACCGAGAATATACGCCCCGTCTCCCTGTCCAACCAAATATTCGGGGCGAGCGCCCAAATATTCGGGGCGAGCGCCCAAATCACACAGAGCCAGCTTGCAGCTGGCTATTTCAGCAAACCTCGCACGCCTGTAGCCGGACGAGCAGCTGCTGCTATTGCTTGGGGTGAAATAAACAAATGCACTGCAGTTCATGGCATCTAGAATGCCTGTGCCGCTTGACCCAAACGCATCACTTGGTCGCGGCAGTGAAATGCGCTGGGTGCATGCCGTGTCTGAGTATAACATGAGTTCGGCGACTGACCACCCACTCTTGACAATACTCGTGTTGACAACTCGCCAATAATATCTTGCCTCTACAGTTGGCGTGCCTGTGTCGCGTAGGTGGATCTGATTGCTTGCCGGCACCACTACCGTAATCGTAGTATCCTTCTGTATTCCTCCAGCACCAACAGTCATTTTGAGGACCGGTTCGTATCCTGTATCACTCCAGTCTCCCCACAGCGGAGTGATACTTCCACCAGCTGTCGCTGAAATCGTGACGGTCGGTGCAAGGCCCGCAGTGCGGAAGAATCCAGGTAGCGTGGCTGTAAAATACTCCCGGGCAGAAATATTTTGACTGAAGGAGAACGTCAATGTCATCGTAATGGGCACACCCGCCTTTGCAGGATTGAATGATATTTCTGCATCAGTGAAAGCACCGATCGCAGGAGTCCTTGCAACTGAAGTGTTGAAAACAGGACCCTCTAGCAGGTTTGTTGTGACCCGCAAATCTATGCTGTTGTGTGTCAGTCCCATGGTTGGAAGTGAGATACCTGCGTCCTCGGGCAAGGGCACTGAAATGAGCATGCCTGCTTGTGTTTCCGCTGTTGCTGTAAGAACGAGAGTGCTAGAAGCTTCAACCCACGAAGCGTGGCCAAAGGCAGGCGAGTCCTGAATTTCAAAGTGGTCAAGGTTACCGCCGGCCCTAGTGAAGCCGGGCAGAGTAAGACTAATCGTGACAGGTCCGATGAATTCTCTCGCCACCGAAAACGGTAGCGGGAAGGAGTCGCGTGTGCCGCAAAACCCAATGCACTGCCCTGTAGAAATCGGGACCGTCAACGAGAAGCTGAAATGGCCAGCAACTGGCGACCCGCCAGCACGATCAGCAGGAAGAATGAGAGCCGAGGATGCAGACATGGTATTGCCCGTGGTGCTGACAAAAGCACCGACAGCAGGTGATGTCAGAGGCGCTGGATCGTTCGCAACAGCGTTGTTGACATGCTCAAATGTGATGCGGCCATCATTCGCTGCCAGTCCGTGTGCAGGTAGATGAAGACCAAATGATGCGGGTATTGTGACGGACACTAGGCGATCGGCTGGCAATGACGTGTTAAATACCAACCGAAGATGTGTTACAGTCTCGTCCCAGAGTACTTTTTCTAGAGCGGAACCAGATAGAGGTTGTGACGCATTGCAGCCCGATGAGTTGCACGCCTGCTGCTGAATGGATCCAGAGGCTGCAATTTGGCGTGCTTCCTTGCGAGTAAAACCTGGCAACACCAGCCGTAACTCATCACCTGGAGATGCTGCCATGGCGATGACCATATATATATCGATGTCAACCTGTTCTGATTGCCAAGCTGTGCATGCACCACTGGTCAAGGCATGACCACTGCACTCGCCCGTAGATGCTTTGGAAGGTTTGTAAGAAATAGAGTACCGCGGAATCTTGTTGGACACTTCAACAGGTGCCTTCAGAACAGGTCCACTAACAGATTGAGACGAGAGCATGATGTTCTGCCCTATATTATTGCGTTCGTATTCTACGGGAGTCACAATGCCAGCACTTTTGGGAACCGTCACGGATACCAATTCCAGATCGCGGACCGTGTCTGCAATCATCAGGGACAACTTTACGGCAGAGCCCGTGTATGACACTTCTACCAGCATTGTGCCATTACTGCACGTTCTACCAAGATCCCACAAATTGCTACATATGATCGTGTCACATGCTACCACCGACGTGCTAGCAACTGTAAACTGTTCGAGCTCAAGGGTGGCATTTTCACCTGCTGCGATTTGGATCCCACAGGTGAAGTTGAGAGAGAGCGCCGACACCGTCAGTGGCAGGGCGGGGTCAAAAGCAATTGACGTGTTGTATAAAACTCCCACCGGCTGGGTCTGCCGGAGCGGCTCGAATGCGGTAGTTTCATCTGCTGCAACAACGCGCATTACAAAGTCAGTGCGATTGGCCTGTAAGCCTCCACTCGGCAGGCGGATGGCCGCGTTTTGGAGTACTGTGACTCGAAGGAGTGTGTTTGCAACTATCCACAGCGGGTTGATGTGGTGAAGCGTGAGCAACTCTGCGGCCTCGTCCCATGACGCTGCAGAAAATGCTGGGGAGGGAACGCCTTGGCCATCAAAGGCGTATGCCTGTGCAAATGCCTTCGTACTGCCCGAATTACGGCTAAAGCCTGGAAGCTTCAACTCAACCGTGTCCCCCTGCCTGAACTGCCTGGTGAAACGCAACTGGATTGTGATGGGCACTGCACGCCCAGCAACAGGGTTTGTAAACGTCAGGCCCGTTTGGCAGAGGATGCACTGCGCCTCTGCCGACAATACACTTGCAGACGTGCATGCCCACATCAGCACTCCCAGCACCAGCTGTGGTGCTTTTCGTCGCCCGTTGCAGCCCATGCCACAATTCTGAGAGTACTCCTCCCCCGTTCTTGCACCATGTGGCTCTGCCGCTGCCTGCTCGCGTGGAGTCACTCTGCTGACCCAACCCCTGGTCACGGCGTGGAGGCAGTGAGCGGCCTGGTGACGCGGGAGAGGAAGCAAGGGAAACGGGTGCGTCACAAGTGTGCAGGCGTAGAGGCACTGAGAAAGCCAACGCCCACGTTGCGCTGTCAACAGAACACCAAGGGACAGGCACTAGCAACACCAGGGACACGATTAGTGTAGCGTTGCCATCGATAACACCAATGCAACATGGTCACACAATACAATACAGTGGGCGCCAGTGCAACACACCGTGTTGCTATCAATGACATTCTCTGTGTGCTCGACAGGAGTGCCCTCATCCTTGCCGCACCCTTCCATCCATATCAGGGCCCGAGCCATCAGGTGTGGCGTCACTCGACGGCGAAAGCAGAACAAAAAAAATATATTTTAGCGGGAGTTGAGTCCTTACATTTAAGGGGACGTGACTCAGATGCCTCTTCACATCTTGACCTCTCAAGTTCGGTAATGTCTCAACCAATTCACTCTCTCCCTCATCTATTTGTGTGTACACACAACCTTTGTCACTGCAAAAAGGTATCTCAGTGCACCTGCCGAGAGGGAGGAGCAGGCAGTATCGATGAAAACACAGTCGGAACATTCAAGTTTGGGGCAGCAACACTGCTGATTGGAATCGCAGCACGGAATCGGCAAGGAATCCCAGCGCTGATTCCGCAGGTTCAGGGTGTTCGGAGCATGTGGTTTCGACTCTGGTTGATGCACATGAAATTGTCGCCCTTGCGGGCGTGACCGCTCTTGTTTCATGCGTAGCGCTGAGAGCTGTCGGACACAACTGAACTCGTAATGAATATGCCTGCAGCTTGCACCCGCTGTTCTGCAACAATTCGATTAAATGTTCAGTTCATGGGGGCGAATTCAATGTTGATGTGCACGATTGCATCGTCGCAATGGAGTATGTATGCCTCCAGTTTGAGCAGACCAGCTGCGTCGCGGGGGGGCACACGACGCCAGAAGACTGTCTTTGCTGTTATTCGTTTTTCCACTACACGCGAGCTACAGCGGGAATGGAACAAAGTTGGAAGCCGAATCAATTGTTGGAAGCTGGAGCAGTTGGTTTCCCGGAAATCATGGTGAACTGCTTGAGGAACAAGCAGTGTGTGCCGATTTGCTGACCGGATGTCTGTGGTACAGAATGCTTTCAATGATACATTTTGTGGATTTTGTGGGCACAGGTGGAAAGGGTCTTTCGCTTACTACAGAAATTATGGCGTGCGGGTTACTAACGTGGGGAATCGTGGAGCAGATAAAATGATCTTGCAGGCTCTTGCTTTCACCAAGCTCGCTGCTCCCTTCGACACCCCTTCGGGCGGTGCTTGGGATGACCAAATCACCTACAACTTCACCAAAGACCCTGCATACGGCGATGCCGCTTACGTGGAAGGGTATCCCGACCGGTAAGTTTTGCATCTATGGCAGCCCTCAGATTCTGCTGGATATGAAAGCGGGACTTCGCTGCTGCTGCAATACGAGACGACATGCCAAAAAGTGAAGATTACGTCTATTCGAAGAATCCACTTTTTACTTCTGTGTGTATGCACATTGTGCGTGCTTAGCAATCAATAGGCGGTGTGCTTGGCGTGTAGACTTTTCCGTTCAGTATCTGTCAAGAGTAGCCTGTCTGTGTGAGCCCCTTCGTTGTATTGCCGCGGAACTGACGCTTTTGTATCGTTGCAGCTGGAACGACGCCTGGAAGCATATGGACAACCTCGATCACGTCCGCCCCAGCCAGGGTGTGGCCTCGTGGGACGCTCCCTCGAAGTGGAACCTGGAAGGTCGCTCGTTCCCCGCTGTGTTCCCCGCTCCCTACTAGTAAAAAGTACGTTTGGGCTGTGGTTTTGTGTAGACAGATCAAAATAGTTTTGTCTTATCAGATCAAAACAATGGGGTGTTCAAGACGGAGTGTCGATAGCAGACAGCTGCTGTGCGCGCTCGTCTGGCGTGGGTCGACATGAACATAACGGTGCAATAGTCCTGTTTGTGGATGTATTTTTTGTGTTTGAGAAGAAAAAAAACTGAAGAGGACTTTGGCCGCCATATGGAAGCAATTGTTTCCAAATTTGGCTGTACATGATGGCTCGATGGCTCATAACTGTGTTCTGGTGTTTGTTGCCTGCCCCCCTATTACGCAATTGGTTTGCCCTTCTGTAGCTCAAACAGGAAACACATCTGCTTGCTCTGTTCCCAATAACCAACTTGCGCATGAATATAACATTCAACCGCACAAGATTGAACACTTCATGCAAGTATCGCACCTCGGTTCTGACTCGTCAGCTGGAAACATGCTTCTTGCATTCCTGCAGCCTGCGGGTGCCACCACCTCCTGTTATTGGTGGATTAATAAAACAAGTCTGTCATTCCCCTCCTGACATAAGCGACAAAGCACAGTGAAGACATGCCCACAAACAAGATCTGCCGTCGTGCGCCACGGGTTGCACACGAACGAGATATTTCTGGACATGGTTCATGCTTCCTTTTTTTGGAGGCCCAACGGCAAGCTATGCCCCCAACGGGTCCTTTTTAGCGCGCTCTTGCGTCTTGAAAAAGCGAGAGAGCAGCGCAGAATCTTTCACAAGTTTGGGAATGCCAGTAAGGTTTTCAACATGATGATCTCACTGCTCGTCTCCAAGTTTTGACCCTACTGGTTGATGGAGATTGGGCTGGCGAAACAGACTCGGACATGCGTCGGTCTCACACAGGCTACATTTTGATAATGAACAGTCCACTTTCCTGGAAAAGTCGCCGACAAGACAATGTTTCTGTCTAGACTTGGGAAGCTGAATTCGTCGCAGCCAGCCAGGCGGCCCAGGAAATGGTATACTACTACTACTATGATGTACGCGAGACACTCGGTGATTTGGATACCGTGACCAGCAATCTGCAGCCACTGACATTTTTGAAGACAACTTGGCATGCATCGATATGAGCGACACCCCTGTGTGCCGAAATTCTTCTCGACCCATCGACATCCGTCTATATTTAATTTGTGAGTTCAAAAGTTGGTCCAAGCAAGGACTGAATAGTTAAAACTTATCCCACATCGCACCGTCACACACGAAATGATGGCTAATGCATTGACGAAAAGTCTGTCTTCGCCAGCGTTTATTGCGCACTGTTTATTGTCGCTGTGCGCGGCGTCTCGGATGTGGGTGAGGCACCGGTCAGTGGTAATAGTTCTACCGGAGGGGGATTTGGAATTTCGGTGGGACTCGGAAATATGTTGGTGTTTTATTCATGTAACGATTAAACTGTTCTCGGGAACGATCCAAACATCTGTAATCGAGTCATGTATCACACACGTTTCCTCCTCCCCACGAGAAACAGTTCGGGGCACACAGCAAGCAGAGGGGCTCTAGCCCCGGAGCCGCCGCGCGCCCACTGGAGTGGACCAGAGTAAGGGAGGACATTGTAAAGAGGGGAGTGTTACACTTATAACACTACATATAACACTACTTATAACATTACTTATGACACTCCCCTCGGGCGCCGTGGTCCCCTCGGGCGACGATCCGCATAACTCTGGTCTGATCCAGTGGGCGCGCGGCGGCTCCGGGGCTGACGCCCCTCCGCTTGCCGCGCACCCCCATGAGATCTGTTTCCTCGTGGATTTGGACCGACTCGGAAGGAAGAAGATGCGACGAGTGTGCCTCTTGGACTCTCGCTGCGTCGTCCTTTCTTTTTCTTCGTGTGATTCCCAATCTCAATTTATTAGATAGACTTCTTAATTATAACTTAGTAAATTGTTAATGTCCATCAAAATAGAGAAACGTGGACCCTCATCACGCTGTTTAGGAGTCGTTTGTGTAGTTTTTCGAGTCCCATCGAGATTCCACAATCGCCCTTCGAGTGGAAATAGTACGCACTCAGGCTGGCATTCCAAAGCCATGCTGGGACAAGTCCCCTTTTCTTTGAAATTTTCAGGTGCCAGGCTGTCGCACTTGTATCTCTGCATATAAGAATCCAGGAATTTAGGTTTGTGAATCACGCCTTGTAGCTAAATTACATATACGAAAATTCTTGGGGTGATTTTCAAGTTTAGGGTTTCTGAATGTCGATACACAGACAGCCTGAGTCTCCAAAAATCTTTTTCTTCCACAAACTTGAATCTTCGGGTTGAGTCATTCCCTAAATTCTTCTCCGCCTTTCCAAACAGTGTCCAGGCTCAACCCGATTTTTCGCTAATTTGGGTTGAGCCGGCTCAACCCGAATTTTCAAAAAAGAAATTGTTGGAATTGTAGGGTAATTTTGCCCTCTGGAGGAAAAAAAATTCGGGTTGAGCCGGCTCGACCAGAATTTAAAAGAATATAAATTTGTGGAATTTTGAGGTAATTTGTCCTCCAAAAATAATCGGGTTGAGCCGGCTCAACGCGAATTTGTTGAAAAAGAGTGGGTTGAGCTGGCTCAACACGAATTTTGGTCGGAATAATTTTTCATGAGTTTTGTAGCATTTTTTTCTCTTTCAAATTAATTCGGCTTGAGCTGGCTCAACCCGATTGTCAACCAAAGAGATCAAGGTGGAGCCGGCACAACCCAGATTTTTGTCTAGACATGGTTTAGGCTTCCTTTTTTTTTTGGTAAGTCCTAACAGTTCTTTTTTTTGCGTCTTGGGAAAGCGAGAGAGCAGCGCAGACTCGGAATTGTTCACGAATTTGGAATGAAGGTTTCTGACATGATGATCTCACTGCTTGGCGTTGACCCCACCCCGGGGCAACGTCATTGCTAACTCAATTGGCAATTCCTTGCACAGCCCCCCTCCCCCTTTTGCGACCTGTCCCCAACTAACATTTAATTAAAATCTGCTTTCTGCAAGATTGAGAGAGAAACCGTGACCAAAAGAGTGACAGAGAGTATGATGTAGCCTCAGACAGTGCCAGTGCCACGGTGCCTGATTAAAGTGTATTGCGCACTCTGGCTCAGGGTCACGACATGTCACGACATGTTTACCCCCCCGTGAACAAGCTTGCCAGCGGCTGCGAACGCCGCTGTCGGAGAATATTTCTCTGGAGTGATGATACGTACTCCGAGGCTCTGAGTCGCTCGGACTCGGCCCAGCGGAAAAGGATCCCCTTCCTTAGGTTGATGATGAAAGAAGTCCGGTGGTGTAGCCAAGGGCCTGCTGTTGGCGCTCCCTCACATGTGCTATTCTTTGCCTTTTCGAGAGAGCGTATGATGGGAAAAAAACAAAACTTGTAGTATGTGACATGCCACGGCCCGGGTCAAAAGGATGAATGCAAATAGGAAGCTGCAGAAAAAAATATGGTGAAAAGAGTGTTTTACCGTGACTGCATGATGAACCCGACTTGAAACTTGGCCCGTGAAGTACTACTAGTACGCCCTCCCACCCCCCCCCCCTTGGTCGTGATCATGATGATCTTGAACAAGCCCCCTGTTTTGATTGGACGCCACACCTGATGGCTTGGGCCCGGATATGGATGGAAGGGTGCGATCAGAATAAGGGCACTCCCCGACTTCACGTCGAGCACACAGAGACGCAACACGGTGTGTTGCACTGTGTTGTACTGTGGTAACATGTTGCGCAACATGGGCGTTGACTTTCTCCGTGCCTTTAGGCCTGCACGCTTGTAACGCACCCGTTTCCCTTGCGTCCTTTCCCGCGTCACCAGCCTTCTCACTAGGACGGCCTCCACGCTGTGACCAGGAGTTTGGGGAGCAGAGTGACTCCACGCGAGCAGGCAGCAGCAGAGCCATATGCTGCGAGAACGGGGGAAGGGCACTCTCAGAATTACAGCACAGGCTTCAGCAGGCGACGAAAAGCACCATGGCTGGTGCTGGTAGTACTCATGTGGGCATGCACTGGCACCTCTGATGCCGGTCGAAGGATCAATTTCTGACCGAAAAATCAAACAATTTCAATTCTTCTCGAGTCTCACTGTGGCACGATCCCATTTGTGTCTAAAAGAAATGTTGGGAGTTAAGCGTTAAAAATGGAAACAATTGATTTCAGGGGAAATCCTCACTGACGCCCATTTGAAAGAGAAACAATCATTATTTCAGGAATTCTTCCCTACACAATCAAAGTGTCACCAAACAAATCTCCCAAATTTTTTGATCTGACTTTACACAACAGCCAAAAATGAAAGAATTGTTCAGATATTCGGGTTTGAATCATCGTAGATGATTTATGAGCAGTGAAGTCAACAAATTCTTACAATGTTTGGCATTGAATGTATTCGGTACCTTATCAGTCAAACTGCCCGAAGAGCAGTTTTTTTTGAAAATAAGACATTAGCATAGTATCGGACTTGGAGAGAGCATTTCTGGGTTTGTTTGCGATTTTTCTGCCAGTGGTTGCTGAACTGCATGGAAAAAAAAGTGTTTTAATACACAAAAATTTGAATTCATTCACTCCTTGACGACCGGCGCCGGGTGTCGTTTCAGTGTCAACTTGTGGCCGCGCGATCTGACGTGTCCTTTGAAGGGTGGACCTGAACCCCTTGAACAAGAATTCAACGTCACGGTGATCTTGATTTCGAAACGTGAGAACTGAGAGCGATTTTCCAACCATTTTGTTTGAATTGGTACAAAAAACATGTCAGGTTTGTTTTTTGTACCCGCTTCGGCATTGTAATTTATGCAAGGGCCCATGGGCACTGCGAAATTTGCCGCAGAAGTGCCAGAAGATAGTTGGGTGTTGACTCGGATGGTGCACCATTTCTGCACCCAACTTCAAATCGCCTGCAACCCAGGCTCATCCTCTTCGGAACGACTCGGTCTAGAACAGTCAGACGTCTCAACCGTAGTCTCACTTAAATTGTTTTGTGCTGCCTTACACACCGCTAACACCCAACTAACCGCCGGGCCGTGGTGACCTGCAGCCGTTTCACGAAATCCACGAACTCATTATTTTTTTCCTTTGGCTCTCAAATTTGACTTGGGAGTTCTTTTGCGTGGTCAGCGCTTGTGCGAGAGCACAGGCTTCAAGACCGCGTGTTTTATTGTCGAAATCAACCCTGTTCTGGTGTGGTACTGTCCTTTTCTTGTCCTTTTCCTCCTTCGGACAAAGGCTGCGCGGTTGTGCCACGATTGCACCACCACAACAAAGTCTGTAAGTGGCCCGGGCACTATTGAAGAGAAGATAGCAAGATATGGCACAGGGAGGGGCGCCGGCCAGCGCGCTCTCACCCGGCGGCGAAGCAGCGCTGGCGGTGCTAGCAGATGATGAACCGAGACAGGCTCTGGAGACGATCGGCTTCGGCGATTTTTTGCCTGCCAGGCTGATGTAGTGACTTACTACCGCTTGTCACGCTATTTCAAATTTTAAATAAAAAGAACAAAACAAACTACCCACTATCAGTTTTAGATAAAAACTCTACTCTCAAAGCACTAGAAGAGATGGTACGGGAGCAGGTTGCGTCAGACCGTGGTTGAGACGTCATACTGGTCTCGACCGGGTCGTTCCGGAGGGGATGAGTCTGGTTTGGAGGCGATCAAGGGTCAGGTACATACACGGAACACCCTCAACACCCGGCTATCTTCTTGCACTTCTGCAGGAACTTTCGCATGTCCCGCGGGCCTTACAGAAATTGTAGAAGCAAAGCTGGTACGGAAAACGAACCAAACAGGTACTTTGCACCAGATCAAAAAAAAAGGGTCCGAACGTCGATCCTCACGTTTCGAAACCGATCTCGTTGAATTTGTTTTCGAGGGGTCCAGGTCCACTTTAACAAATGAGAGTCATCACTTGTGACAGTCAGGGGGACGTGACAAGGAGTCACGGCACTCATGATGTCAGAGATCTGTAGGTCTTTCCCGATAGGTTTCTGACGTCATGAGTGCCGTGACCCCGTAACACGTTCCCCAGACTGTCACAAGTGATGCCCCCATGGCTCTCCACCCTGAAACAACTTAACAGGAATCTGAGTGCTTGGTCACTGTTGAGTTGACACCCACACATACACACATCTGAGAGAGACTCTCTGTTGTTTCAAAGTCGTTTCAGTGTACAAGGCTGGTTGTTTCCATTCCAATTTTGACCGTGCCCCCCCCTTTTCCCTGTCCCCCCCCCTCCGCTACTGTATTGGTAGTGTAACCAAAATCATGATGAAACCCGGACATTAAATTATTTTTTGTTTATCAAAACTTGACATGGAAACCCCGGACATCTACTTACTAGTTTGAAAAGGTATGGTCTTTGGCTGACTGCGAGTGGCGCGCGGCGGCTCCGCTTGCCGCGCGCCCGCGGAGCCGCCGCGCGCCCACCTTAATATGAAGGCCTTCTAATGTGGCAACGCACCGACGCAAGGCCAGCAGACTCCCCCACGAAAGTGCGTTGCAACGCAGGGACGCTGTCCCTCCCCCGTTCGTCCCATTGTTTCTTTGTTTTTGTTTTTTGTTGTCACCTCCAATATCATTGTCATTGGCTTACCATTACTGCAGCCGTGTCAAGAAATCCACGAACTCATTCTTTTTTTCCTTTGGCTGCTTTCCCATGAATCAAATTGATTTGATTTTCATAGGGAAAGCAGTCTTTTAAAGACCCCTTTCGCCATATTGAAATTTTGGCCCAGATGCGGGCGCGGTCGGTGGCCG
>Ga0105054_10009448_pt1 | contig 12636 bp, 9 predicted proteins | sample BON02_FD_78091 | JGI IMG/M metagenome (GOLD analysis project Ga0105054, IMG submission 78091) | Freshwater microbial communities from Lake Bonney liftoff mats and glacier meltwater in Antarctica - BON-02 (megahit assembly) | ecosystem: Environmental > Aquatic > Freshwater > Ice > Glacier... | reverse complement strand
GGGGGGGGGGGGGGGGGGGGGGGGGGGAGGGGGGGGGAGGGGGGGGGGGGGGGGGGGGGGGGGGGGGGGGGGGGCGCGAGACGCACGTGCCTCTTTTTTTTGCCGCTGCGTTGTTGGTCTCTCGTTTCGTTTCGTTGCCGCATTTTGTCCTTATTTCATCTTATCTTATTTTTTGCTTATTATTTAGAGATCCGATCCCGCAAGACGTAAAACACAGCAAAGGCCGACGCCTCACGCCGCGCCCACGCCCGCCGCCGCCGCGCGCGACGCCAGCCGCAGCATCGCCTCCCTCTGCTGCATCAGCCTTCGGAACCGCAACTGCATCTCGCGCCGCTCCTCCTCGTCCGGGTCGGCGCGACTGCCGCCGCTGCTGCTGCTGCCGCCGCTGCCGCCCGGCGCCGCTGCGGCCCGCCGGTTCGCGCGCCACCTCCGGCCCGCCGCCTCCCACATCCGCGCGCCCAGCCGCGCCCCTTCGACCCCTTGATCCAGGATTTTGGTGAGCGCGAAACCGGCGGCGGTGTGGCGACGAGCGGCAGCAAAACACTCCTCGACCATCGATTCATCCAAGGGCGGCGGCGGCGGCTGCGGCTGCGGCTGCGGCTGCGGCGGCGTGTCTGCCTCGGGCGGCGATAGCAGCGCCGCGGCCAGCGCCGCGGGCGCGTCCGGCGGGGGCATCGACGCGATCGCGCAGAGGGAGGGCCCGAAGCACCGGGGCTCGAAGGAGGGGACGCCGTTATAAACGGCGCGCACCATCGCGAGGCAGAGGCGCTCGCGGCCGCGCGGGCGGCAGCGCCCGGCCCAGTCGACGCCCGGCGCGAGGCAGCGGCGCCCGCCGTCGCCGCCGCGGCCGCTGCTGCTGCTGCCGCCGCCTTGCTCGCTTGTCGGGGTGGTCGCGTGCTGCCCCGGGGCACGACCGCCACCGGGAAACTCGATCACGGGCAGCGGGCCGTCGGACCGCACCAGGGCGGCGGCGACGGGCGCGGCGGCGGCACCGCGCGAGCCCCCTCGCTCGTCCTCGCCCTCGCCGTCCGCCTCCTCCGATCGCTTCCGCCGCTTTCTGGCGGCCGCCGCCACCGCCAAGCGCCGTAGAGCCGCCTCGTCCGCCTCGCGCGCGAGGGCGGCGACGGCCGCCTCGGCGATGGCCATTGCCTCGGCGTCCAGCGCTTGGCGGAGGCGGGCCCCGCCGGGACCACGACGGGGGGGAGGAGGAGCGGGAGCGGGGGGAACGGGCGCCGCCTCGTCCCCGCCGTCGTCGCCCGCCTCGCGCCCCGCCGCCCCTCGCGGCCGCCACCACCAGTTGACGGCGAGGCAGCCCGGGTCGGACAGCACCGCGTGCCACCACCCGGCGGGGATGAAGAGCGCCTGGCCGGGGCGCACGGCGAAGCGCAGCGCCAGCGGCAGCGCGTGCTTGCGGAAGAGCTTTGGCGGCGGCAGGATGGTGCGGAACCCGGGCGAGTCCGGTTGGGGCGAGAAGAGCCCGCTGCCGAGCAGATCACTGGCGCTCAAGCGGCTGTGATTGGCCCACTCGCCCGCCGGGGCGTGCGGCAGGAGGGCCGGGCCGCACTCGGGCGGCCAGCAAACGACGAGCTTCGCGCCCGTGCCGAGGAGCGCGTCCGGCGGAGGGGGAGCAGGCGCGGCGGGCGGGAACGGGGACGGCGGCGACTCCGGTTTCACTTGCTGCTGCAGCTGCTGCTGCTGCTGCTGCTGCTGCTGTTGCTGCTGCTGCTGCTGCTGCTGCTGCTGCTTTCCCTCCGAGTCCAGCGGCTTCGCGCGGCCCAGCACGCACAGCAGGTTGTCCTCGTCGTCAAAGTGCGCGCTCGTCAGCACAGGCGGCCCGCGCGGCGCGCTCAGCCAGAGGTGCGGCCGGCAGCCCGCGGGGTCGGGGTGGTCGGCGGCGGGGGCGGGGGCGGGGGCAGGGGCGGCGGAGGGGCCTCCGGGCGGCGGCGGCGGCGGCGGCAGCAGCGGGAGCAGCTCGCGCGGCGATTTGAGAGCGAGGCCCAGCCGCCCCCCGGGCGCCAGGGGCTGCTGGCTGACGTACAGGACCTCATCCTCCCGCTGCATCTCGAGGAACGCGCGCGCGCTCACGGGCCGGGGCGCGTGCCTGGTCGGATCGCCGGAGAAAAAGCGGACGCCGCTGTCGTCGACCGAGGCGGCCGGGGCGCTCTTCGCCGCGGACCTCATCCCCGTCGCCGCCGCCGCCGCCGCCGGCCGCGGCCGGGGCCCCGTCCAGCAGACGGCCTCCAGGACGTCATCGCCGTCGTGAGCCGGCAAAGACGCCAGCCGCGCGATCTCGGTGGCGACCTCGTGCATGGGATCGCGCAGCGCGGGCAGCAGGCACGGCAGGCGCGCGCGCGCCGCTTCCTCGAAGGACATGCGCTGGTGGGGATTTTGTGCCATCCTTTTCTTGTTCCGGAACAGCTCTTCCCGCGCCCGTCCTCTCAGGGATTGTCAGGCAGGGGCCATTGTTTAACGTTGAGCGTGTCAATCGATCGGGGGCAAGTGGACTTGTTCGGATCGATGGAAGAGGGAGCGTTTGTCGCGGCGAACAAGCGGAGCGCGCGGCGCGGCGAACGAGCGGAGCGCGCCGCGCGCGTTTGAGCCGCTCAAACTTTGAGCGGCACCGGTGTGAGCAGAACATCCCCTGGGCTCCCGTTCCCGCACGGCCAAACACACAACAGACAGAGCGCACCCTCCTCGATCCCAGCGACAAGCAACCCCCCCCCTCCCCACAGCAGCAGCAACAACAGAAACGAACGCCAACTTTTCCGATCATCCCTCCTCTGAAAAAAAACTGATCCGCAGGGGAAGGCAGAGAGCCGCTCTCGCTCGCGCCCCCCTGCCGGCCCCTCTTGCCGAAATCATGCATACAGCCTGGCACCGCGTCAACGCGGTCTTCACCTACTTTGCCACGATCGCGGCGGCCCTCTGCGCGCTCACGGCGCTGGTCGACGTGCTCGTGTCGCCGGCGACGACCGCCGGCGGCGGCGGCGGCGGCAACGGCAACGTCGCCGGCGCGCCGCCGCCCGGCGCCGCGCCGCCGTGGCCGCCCGCCTCGCTCACGGTGCGCGAGGTGCGCCGCCTGGCGCCCGTGCGCGGCGGCAAGCACGACCAGGCGCTGCTGGGCGGCATCGCCCTGGACGCCGACCTGCGCCGCGCCTTCAACTGGAACACCAAGCAGCTGTTCGTGACGCTGCGCGCCGAGTACGCCACGCCCCTCAACGCGCTCAACCAGGTGAGGGGTGCAGAGAGAGCGGGGGGTGGAGGGGCGGAGGCGCGACGAAGAAGCGGCGTCGGCGGGCAACGCTCTTCGCCCCCTCTGTCTGCTCTGTTGCCCTCTCCGCCCGACGATCGCTCACTCGCCCCCCGCCAAACACGCCCACATGCTTCTTGGAATTAAAACACGAAAACACTCAAACAAAACACGAAAACACGCAAACACGAGAACGAAATAACGCAATAACGAAATAACGAAAACACGAAAACACGAAAACAGGTCGTCCTGTGGGACGCCGTCGTGGCCTCGCGGCCCGCGGCGCGCCTGGCGCTGCCGGATCTGAAGCAAGAGTACCCTTTTTTGGACCAAGGCGCGGGCCTGCGCGGGCGGACGGTCAACCTGACGCTTGCGTGGCACGTCATGCCGCGCGTGGGCGCGCTCAGGGAGGGGTCGGTAACCTTTCCCGCGGCGGTCGTGATGCCGGAGGAATACACGCCGGCGGCGGCGGCAGGTTCGGCGGCGGGTTCGGCGGCGGACGGCGGGGCGGGCGCGGGGGGCGGCGGCGCGGGGGGGGCGCAGGGGGACGAGGAGGGGGACGAGGAGGGCGAGGGCCTGGAGGACCCGGAGGAGGGGGAGGAGGAGGACGACGAGTACGGGGAGGACTAGACGATCTGTCGCGTCGGATGCTACAATCAAAACAAACACGAAGAAAGCGAAAAAACAGCGCGCGCTCCTCTCTCTCAAAAGACGCGGGAGGCGCCGACGCCGGCGCAGCGCCCGCCGCCGGCGCCTCCCATCGTCGTCCGGGAGGGCGCCGCGGTCCGACCCGGCCGCCGCCGCAGCAGCATCGGGCCTGGGCCCGCGCGCCTGAGGGGCGGCGGGACCCGCCGCTGCCCGTCGCCGCGCCGCGCCGGCAGCGCCGCGGCCCGCAACGGCGGGGGGGTCGCCCCCTCGCCGCCGCCGCCGCCGTCGTCGCCGCCGCCCCTGCCCTCGTAAGCAGCAGCAGCAGCGGAAGGCGGCACCCGCAGCACCATCTTGACACCCTGGCCCACGGGCAGGCAGCGCCAGCGCTCGTAGAGCGCGGGGGCCAGCGCCGCCAGGGCCGCCGCCACCAGCAGCAGCGACGCGGCGGCCGCGTCATAGGCGGCGGCGGGCGACGCGAAAAACCCGCAGCAAGCCGACGACGAGGCGCCCCCCGCCCCCGCTCCCGCCCCCACAACGACGAGCCCCGTCGCCGCCGCCCCGTGCGCCAGCAGCGCCATGAGCGGCAGGCCCACCGCGTGGCTGGCCAGGTGCACCGCGCGCGACAGCGGCTCGCTCAGCCGGAACAGGCGCGCGAGCTGGGGCGCCGCCGGCGGCAGCGGCGCGACGGCCGCGAGCGCGCCGACGGCCGCGCCGGTCGCCAGCGCGGCGGCGATCGCCGATGATGCCCCGCCGCCGCTGCCGCCGCGATCGGCCGCGCGCGCGGCCAGCACGGCGGCGGCGCGCAGCAGGGCGCTGGATGCCAGCAGGGCGCACACGACGCGCGGGGCGAGGGCGGTGAGGGCGTCGGCGAGGTGGCGCTGCTGGAAGAGGGGGGGGGGCCGGGCGGGGCTCGGGGCGGCGGCGGAGGGGGCGGCGGCGGCGGCAGGAGCAGAGGCGGCGGCCGCGAGGGCGACAGGGGCCGGGGCAGCGGGAGCAGGGGCAGGCCCCGACGCGCCGCGCGCCTCCGACACCACGCCCGCCAGCTTGGCCCCCGCGGCGACCAGGGCGAGGGGCGCGTGCGCGGGCGCGAGGGCGCGCGCCACGCCGGCCAGGCCTTCGGGCACGGCGCGGAGGGGAGACCCTGGCGCAGCCAGCGCGGCAAATGCGGCCGCCGCCCACCCGCCGCCGCCGCCGCCGCCGCCGCCCGCCGCAGCCGCCGCCCCCGCTCCTCCCGCCGCCGCCGCCTGCCACGCCCACCACGCCCCCGCCCCGCCGACCGCCACCGCCAGCCCGACCAAAGGGCCCACCCACCCACCCGGTTCCTCCCCCTGTACCAAGCCGAACGCCCGCCGCAAGGCGTCCCCCAAACCGCCGCCGCCGACCTCGACCCGCGCGGCCGCCGCCGCGGCCCGCTGCGCGCCGGCGGCCGCCGCCCGGCACTGCCACAGCGCCAGCGGCGCCGCCAGCCTGCCCGCCTCCCACCGGCCGCACGCCACCCGGCCCGTGGAGTAGGTGCGCACGCCGACGCCGGTCATGCCGCCGCACGACCACTCGCCCTCGTAGGCGCCGCCCGAGGGAAAAAGATAGCAGCCGCGGCCGTCGCGCTGCCCCTCGCGCCACTCGCCGCCGTATCGCGCGCCCGAGGGATATAAATAGACGCCTAGGCCTTCCTTCCTGAGGCCGCGCCACTCGCCGCGGTAGATCCCGCCGTCGTCGTGGGCGTAGAGCGCCGGGAAGGCCGGGCCGGCCCCGGCGTGCAGCAGGTAGGAGAGCAGGTGGGTCGACAGGTGGGCGGCGAGCGCGGCGGCGGCGAGGGCGGCGGCGGTCGCGGCGGTTGTCGTCGCTGCCGATGCGGCGGCGGCGGAAGAAGACGACGCTGCTGCTCCTGTTGCAGCTGCTGCCCCTCCTCCTCCTCCTGCCGCCAAGAACAGCGCCGCCGACAGCGGCACCGCCATCATGGCCACGTCCCCGCCGCACGACGCCGCCCCGGCCAGCAGCGCGCGCTCGCGCCCCGTCCTCTTTCGGTGAAACGCGAGCGAAAACGCGGCCGGCGCGAGCGCGGCCGCCGCGACCACGGCGGCAGAGGCGCCCGCGGCGGCGGCGGCGGCGGACGCGGGCTCCGACGCGGCGCTGGCCAGGGCGCGCCCGATGCCGTCGAACGAGGTGAGCGTGAGCAAGGCCGGCAGGGTCGCGTTGATGGCGATGCGACGGAGAGTCTGGGGGGTTGTGTTTTTTGTGTCCGGGGGGGTGAGGCGCGGGTTGAGTTTTTTTTTGTTTTTCGACTCAACAGTGACTGATCGATCGGATGACGCGGTCGGGTGGCCTCACCTCCGCGTCGCTGTCCGTGAGCGTGCCGGCCGAGCGCAGATGGTACCCGGCGGCCATGAGCGCCGCGCACTCGAGCACGCGCGCGCTCGCCGCGGCGAGGTGATCCATTTTTCTTTCGGATTTGGCCTGTTGTGATGGCCTCTCCGCGCGCGCCTCCTGTCGTTCGTTCTTCAAGACGTGGCAAGTGATGGAGCGAGCGCACCAACCCGGTCCGAACGCGCAACGGTGAACGCGCGGGAAACGATCGGTCGATGAGAAAACTCGGGGCAAATTCGAGCAGGGCGGCGGTTTTTCATCGGTTCGGGCGCTCGCTCACCCGACGCCGACGCTCGCTCGTCCGCGCTCTCTCTCTCGGAAGCCGAATCTCGTCTCTCTAGCTCAAGGGGTCCTTCCCCGTCAAAGAAACAAGGCACGCGTTTACACGCCCGACACAGTAACATCAAAGGGAGAAGAACCACAGACAGGCCACCATCGCCTTTCTCGACAAGAAGAGATTGCCGGCGGGTGAAAGAGCGGGAGAAAAAAGGGAAAGACGGGCCTCCCCGCCTCCCTCCTTCCCCCCCTCCCTCCTCGGAAAAAAACAGGTGGTGCGAAGCGGAGCGCGCCTACTTGAGCTGCGCGTACCAGAGGCCCGTGACCTTGACGTCCTTGGACGCCTTGGCGCCCAGGTCCGTGTCGGACGGCTGGATCGACTCGAACACGCCGGCGATCTCGCCCGTGCCGGCGTCGACCTGATTTTTTTTTTTTTTTTTTTTTCCGAGACCGTTGTTTTTTTGGGGGGTGCGGGAGCGAGGAGCGAGGAGCCACAGATGAGATTGTCGGCGTGCTGGGGGGCGGGGAGGGAGGGAAGGGGCGTCTGCGGGCGCGCCATGCGATCCCGACGAGAACACATGTACTGTCCTCGGGTGTCTCTCTCTCTCTCCTGGCGCCGCCGCCGCTCTCTTTCTCTTCCCCCCCCCCGTCCCTCTGTATCTCTCACCTTGGCGACCGAAAAGACGGCGCTGCCCTTGCCGCCCGCGACCACCTTGATGTTCTCCTTCATGAGCGAGTCGTCGTCGCCCTTTGCGGGCAGCGCGACCGCCGTGTCGTAGCCCGTGGCCCCGCCGCGGCCCTTGGGGTCGAGGAAGGTGCTGCCGCGGTAAGAGGGGACGACAAAGTCGCCGCCAAACGCGTCGAGCGTGCCCTTGGCGTCCAGCTGCTTGACGGTGAAGAGGAAGGGCACGCGCTCGCCTGTTGGTTTGGTTTTTGTTGTTTTTGTTGTTGTTGTTCAAGGGTGGTGGTTTGTTCGTGTTGTTGTGGTGGGTCGTGGGGGGTGAGTTTCGCGTTTCGTTGCGAGTTTTTTTTGGCAGTGTTGGGTTTCCGTGGCCCGACGTCGGGTCGGGGGGTTGGCTCGCGCGACGGCGGCGGCGGCAGGCGGCCCGAGGCGACCAAACCCAACACCCCCCTCGAAACGCCACGACCGACGACCTCCCCGCTCACGAACTCACCCCCGGGAAGCTGCACCGTCACCGCCGCGTAGTCGATGCCGTCCGACTCCTTGAACTCGACGCCCCCGTTGCCGTCCACCTTCATGGTGCCGCTCATCTCGTCGAGCGTGTAGGTCAGGCGCGTCATCAGCTTGGTCTTGACGAACTCGGGCTGGCCGCCCTTGGTCTGTTTTGTTGTGGGTGTTGGTTGGTGGTGGTGGTGATGGGTGGGTGGGCGGGGGCGGGTTGGTTGTGGGGGGGCGGCGGGCGGCGGGCGTTGGGACGCGGGGGGGTGACATTCAGGGGGAGGAGAGAGAGGGAAGGGGAGAGAGCGAGAGGGCAAAGCGCGCGCCCACCCACCCACTACAACTAAAATCTACTGCCACCAAACCACAACCCGGTAACCCACCTGCGAGTCCTCCTTGACCGTGAAGCTGGTCGGCTCGATGCAAAACTTGTCAAACTTGTAGTTGCCCGCCTTCAGGTCCTTGAGGTTGGTGCTGCCGCCCTCGAGCACGGGGCACGTGTTGGCGATGCCGCTGCCCTTGACCTGCAGGTAGGTGAGGCCCTGGAGCTCGTCGAAGGTCAGGGCGTTGGCGGCCTGTGTGGGTCGGGGTCGGTTTTCGGTTTTTCGGGTCGGCGAGCGTGGCGCGTTGGTTTCGAGAGGGCGGCGGGGGGCGGCGGCGGCAAGGAGAGGAATGGTTAGCTTTGCGGTTTGCGGGGTGGGCTCGAGGCGCGCGCGACGGGAGAGCACGAGGGAGACACGAAGCGGCGCCCGCCGAGAGAGGCTTGCTGCCCCTGTGTCCCCCTGTCGGTGGCGGCCGCGCCCCGGCCCGGCGATGCCTCGCGTTCGCCGTCGGCGCCGCCGTTGGCGGGCGAGGGGGGGAAGGGGCGCGAGACAAAAAAGACCCTCGCTCTTTAGGGCGAGATCCGCGCCCCGGCAGCGGCCGATTGGGCCCGGCGAGGCCGCGGGCGGGTCCTCCGGGCGCGCAGTCTGCTCCCCGGCAAAGCGTTGGGGCAACGCGGGCCCCTCGGCGCGCGCACGAGCGGGCGCAACGGGAAAGAGAGAAGAGGGGAGGTGTCTCGTCCTCTTCCTCTCTCTGCCTCGTCCCGCCACCCCCGGCTCGAGGCATCCGGCGTCCGAGGGCTCCACGATGCCGAGATGGTCTGGCAGAAGCGGCGATCTCGCGCGCGCGGGGCGGGCGGCGTCGTCCCCTCGCATCCGCGGCAAGATCGAGGGTCCTCGTCGTGTTGTCTCTGTGTCCTCTCTCTCTCCAAAACGTACCCCGGCCGACAGGATGACGGCGGCGGCCGCGGCGGCGGCGGCCTTGGGCGCCTGCGCGTTGACGCGCACCGAGGGGCTGTGATGGTCGCGTCGAGTGGGGGAGGGGGGAGAGTGAGTGTTTTGCATCTTCCCTCCTTGAACGCCCGGGCAAAACCAAAACCAAAACGCGCTCCCCGTCCTCACCGGGTCGACGCGCGCGTCGCGAACTTGGCGGAGGACGACATGAGGGCCATTGTGACAGATTCGGATCGGCGGGGGTGTCTCGTCGAGTTGTGTATGTGTTAGAGGCAGGGCGAAAGCGCAGAGCAATCGGAGAGCTCTTGAGAGGGGAGGAGGAGAGAGGAGGGGAGGAGTGGGGGGGAGGAGGAGCGACAGTGTGGAAACGAGCAGTGGGGAGAGGACCCCTCGAACGGCTCTCATTGGCCCCGTGCTGATGCGCGATGCGTCACGGCGTGACCCTCGAGTCGCAAGGAGGGGTGGGCAGGGGGGCGCTAGTCCGTGAGATTGGCGTTTGTGGCCGCCTCGCGCACGACAAACGCGGCGCCGCGCGTCGCGCGCTCGCTAGAGAAAGAAGAAAGGCGCGTCCTTTTTTCACACACTCGATCACACTACGCGGGCAGCACCGGCTTGAGCCGCAGCTCCGCCGTCAGCAGCCCGCCGCCGTCGTCCCCGCCGCCCCCCACCTCGCGCGGCGCCGAGCGACCCCCGAGCCGCCCCGCGTCGAGCTCGCCTCGCGCCCAAATTAACCCAAACTGCAGCCCCGGGCTCATCGGCAGCGACGCGTCCAGCACCAGCGCCGGCGCCGCGTCGAATGGGAGCGCCAGAATTTCTATGGCCTCGCCCGTGTCGGCCAAGCCCCCGCCGCCGCCCTGCGCGCGCATGGCGTCGGTCACCGCCGCGAAGAAGAGGGTGTGAAGGGCACCCGCGGTCCCCGCCGACGATACGGCGCTGGTGATTTTCCGCACGGCGGCCGACGAAATCGCAAAGCCGCATTCTTCCAGCACCTCTTCTGCGGCCACCTCCTCGGGCGGCTTGCCGGCCTTGTCACACAGGCCCGCGCACAGCTCGTAGGTGAAGCCGGCGTGCAGCGGGGGGCCAGGGGAAGGAGGAGGGGGAGACGGGGGGGCGGAGGCGGCGGCGGCGGCGGCGGCGGCGCCTTGCGGGGCCGCGCCCCGCCCCTCAGCCGCGTCGCGCGCGCGCGTCGCAAAGACCGCGGGCCGGAACTGCCGCACGATCAGGAAGGCGTCCAGGTCGCGGTGGTACAGCACCACGCCCACGGACGCGTGCGCGTCCATGACGTCCCACCGCCGCCGCTTGCCGTCGAGCTCGTAAAAAACGGACGCCGGCTTGACAAAAGCCGAGCCCGAGCCCGGAAGCGGGCCGACGGCGACGGTCTCGCCGAGGCGCCCGAGGACGTCCGCCAGCGTGGCGCCGCCGATGGACTTGAGGCCGTGCGGGTAGGGCTCGGCGGGCATGTGCTTGGGCGCCACGATGGCGTAGTCCGTGACCTGCGCGGCGGCCATCGGGCGGGTTTTGGTCGCGGACGAGAGACTCCCTCCCCTCCCGCCTCGTGTTGCTGCTGCTCTTGCTGCTCTTGCTGCGCCCGCGGCCGCGCGACCGAGCGCCGCGTGCATGTATGTTTGGCGATTGGTGCTGTGGTGGTGTGATCGGGGCTCGTGTGTGGCCGGGGATCGAGCGAAACGGATCCGTTCTGTTGCGAACAATGTGCCGGCGGCGAGCTGTTTTTGGGCGTCGTCCGCGCACATGCCCGAAAAGACGCGCCGCACGAAGAAAGTCTCAAATTCAGTTCGATTATTGATGCGCGTTCAGTTGTGTCAGTCTTTGCGATTCCTGACCTGATGCTGGGGTGCGTTGCGCAAGGGTTGCGCGCGACTGACATGCGAGATCGACAAGGCGCGCAACACGGTGGCGTTTTTCGGGGAAGAAAACGGCGGGCGCTGCGAAAGACGTCGACCCGCTCGGCGAGCGTCACCGCTGATTTGTCGTCACCACAAAGTCCTCTGGGGAGGTCTATCCCCCAACCTCCGCTGTTTCGCGCCACCCGCACCGGTTTTCTTCGCCTCAACGTTCATCCTCCTTTACTTTTCCACCCCCCTTCGCTTCCTCCGAGGACGCGCCGCACCGCGCCTCCTCCGGCCTCCCCTCTCCTGCCCCCCGTAACGACAGGCGCCTCTTCTCACTCGCCGCGCCTCCTCCTCGATGGGTGTCCCTCCTCCCTCGACGACGACGGTCAACGCGGACCCCGCCGCCGCCGGACTCGCGCGCGACCCCGCGGACGACGCCAAGCAGCTCATGCCCGCGACCGCCGGCGGCGCGAGCGACGTCGGCGGCAAGCTCTCCCCGTCGTTCTCGCCCGCGGACGAGGAGGACCCGCTCGGCGCGGCGGGCGCCTTTGCGGACGGCGACGGCTTCTACACGCTCGACGAGGCGCTCGAGCGCTGCGGCCGGTTCGGCCGGTTCCAGCTCGGCATGCTAGGTTTTACAGGACTGAGCTGGTGAGCCCGTGGTGGTGACGTTTGGACGTTTTTTTGTTTGCGGCGCGGCTGCCCGCCAGCCCCCCGTAGTAAAACGGCCACCCCACCCACCCACAAAACACAACAAACAAAAAACACAACCAAGGCTCGTCGACGCCATGGAGGTGGCCATCCTGACCTACCTGGCCTCGGCCGCCAAGTGCGAGTGGGGGCTCACGCCCGTCCAGGAGTCGGTGCTGACCAGCGCCGTGTTCGCCGGCATGTGCGTGGGCGCGCCCGTGTGGGGCGCCGTGTCGGACGCGCGCGGACGAAAGTTTGCCTTTGGCCTGGGCGTCCTCTTCACCTGCGTGTTCGGCTTCGCCTCGGCCGCCGCGCCCAGCTACGCCTGCCTGATGGCCTTCCGCGCCCTCGTGGGGTTCGGCATCCCCTCGACCTGCGTCGCGTTCAACTGGCTGGGAGAGTGCGTGCCCACGTCGACGCGCGGCTTTTTCCTCGTGGGGATCGAGGCCTTTTGGACCGTCGGGACCGTGGCCCAGGCCGTGCTCGCCTATGCCTTGCTGAATCGCTACGGCTGGCGAGTCATGCTGGCGGTGTCCGCCATCCCCTCGTTCGTGCTGCTGGTGCTGGTGCCGCTGGTGCCCGAGTCCCCACGCTTCCTGGCCGTCAAGGGGCGCACACAAGAGGCCGAGGCCGTGCTGGCGCGCATGCTGCGCTTCTGCGGCCAGGCGCCGATGGCCGGGCGCCTGAGGCCGCTGCGCGCGCCGCCCGCGCGCGCGCCGCCGATGGCCGACGGCGCGGCGGCCGCCCTGGCCTGGCGCGCCAAGGGGCTCGCGTCGAGCGCTGCGGGCGGCCTGAGCGGCCTCTTCTCGCGGTCGCTGTGGCTCACGACGCTCGTGCTCGTCTTTGTGTGGATGGCCAGCACGCACGTTTACGTACGTTTGTGTTTTGAACCGACCGGGTCTTGTTCGCGTCGCCCGATTTTTGGGGCACGACGCGTTTTCGAAATCAAAAGACGACGACGCCCCGCGACGCCAACCGCCCCCCCCCCCCCCCCCCCCCCCCCCCCCCCCCCCCACCAAACCACAAAAAACACAACAACCAACCCCGCCAGCGCCCCGCCGCCCCACCGGCGCCCCCCCGCGGCGGGGGGGTCCCCCGCGCCCC
>Ga0105054_10009444_pt1 | contig 12638 bp, 9 predicted proteins | sample BON02_FD_78091 | JGI IMG/M metagenome (GOLD analysis project Ga0105054, IMG submission 78091) | Freshwater microbial communities from Lake Bonney liftoff mats and glacier meltwater in Antarctica - BON-02 (megahit assembly) | ecosystem: Environmental > Aquatic > Freshwater > Ice > Glacier... | reverse complement strand
TCAACGGTTTTGTTCAAGTGGATGGATTGATTACCCAGACGTTGGATGTTGCTGTTCAATGCGCTCAAGTCAATGGAATCAACTTGCATGGAAGACATTTCGGATTGGATATTTTCTTGACCAAGGACGATGAAGGAGTTGCTTTTGACAGCTTTTTTGCTTTCGAATTGGCCAACAATGGAATTGGAGAGTGTTTTGGTGACAAATTTGACACCTCGAATCCCGGCAACACTGAATGTTTATGCAATGTTGTACAACCAACAGGGTACCAACATCACCATTCATTCCTCCTTGCACTTGTGATGCTGAATGTTCCAGCAGAACAGATCCCTCGATTTACAATTTCCTCCAGGTTTCCACTCATTATTACGGCGATGAACAGTTTCATACGATGTACGAGTGGGATAATTTTCTAGTGGAAGCTTATTTCAATAATTGACTTCCCCCTCGTAATTATAACAATGAATGGATCACGAATATCACCGTGAACGATGTGCTAAGGGATGTGTCTATGTGCTGGAATGACTGGACCACTGCGTCAAAGAACTGTGCTACTAGGAAGAACAATGCACGATACAAGTTTCCTTCCATCGTGATTGCTTCCAGTACAGGGGATGCTACTCTCACTGTTGATGTGCATTGCATTTGCAAGAAACGAGTTGATTTGCCAATGAACACTCGTCTTGACACGTGGGTTCATGTGCATCATACTAATGTTCCAGTTGCCGCAAACCCTGCCAACAACAACTTCCTCGAGTCTCAAATAGACGAAGGTGCAACTGGAATGTGCTTCCCTGGGTACAAATCAGGGACCTACCCAAAATGCAAACGGACCTACTTGCACATGTCCTTAATTATTTTATTCGAATTCATATATTATCGCGAAATAAATATGCATAGACTCAGCTACAGCACCATGGTAACCCTCAACGCTGATTGCGATGGTGTCTGCATGTGCCCCAGGATGACGAGTCCAGGGCAGAATTGGAGGAGTTGATGCTCCCCTCCATGAATATAGTCTGTTCCCAGAGCTCCAAACCGTATGTGGGATGCACCCAGGACAGTCTGCTGGGATGTTGGAAGCTCTTTTGAGTGCAACCGACATGATGAATTTGTCTATGCAATGGATGGTCCCAGCGACTTTGAAACCTCTATGGCAAAGGCAGTCCACAAACCTATAGTCCTGTACTGCGGGGTTCAAATTCTCCCACTGATCTTCGACATGCTCCAGGTTTACATCCCAGACTACAACACGGAGGATTTCTGCATACGCAACAATCAGGTGATGTACGGTGCCATGGATAAAACCATCATAGGCAGCGCCAACAACAGTTCGGTTCATTTGGTATATTTGCAGAAAGGCCACCTCGTTGCAGTGCGTTTCATAGAGCTACTGCAGAGGGCAGCCATAGCTTTTCCTTTAGCATCGGTATCTCAGACTGTATAGTGGGAGATGCACCCACTATCAACTACAACGCCGTCGACGATTTCTTGGCAAAGGAGGCAAAGACCGAGGAGGGACCACTATGCGTGGCATTGAGCGAAATGACAAAGTTGAAACCCCACAGCCACGACAATTCTATTTTGGACACCATCACCAGTGGTTCCAAAGGCTCCATCATCAACTACAATCAAATAGCCAGCACAGTGGGGCAACAGAATACCGACAAAGGGAGACTGTCCCACCAATTCCACAGACGCCTCCTCCCTCATTTCAACAAGGGCGATACCAGCATCGAAGCCAGGGGCTACGTGAAGAATGCCTTCACGAAGGGTTTCAGTCCTGCGGAATTCTTCATGCATAGTGTCGCTGGTCGTGTAGGTCTCATCAGCACCTCTATCAAAACCGCGGAGACGGGCTGGGTGCAGCGCAAACTCACCAAAACGCTGGAAACCCTCCTGGCATTCGATGTTGGGCAAGGTCGGAGAATGGTGAAGAATGTAGGAACCGTCATCCAATTCAACTACGGACACGACGGCTACGATGTTACCTTTTTATGTCAATTCTAATTGGAGGAGGGAGCTCTCAAAATCGTCGAAGAGGAAATCGGCCACCCTTTCGACGACTTCCGTGGGAAACTTTAACGATAATACATATTTCTTGATACGGAGGTAGGTCAATAGTTTGCAAATGGTCTCGGTTTCTCGTGTTGTTATCTCTGTCCCTTCTTGAAAATCTTTAATGTCTAATCTAAATTCGTATTCTGAATCTCTTGTGATGGTAAGCATTCTACGTATAATTTTACATGACAGCAACATTCCAAGCTCCGATATAGAGGCAAGAACGTTGGCGGAAACAGCGGCTCCATGCTCTACCAAGTACTTGACTACTTCGAGCTGTTGACTTCCAGCTGTGCCGACGACAGCGCGGCTTCTTTGTGCAGTTACGTCGGCACCATGCTCCACCAAGAACTTGACGACATCAAGGTGTCCTCCTTGAGCTGCGTCGACGATGGCTTGGTTGTGTCTTCCAGTCACAACGGCCCCATGCTCCACCAAGAACTTGGCACATCGAGGTGTCCATAGCAGGCTGCGCCGACGACGGCGTGGCTGTCTTCTGAAGATACGTCGGCACCCATCTCCACCAAGAACTTGATGACATCGAGATGTCCTCCTAGAGCTGCCTCCGCAATGGATTCGTTGTCCTGTGCATCTACGTCGACTCCATGCTCCACCAAGAACTTGACGACATCGAGGTGTCCTCCTTGAGCGGCGTTGACGATGACTAGATTTTGGAGAACGCAGTCAAATCAACAGTTTGCTCATTGGTGAGGGGTGAATTCAATGACAGCTCCAGGGAGTTGAGCAAACGCGCTACCAGCAATTTTCTCTCCATATGATAGTATTTGATATCCGCAAAGTTGATCCTTCCCATTGGTCCTCCACAAGCATATGCACGTTGCATTGCTCTGGTGAACTTTTCAGAATCGGACTCGAATGATATAGCACAATTTGCATACTCGGATGACACTCGAATAAAACTTTGTGTCTCCCTGAATAGACTAGACTCCTTGCAAAATTGATTGGTGGCATCTCGTTCAAAGCCACAACCACAATTGGTGTTCTCTTCCGAAACTACCGCTTCACAAGCTGCTGTAAATGGAGATGGAGAACTATCTTTTTCCAACTTGCAAACAAATGGTGAGGCTTTCGTCAATGACTGCATAATCCATTTTCCTGTTGATGTATCCAGCACCACTCCTGCATTTCCAACAAAGGAATTAAAACTTGTCTTCCAAGGTGCATAGGATCCAACTTCTTCGTGATACTTGAAGAAGTAAAAGTGGGCGTCATCAATTTCTATGTTCCGGTATATACCAACCCATGGATACCCTACCAGTGTTTGTTCAAAATCTGAATCGGAACCATGCCATTGTAAATCAGCGAAACTGTGAAGCAAAAAAGTGGTATCATAGTCATCTCGTGGCTCCATTAACGATCCAAACATCGCTTGTTGAGTTCCAAGCTTATGGCAATGGGTTTCAGCTTCCTCAAAGATCATTGCAGTAGAAACAAACACAAAACAAGTTGTACTACTTGTTGGACAGTTCACCACTTCACTTGGTTTTAGTTCACAAAGCGAATGATGCATCGCTGATAGTGGTTCTAGATCCCATTCCCCAGCATTGTTCAATACCGCCATCATATCATCTTCTTTGTGCCCAATCAGATTTGACACCCAGTTGTTGTAAGACTTTCCAACAACAGTAGTTGGATCTGAAAGATAGTAAACGCTTAAGGAGGAACTGGCACTCTTGTCTTGTCGAATCCATAACCAAGGATATAACAGATTTGATTCCCAATCTCCAGCAAAATCCGAAATGACCCTAGACATTGATTCGTCCCTTGGCTCAGCTAGGATTCCAACAACATTCTTTGCCATGCCGATGTTGTGACATGTAATTTGGGCATCATTTTCAAACTCAAATTTAGTGGAAAGTGCAAAGCAACTATTATCCGTGCAACTTATGGTGACTTCAGGATTGATTTCACAAACTGCAGGCATGAATTTTTCACAAGAACTTGGTTTCCACTTCCCATCTGCTGTCACTGCGCTCACACACTCGCCAGCTCGAGGGTGACTGTCCCATGGAGCATAGTCTTGACCAGCACTGAGATACGATCCAGGATTGCTTAGATAAGCAACTTTACCTAAATCAGTGGCCTTGATGAGTCCGATCCAAAACTGTACAGTAGAACCCCATCCAATTGATTTCAAGTGGTTAGCTATAAAGTCACTTGTGTCCTGATTTCTAGGCTCGACTAGTTTTCCAATCCTTCCAAAGCTCTTGGCATACTTGCTGCACTTGGAAATTGCGTCATCACGAGTGTTCAGCTCTGCTATGATCCCAAAGCATTGATCGGTAGTAATGTTGTTCTTTTCCATGCACTTGATATCCAAAGGTACAGAATACTCGCATACAAACTCGCTTTCTATTGTGCAGTCGTGATCACTAAAGGCCAATGAATCCCTCTCTACCTGAACGCATTGTTTCTTCAACAAGGATCCAGAGCTTGACTCAGACACAGTAATTCCGTTACTAGCATATCGATATCGATTACTTTCGAACTTGACTCCAATCATGGGACGGATACCACTCCAGCTCAATTCATCAAAGGTTTTATGTAAAAACTCCATTTCTTCTTTGTACATGGGTTCCACTAACTTTCCTTTTCTTCCCCTTGCAGTACCACGTTGAGTACAAACTTCTTGGGCTTCTTCGTAGCTATGCTTCTCCATGACAAACTCAAAGATCCTATTTTGGAATTCAACATGCTGGTATTGAGACTTCAAGACACAGATGATCGGTCTCCTATCAGAGACTGGATATACGTTGGAACTCACATTGCTGGTCGCAAGGTCATAAACTTTCCCATGGCTTGAACCAGAGTATTCTGAAATCCAAGGCTCCCATACATTTTCTGCGTTCCATCCTTGGTTCTGCGTTTCAACTTGGATTTGATTCAAAATCTCGTTTGTTACCCACACACAATTATTTCGGACCAACTGCAGAGTTTTCTATTTCGATCCACTCCGTAGCGGAGGAGAGATTGCACGTTATTTCCAAGACGTGGGGTAGTTTGGCAAGTCAAGAAAGATTCGGTTTTCATGTGAATGTATTTGGATGCGTGCCTTCTTCCGAGGTTCTTCTTTCAGCAATGGATGCAGATACTAGTGGGCCATTAGCTTGTATGATGCCAGATTGGTTGCGTACTGTGCATATGATGATACATGCAAAGACTCGAAAGTACTTGTACAAATGCGATGATGACACCTATCCGATTTTGAACAACCTAAAAACCCTCGTCTCTCGAACAGATCGAAACCCGGCGAGTCAGATGATTGCTTATGCTGGACTTGATATTGGTTATTACAATAGTTATGGGAAACTGAATAGTGATCCTATACGAGTAGTGTACCCGCTTGGAGGTGGAGGGTATGTATTGTCCTTCGCTGCTGTTGAGAAATTGAAAAGTGGATTGACTTCAATTTGCATCCCTCGTCTGAATTTGTTTCTAACCCAGGATCAATATATTATTTCAAAGGGGAATTGTATGAAGGATCTCACATTGGATGAGGACACCTGCTCCAAGTTGTTCATTTCAACTAATAACACTGATTTGAGTTGGATCAATGGTTTTGATTTCTCAGATATTGTCTATGTGAGAAAAATGAGCGAAGATATATTCATAGGCGCATGCTCATCATTGTTGGGTATTACCTTAGTGAGAATGTCAGACCAATTTATACAAGATGGAGTTATCTCGAAAAAGATAGCCCAAGAGTTTGTACACCGGAATTCTACCGCAGGTAGCTACATTGCGTTGCACTATATCTCTCCAACCATGACGAAGACACTTTTCATTTAGAGTATCCATGACCCAACTGTAGTTATGTTCCAAGTACAAGTTTTATGAAGTGCACAGCGCATCAAATAGCATACATGTTACCTACCTCTTTTGGAGGGCGCGTTATTTTGGTGGTCGCCATGTTCTCCCAGTGGTGTTGTTGACTAATTATTTCCACTATATAAGCTAAAATAATCTTGAGATTGGGGATGTTTCGAGATGATTTTGTCACTGACGGCCGCTTGTATAAGCTTGTGGTAAGTAATGGTTTGACGGAGGCCGAATTGCAGAAACGTAAACGTCATCATCGTAAATATAGGAGTATTGTGAATCGCTATGCCCCACCCTCCACGGTAGGTGGTGTCCGATTTCTCGTCCCATCCAGGGGATGTGCTCCAGGATAAGATCTTGGCGTACCTCGACAAGTTGTATCGCTCTCCCCAAGTGGTTCAGCACGAACTCCTGTTCCTCGTCGTCTCGCTGCCGTCTGTGGATGGACTCCCGGGAAGACATAGAGTTGGGGGAAGGCGGAAACTCGTAAGACCCTCTGGACCTTCTAGAGCCCACAGACCGTCTAGAGCCCGTAGACCCTCTCGACCTTCTAGAGTCCCTGGATCTCCTGGACGCAACAGAGTCGGGGTACCGGTGCTTGCTAGGCTTGCCTACTTTTTTCACTTTCATGCGCTTCTCTACAGGCTTGGCACTCGAAAGCATCAGCATGGCACGGCGATCCACTGTAAGATCCACCAAGCAGAAATAGACGTACTGCGCAATTACAGTGGCACCGTCGACCTCGGCTTTAGTATCAAGTGGCATCTTACCAAAGATATGCCATCGCTTCTCCAAAAGAGCCTCCTTCTGGTCGATACGCTCCTTCAGTTTGCCAATCTGCTCCTCTAGCATCTTGGTGTTGTACGAGGTATTGAACACAAGCTTCATATGCGCTTCATCAGGAACATAGACACCCATTTCACCTTATGGTATTCACCAAGATTTTTATTTGGACACTGCCTGCGCCAATGGGCTCACTCACCCCTGTCGTTTTTCCCGATCGTCATAGTCATCGCTCAACGAGCGAAAGGAAAGAGCACGAGACGAACGAAACCGTAACTCAACCCTCATCATGAGAAGTTAAGCACTCAGCAGCTGCTGTTTTGCTAGGTTAGCAATAACTCCTGTCGCTGCTCAAAAGAAGTACAACGACATGATTGATGATCGAACTCAGATCTCGTTTAAGTCGTAATTCCCTATCACATATTGAGTTGAGCTTCAGGAACAAAATGACCTCCACCAGCACATCGATAACCTGATCCAACCTTCCACCATTGGTACCCCATACAGCAATTCCCGATGCGTTCGAGCTTTTTCTGAATCGCTTGCTTCCTTTCTCTCTCCCTCTGCCGTCTCTCCGCTTCTTCCCTGGAATTTCTTGCGCGTTCCTCCGCTTCAATGCGTAATCTCTCCAACTCCAACCGGCACGTTTCTTCTTTCTCCAGTCGAGCGAGCTCTTCTGCCTCTCTGAGCTTTCGCTCAGCATCATCAGCCTCTTCTTGTGCTCTTCTTGCTCCATCAATTTCTTCCTGCTCCAGTTTCAGGGCGTCCTGAATTCGGAACCATATATCGTCCGACACTCCATCATCTCTCATCACCCCTGCTGATTCCGCATTCGGCATGTCGTTTTGCACGGAGCTTCTCTGCTCATTTGAGACAGTTGTTGTCGTCACTGTTACCTTCCGATTGTTTAAAGGGGGTTGCACGCGCTTCACAGGGTGGACTGGAGCATTCTCACAAACAGAGGCACCAAGCTTACGCTTAGAGTTCAGCATTTTATCTGCCTCTCGCAAGATCAAGCTATTACTCAAATAATCCTTCTCCTCCTCTTCACACTCATCTGTCTCGAAAGCAGCAGCACGATTAATCGCCTTGCAAAGGGTATCAACGTCTCTTCCATTGCCCCAACCAGACGTATGAATGAGATTTGAAAAAATTGGAACCATTCTCGCGCCAAAATCTGGTGACAAAATCCAGTCGTCTTCTCGCAATTTCATTTCCAATAACTGAATACAATCTTCCGGAGAAAAGTCTTCGAACAAAATCCTCTCAGTAAACCTGCTAGCCAATCCTGAGTTCGAACTCATTAAGTCGTCCATATCCTTAGCATACCCAGCCAAGATAACGACAAGCTTATTGGCTACTGCAGGTTTGGTAAGAATGTCAACAAGCTCGTCTAGCGCTTCCTTTGCAAATGATCCAGAGGTAGAGGGGTTCAGGCGGTAAGCTTCATCAATAAACAGCACCCCGCCTAGAGCCTCTTCGATCTTTCGTTGTGTCTTGGGTCCTGTTTGCCCGACATATTCCCCAACTAAATCCGAAGCCGAGCACTCTACAACATCTTCACGGGCTAAAAGTCCCAGATGACAAAACATCTTCCCCATCCTTCTTGCCACAGTCGTCTTTCCCGTGCCTGGGCTTCCAACAAAACAAAAATTGAGTTTCAGGTTTTTCAGGGGATCGTTTCCCCTTTTTTTTGCCATGGAGATTGTTGCACGATATTCCTGCATTTGCCGAATCACAGCGTTGCACCCAATCAAATCTCCAAAAAATGACTCAACGCTATCTTTGCTCGCTGACCCGTCAGCGAGGGAGGGGTCAAAGTCTTCAGAAACCAATCCTTGCTTTGCAACCCTCTCGCTGGGAGGTAACGCACACAGGCGTTGAGTCATTGATCCAATCGCACTCGACAACAGTGACTCCACAGCACCGCCATTTCCAAAATTCGGACGACATTGCTGCTTTTTTAAAACTTCTCCTGCAGCCAACTGGGCCTTGAAGTCAGCTCTCAACTCCAGTTTGGAAAGCTTGGAGTTCAAAATTCGAACCAGCTCGGCATTTGAAAAATCTTCAAAATGGAAAGCATTATCGACTGAAAACCGTCTAGCAAGTCCAGGGTTTGACCCATCCATCATCTCTTGCATTTGTTTTTTGTAACCCAGCATCAAGACTATGCGGTCATCACCTGGTACATTGTGAACTTCTCCCACAATAGTCTCAATGACTGCAGTTTTGTACGGATCAAATCCACTGGAAGATGTGCTACTTTTGCTTGAAAAAAGGCCATACGCCTCATCAATGACCAACACACAACCTTTTGAAGCGTTCAAGATGGCTGATGTTCTTTCCTCTGATTGCCCTAATGCAGAGCCAATGAAATCGTTTGGCTTCTTCACAATAATCTCTCCCTTGCTTAGCAGGCCGAGTTCTTTCAAAATCAATCCATAGAGCTTCGCCACCGTCGTCTTTCCCGTACCCGGATTCCCCAAAAACAATCGATTCAAAGAAACTTCCAGTGGTGGCTTTTCGTGCTTCTCCAGCTCTACATTTGTCTTCACCATTTCAACAAGTTCTTTCACAGATTTCTTGACGCTTGACAAACCAATCATATCTTGCAGTTCCTTCCAAGCCGCGCAATTTCCAAGAATGTCATCAGAAGGTTCAGGTCCCAATAAATCACATTTGGTAATCAGAAAGTCATCACACAACTTTCCCTCGTTCCCTTCTCGGACCAGCCGTTCTGCCTGCCTTTCACGAACGCGTTCTAAAAGATTTGCTACGGCTCGAGCATTACCAAACCCATCATTTCCTCTTCCACGACCCAAACGTTTGATCAAGATGCGCATTGATTTTCCATCAGGACCTCCCTCTATTCTGAATTTTTCTCCCAATTTGGTCTTCAAATAGGATTGCATAAGGAAAAGTAGCTCATCATCCGAGTAATCCTCGAAGTCTAACGAGACCGGGAAGCGACTAGGCAGTCCTTCGTTGTGCTCGAACAGTTTTTCCATCTTGCCACGGTACCCTGCAAGTAAGACAGCAAGTTGGCCTCTCCGATTTTCAACTTCCGCCAACAACTAGTCTAACACTCTCTTCCCTTGGATTTCAGCTTTCGGATCCAATTGGTACGCCTCATCAATAAACAAAACCCCGCCTCCTTGCTTTTCCAACGACTCCACAATCTTTTTTGCTTCCGCTACACCACCATGTACTAACTTTGCACCGCTTGTTTCCTCGAACACTGCTCCATCAAGAATTTTCAGCTCCGCCAAAAGTCTTCCATATATGCGAGCCACGGTTGTTTTTCCCGTCCCCGGGTTTCCTCTCAGGCAAGCACTGAATCTCTTTTCCTTCAAATCCAATCCTTGGCGCTTCGTTACTTGAACCGAATAATAAAAGTTCAGGAGTGTTTCCTTGACTTTCTCAAGCCCCGCCATTTTCATCATCTCGTCCAAAGCCACACAGTGCGCTCCATTGACAGTTTTCTCCTCCTCCCACTTTTTCTCCATCATCAAAGGATTCTTTTTGTCGACTTTTCTCTCGCAAAGCTTTGACCTCCATCTGTGAACAACTGAAGTAGCAGTTTTCTCACTCCACAGCACAGCCAGCCCAAAATCAGACTCGGCGCCCCCCGAGGCATGGCACAATTTCAGAAACGTCAAAGCAGTCAGAATGCACTTGTGTGCAAAACCCTCATCTGCATCCGTATGCTTATCCAGAGCGACCAGCGCAACTAGTAATTCAACTAGAAACAATGACTGATCCGAAGAAGCAAAATCATCCAAAAACTCGCGAATCTCCGGTTCCTCCCACACTGAGTCATCCCTTAGCTCAAGGCGGCATAACAAACACAATAAATTTGCATCCGGCGATTTAGCCTTTTCAAACAAGGCATAAGCACCGAGGAAGTCTTTGGATTCAAGATTCTTGAATCCCCGCGATAGAGATTTTGAGCGAAAACCGACACACTTCGGAGTCTCATGCGATGAGAGCACTCGGATTCGCATGTCTTTGGGATCCACTCCAAAACTGGCGGCTAGTTTCAACGAATCCCATGACGCACAAACAGACAGAACCACGGGAATATCCTTATCCTTCAACAATTTCCCCAGTTCACCTGCACACAGTTTGACCATCGGCTTTTCCACTACAACATTTGCAACATTCACATTGCCTCCTGATTTCTCAGATGTCTTCTTCTCCATCTCAGCAATGCGGCGATCAGCTTCTTTCCTCAATGCCTTTTTCTTCTTTTCGAATGTTGCTGAGGCGGTGTCACTGCGCAGATCTTGCTCTTTCTTCAGTAATTCGATTTCGATTTTCAGCTTCTCTTCTTGGATTCTCCTCTGTTCGTTGTCTTCGATCTCCTTCAATTTTTGTCTTTCGTCCTCAACTTCCTGCATTTTCTTTCGAATCATATCTGCATATTCAGCATCTTTCTTCGCCTTCAGTTTTGCTTCTCTCTTGAGTTTTTCACATCGCTTACAAGAAGTATGAGCATTCTGGAAACATTTGAAACTCATTGGATGGCCATCCGAGCAGGAGACAGTAACAGTTTCGGTGCAATGAACGGTAGGGTGTTTACCCTGCACGTAGGGATGACATTTACGAGGGCAAGGATGCTTACAGGGGAGAAGGTACGGACAAGAACAATTACATCCGCCATCTCGTGCAAAGTCTTCAAAAGCAGACGCCGATTCAAGAAGGCGCTCAGTTGCAGGATGCATCTGGCTAATCACAGGCAGACCAGCAAACAAATTTCCCCCACGAACAAGCATGTCTTCGATTTTGAGCCACAGCTCACGTCCAACACGATTTTTTGACGAGCAAAGAGTCTTCAGATCTCCTACCATTATCAGGCCATGTCTGGCACGAGACAACATGACGTTGACTCTCTCGGGCTCCACCAAAAAACCAATGTTCCCCTCTGCATTACTCCTAACCAGCGATACAATTACTACATCAGCCTCTTCTCCTTGATAGTTATCAATTGTTGCGATTCGCACACTCCCGCTGTCACTGTCACTGTCAACTTTCAATCCAGCTTGACGAAGTTCTGCAAGATCTTGGTCACCCAAGTACGCAGCAGTGTCTCCCTTCTTCAAAAGATCCCTAATTTCTTTCAGCTGACCAAGATACGGAGTCAAAATAACCACTTGTGAAGCCGCATAGCCTTGCTGCAAAACATATTGGGATACTTTTGCCACCATTTCAGCTTCAAAGATATTAACTTTTGATAAACCACCTTCGCCAACCTGACGGATTGATCCACCACCTTCTTCGGACGAGTGTTGAAGAAATATCAAATTCTTCTTCACCCCTTTTAGATTGGGATACGATGAAACCGACTTGGCGTCGGTCAGGGCGGGGTAGGTCAGCTGTCGCACAAGATTCGAGATGTCTGGCCTCATACGATGTTGTTGCGAGAGGGTTGTATGGGGAAATCCATTCTTCACCAATCGCTCAAACAACGACATGTTCAAATCAAATCCACTCCCACGTTCCACAGTCAACTCATACGAATTAACCTTGGGCCTGAGTTGACGATGATCACCAATCATAATTAGATGTTTTGTGTTTTCTCTCAAGCTGGTAATAATATGGGATTCCAGGATTTCTCCAGCTTCTTCAACTAATAAGACACCCGCATTGAGACTTTGAAGCTCTGACCAATGCATCGTCGCTCCCATTGTCGTACACCCAATAATGCGTTTTCCTGCTAAATTAATGTGCGACTTCCCACGGCGGAGATCATCCATCTCTTGACGGGCTTGTCCCAAGTCTCCAATCAATGCACACAATTCGTCAGCAAGAGACTTACGAATGCCTTCAACCCACTCGGATAGTTTTTTCTCGCGGTTCTTCTTGGACAACTTCCACAACCCAATCGAATCCTTAACTTTGCTCGATAATCCACCTAACAGCTCACCTTTCCTCCACATCTTCCACAACACTTT
>Ga0105054_10009440_pt1 | contig 12640 bp, 8 predicted proteins | sample BON02_FD_78091 | JGI IMG/M metagenome (GOLD analysis project Ga0105054, IMG submission 78091) | Freshwater microbial communities from Lake Bonney liftoff mats and glacier meltwater in Antarctica - BON-02 (megahit assembly) | ecosystem: Environmental > Aquatic > Freshwater > Ice > Glacier... | reverse complement strand
GGTGTACGATCGCTTGTGGGCTAGCTTCAGTCTTTGCCAACAGCCCAAAATCGTTACTGGTCATCGATATCGATCCACAGTCCAATGCTACCTATGCCTTGGGTATAGATCCGAGTACCCCCGGTACTGCCGAGTTATTGATGGGCGAACACCCGATCCCCTTAATCGCCAACGACTACTTACACGATGCTATTAATCGTTTCAATCCCTGTAAGGGTTTGGGGTCGGTTCCGATGTCAGCATCTACAATTCTAGTGATGTAGCTTTGGGCAGTTTCAATCCCTGTAAGGGTTTGGGGTCGGTTCCGATACGGTTTCTATCAGGCGCAAACTGGGTTCTTTGTTGTTTCAATCCCTGTAAGGGTTTGGGGTCGGTTCCGATGACAATATCTAATGGGTGCTATACAGTAGTAGATGTTTCAATCCCTGTAAGGGTTTGGGGTCGGTTCCGATGGCCGGAGCCTGAAAACGTTAGTATGTTTAGTTTTCAAGGTGCAAAATCGCGGATCTGCTAGATCATAACATTTAAACCCACGATCGCCTAAAAATCGAAGTGGTCGATCGATCCTCAAACCTATTACCATCAACACATTCAACCACTGCGCGGATCGCTATTCAGTAAGAATACCCCAAAGCAATACCCACCAAAGCATCTAGCCATTTTTTCCGAAATCTATTTTCAACACCTACCTATCCGCGCATCATGCAAAAAAGATTGTCTCATCCCGCACCTCCTCACCCCCAATCCGCTCCACCTTGGGATGACAGCAAGCACAAAGAAAATAGAACCGAATACTATCCTCCTCCGGTTTAATCATCTGGCTCAATCGCGCCCTCAACTTTGCATACTGGCTATCCGTCACATCACACTCAAACACGCTGTACTGCATCCATTGACCATAAGATTTGAGCATTTTGTGAATTTTCGTGCGTCGCTTATCCTCGGAAATATCGTAAGAAATCACCATGAACATAGAGATTTATTTCAGAATGAGTGGTGGATATTTATCAGTTTCCGACATCAGGTATTTTCCTAGCAGCCGCGCTTGAATTTCAAAGGCTTCTTGGTAAGTACACTGCTTTTGTAGGACTGGATGCTTGAACTTCGACTGCTTTTTTTGCTCGTAAGCTCTCAAGAAAGTCCGGCGACCCTCATCAGACAAGGAAACAGCCTTACTCAATGGCTCTGTAGTGAAATCACCCACCACTAAAGCCTTGCGATTTAAAGCCGTCAGCACCATCGCATCGACAACCAGCGGACGAAACTCCTCCATCAGATCCAAAGCCAAAGATGGTCGCCCATACCGCTCGGTATGCAGATAACCCAGATAAGGATCGAAACCGACAATATTCACCGCACTCTGGATGTCATGCGCCAACAGCGAATAGCCAAAACTCAACAGCGCGTTCACCGGATCTGTTGGCGGACGACGACGGCGAGATTCAAAGCTAAATCCATCCGCCCGAATTAACTTGTCGAAACTCCCAAAATAAGCTGCACTCCCCGCCCCTTCTAAGCCTCGCAAGGAGTCGATCCGATCCGTTCGATCGATTGGCTCGATCGCGTTGTCCAAGCGGGTTATCGCCGCTGCTAGCTCGGTATCCTCATGCTCTCGCTGGGCGCGGAGTAAAGCGATCCGATAATTTTTGAGTTTGCCGCGCACGAAACCTTGGACGACATGAGTTGCTTTCGATCCGCCATCTCGCGCCGCCGCCCATTCAGCCGATCGAATGAAGATATTCTTAGTTAAAGGTGGTTCTAAACTACCTAAATATTTACCCGTCCTCGTCAAAAAAGTCAGGGGAATTTTCCGCTCCAGTAATTCAATCAGTAGAGCTGGTGAAACTGTCGCTCGACCCATGATTACCAGTCCCTCAATCTTAATCAGCGGGACATCTAGGAGGAGGTTTTTCTCGAATCTGACATGTAATCGTTCGTCGGTTTTACCCACGAATGAGTCTTGTTGTGTAACGTAAACTGTGCCCATAGCAATTAAGTAATAGGTAATAAGTAATAGGTAATAAGTAATATTTGAAGTGCTGACTAATTCAAGCCTCTTGATATTTAATGACCTTGCTAGCTGCTTTAGGGAGGCATTGGGATTGGAGACTACAGCCTTGACAGCGAGGGGTATAGATGGGTTTGGGCATTTTGCCCGTGCTGAGTAGTTCGCGAACTGAGGCGATCGATTGCAGCGTCATCTGGCGTAAATCTGGAGTGAGTTCTACCAATTGTCGTTGGTGAGATTGGAAATAATAAACAAATCCGCGCTCGATCTGTTGTCCGGTCATTTCTTCTAAACACAGAGCCTGGGCACAAACTTGTAGTTCGTCATTGGCAAAGTCACCTTTAGCACTGCGCTTATATTCCACTGGATAAATTCGACCATCTTGTGATTCGATTAGATCGGCTTTGCCAATCAAGCCGTAGCGATCGGATTTGAGCCAAATTGCCCGAACTTGCCAGATTTCTTCGCGATGACTGTCGCCCAAAGTGTGAACGCGATCGTGTAGACTGGTACCCTCGATCGTGTACTGATTATCGACAAATTCACCAGCACAGAACATTCGCCAGCAACGGTGAGGACAGTAGTTGTACTGATTCAGTGATGCGATCGAAATGTAATCGATTTCAGTTGTCATAACCGCCTCGCCATTCCCATCCCCATCGGTGTTTTGCGCCCGACTCCAGCGTACAGGGCAAAATCTGCCAGGGCGTTGAGTTGCTTAATCTGCAATGGAGTAACATCACCCATGATTTGATATTTGACATCGCCAACGGTGCCGATGAATTTACCGATATAATCATTCGATACCTCAGTCCGAAGATCGAATGCACTGGGAAAGATTGACTCGATTGAGAAGTCTACTAATTCAATTCCACTATATTTAAGCCACCTAGACAGGAGAGAATTAAATACACATTCTCGCGTTGGTAGGGCACTATCATATTTACCCTGACGGAAACTAGTCGGGGTGGTAAAAGCTAACCGGAGTGTACGATTATGGTCTGAGGCGCGATCGAATAGCTCTGGATAGCTACAGGCATTCGCCCAAGGTTGAGTCGATTGGGGGGTGCCCTGGATGCTGGTAATCGTCAAATCTGCCGAACCTAGATGCCAAGATGTTTGAGGATTGAGATTCAGCCAGAGTTTGGTAAGTTGCCCAAATAATCGATCGTCTAAGAGGGAAATTCGCCACCAGCAGGGAGTTCCGGCGGGAATTGGTTTGGAGTGTTGATATTGAAGGGTGAGATTCGAGCGAGCAGACTGGATTTGGAGTGGGCTGAGGCTGAAGGATTTATCTGTTTTGGCTTCATGGAGTGCGTCGCCGAGTTCTTGGTTGACGGCACTCACGAGGGTGAGGAAGAGGGCGTGGATGTGTCGCCCAGTCAGGAAGTCGGGATAAATCGGCGATCGCGGGATAAGGTTGAGAACTAGGCTGTGGGGCATGAGATATGGCGTTTTATGGATTTAATAAATTCCTGCAACCGTTGGTTGCAGTTTTTCAGCGGTCTAGGAATCGCTGGAAAACCCGATCGTTAAATTACCCAAAAATCTTCTTCATCCATCAAGCGAATTTTGATGTTATTTATCGCTGCTGTAATAATTCCGGCAAAGCCAGGAATAATTGTATAGCTATCTTTTTTGACATCACTACAGTTGACACAGATAGGATACGATGCCAGTCCTTGTTTGCGGAGACGGATAATTACGCCTTGATTAGGGCTAGTTGGAACGATTACTCCAGGCAAGAATTCTTTTTCCAATGCTGATAGTAAAGGTGTTGGGGCGATCGCGCCACCCATTCGTCGTTCGATTCGACAGTTCTCAAAAGCTGAGAGCTTATTGATTTTCTTGCGAATAAATTCGGCTAAATCTCCGTCATAGTTTAGGTGGAAGTTCAGCTCATAGACTGCCTGTGCCCGCTCGGTGATTTCGATGACACTATTATTACTAGCAAATTCATAGTTTCTCAATAGATGAATCGGATCGAGTTCGGTTTCATCCGATCGATCTAGTAAACACCCTTTGGGATCGCGAATATGTAGATTCTCGAATAGGCTCGATCGAAACTGAAATAATGGTGCGTAACTAGCATTAAAAATCTTGGCAAATTGCTTGAATAATTCTGCTACTTCTAGATCGTCTTTCAAAAGTTTCTCGAACTCACCAATCTTGCGCTGTTTGGTTCTGAGTGCTTCCCAATCATCAGGAGATTCACTTTTGAGGAAAGCTGCAATAATTGCCCATTTAGAGTCGCCCCTGACCCACCTGAGTGGATTTCCGACTAGATCTTTTTCAGGGGCAGTTGAGATCGAGCGAGCTGCTTCTAAAGCCTTCATCCGACCCTGATAATACTTCCAATCACGACGACCGCCTAATGTCGTTCTAATCGTTTCAAATAATCTGGGCACATACTCAGCTTCGGCTAGTTTCTCCATCATCCCTTCGAGCATTAATAATGGTCGAGCTGTTTCGAGCAATGCCTCTGACTGCCAGTAAGCTTCTAAGAATGGACGTTCTAAGGACTTGAGTTCAGAGAGTTTCTGTTGAAGCGCGGTTCTACCTCCAGTAGAATCAAGGGTGGCAAGTGCTTCATCCCAGACATGCTCTTGAAAATAGCCGATCGCCCTAGAAGGAAGATCGGTTTGAGCTTTGCCGAGGACGCGCCCTACCCGTCCGATTCGCTGCCAGAATGCGGATCGATCTCGCGCTGAGAAAATCAGCCAATCGAGGTTTTGACGTGGGGGTGGTAAATCTCGCTCAAAGTTGAAGCCGACATCGACGGTACTAGTGGCGAGAATTACTTGTCTTTGGGCATTTTCTGCCCGTTCTTGCTTTGGTGTCGAGCCGTGAATCCGTCCGAATTTATGCCCAAGTCCTCTACTTTTAAGTAGATCTGCCAACCGATTAATATGGTTCTTCGAGTCTAAAATTACGGCTCCATATTCTGCGGGTGAGTCTGTCAGATATTGTGTCACCTCATTGGCAATCTCTAATAGAAAAGGATCGCGTTCTCGTTGCACCCGTAGTTCTAATTGGACAGGCGTTTGCGAGGGAATTCGATCGTCTCCTGTCTCACCATTTATTTGCTTAATGCGGACTCCTTTGCTTTCTAGTACAGCTAGAGCCGATTCACAAGCTGGTTCTGGCGTGGCTGTTAGTAGGATAACTCTACGTCCGGCTTGAAAGAAACCAAAAATGTGTAAGTAAGACAGATAGAATAACAGGCTAACTAACTGTTTGGCATCATAGAGATGAAATTCATCAAAGATGATGGTTGCAAACTGAGTGTAAAAGCTGGTGGCGAGGTTGACTTTATCCTTTTGGTTATAGCTAAAGAATGTGCCGTAATAGAAAATATCTGGATTCATCACTAGCAAAATCGGACGGTTCGGCCCCACTTCTGGAAAAACTGTCGCCGGATTGCGGAGTAGATTATAGAGTTTTTCACCAGGACGGGAGCCAACCCGATCGTTCGACCACGATCGAACTTCTTTGGCTGATACCGCTTTAACAACATGATTGAGCTTGCCATTAGTCGAGCGAATGAATTCTTCAGCCGCTGTTGTTTGTTGCTCGATCAGGGCATTTGTCGGGGCGATATAAACCGCGTGTCGAGTTGGCTGGTGGAGTAAGGCAGTTAGCCCTGCTTTCGTCTTCCCTGTGCCTGTCGGAGCTAAATCTAGGATGATGTCATGATCTCGCGCTGCTTCAAATACATCAACTTGATGTTGTAGAGCTTGCCCCATAAACTGTAGCTCTAGCGGTAAATTCTGACATTGGGGAATACTTCGAGATTCTAGCTCGATCGAAATTGGTTGATGTGCCATTGTGATTAGACATCCTCTAAAAATCAAACACTAGCGATACTTATTGGTGGGGGAGGGCGGGTTTTGTTTTAAATCTATGGTGAATATTGCATTAGTTACATAAACCCGCCCCTACAGATCCGTAGAATGAAATAGCCCTAACTTGCACCACCACCGCAAAACTGAAGATTAGCGGGGATAATTTGGTCGCCAATTTTCCAAGCTGCGCCGCGAAACCGGAGGTTTTTGAGTAGCGAAGTTGGTGGCATCGAAATCAGATCGAAGGCGAGTAAGTCTATCCCTGTCGGGAGGTCGGCGGTACTGAAATAGGCTTGACTGGAATAGTCCCCCACGGGGAGAACTTCGACGGAGTTGGTCGCTAATACTTCCACCCGAACTTTGCTCATGAATTTACCGACGCGAATGTATTCAGGTAATTCTCGATCGCCAAAGACGATCGTATGAAATCGACTACCGCGCTCGATCGTCCGCAATCGCCCTGTTTGAGGGAAATTACTCGGACGAAACGTTGAAGGTTTTTCCCCTTTTCGTACTCTGAGAATGTCCTCACGAGCGGTAGCCACGCGATTATTCGTCATGGCATACCAGTAAGAATCTGAGAGCGCGTTAAAACGTTCAAACCGAAAGGCGGGACTCCCACTCGGACACCAAGCGGGGAGAATGTAGCATTCCTGATGGAGCGGGGTTAAATCCTCGATGTAGCGGGGTCGATAAGTATCTTGCCCCTCTAAACGATAAGGAGATCGCGCCCATCCCAGCGCGTAGGCTAGAGCATAGTTGCCGATCGCGCCTTCGGTGTAGTAGCAGTCTGATAGCTCTCTGGATGCAAAAAAAACAGGTTCGGCGCACCAGAGTTCGATCGATCGGGCAGTTTTGAATCTGGTAGTGGGTGAAGAATTGGCTAATTGACTTGGTTGTTGTGACATCGATTAGCTCCCTACTTCCGTAGCGGTTTCAGCGGCTTCAGTAGCTTCTTTCTTCTTATCTTTAGCCTTCTTATTCTTAGGTTCGGAGACGCGACGGAATGGTTCATAGGACTCATCCAAACGTTTGAGGAAAGCTGCGCGTTCGGCATCCGACCAGTGTAGATCGACATCGGCGATCGCGGCTGTCAGTTCTGCTTCTGAGAGCTGGATCGAGATGCCGCGCCGATTGTGCCAAGAACCAATAATTTTTTTGGTCGATTCAATCAGCAGGGCATCTTCTAAAGGATGTTCCATTGGCTGATTAGCTCCGATAAAATCATCATGAATTGCCTGGATCAGTTCGAGCGAACTAGGTAATTCAGCAATACCACCAAAGATACCCAAAACTTGGTTTTCCATCCGTCCGACGCGACTAGAAACGGCACCATAGCGACTGGTGAGGAGGATATTCCCGACGATATAGCGAAACTCGTCAGCGGTGACATCTTTGAGTGTGACGATATCAAGAAAATGAACGCTAGGTTTGATATATTCGCTGGTATTTAGAGCGGTGGAAGCATTGCCCTTTTCATCGCGCATCGTACCCGTTTCAAAGATCGCATTGATCGTGCGATCGCCCAAAGTATCCCCTGCGGTGAGTAGACTAAACGCATCTTCCGTCCAAATCCGGCTTTTTTGGGCACCGCCACCACCAGCGGCGAAACCATAGAGGAAACAGTCTACACAAAACTCACAAGGTGCATTAGTATTCAGGGCACAAGCGACACCATCTTTATTTTGACGCAATAAATCCTGCGCTCTCAAGTATTCACGCCCCTTACGCCGCTCTGGAGCAATTTGCTTACGCTTAGTCATTACTAAACGTTGGACGACTTGCTTACTCGCCTCTCCAGTCAAACCAGCGGATACAAATTCCCGACACATCGGTTCGCCAGTGCCTTCCGTCCTCAGAATTAATTCCGAGCGGGAAGTTCTCAGGACGACTAAACCAATCGTGCGACCTTTAGGAAAGTTTTCGTAGGTAGTTGCTAAAAATGGAGCTAATTTTTCGATTGACATGATAATTTCCTGGGTAAGTTTTCAGATTCTAGTTAAACCTTTATTCTGCTGGTGCAGTTTCTTCAATTTTTTGGCTGGCTCTTAACTCTCTTCGAGCTTCTTCTAAGAAGAATAAATAGGCAGCTTCCAGATTTTTCTGGTCATTTAAAACCTTCTCTGGACGACCTTGATAGACTTCTTCGTACAGCTTTCGCAAGACTGCATAGTAGCTTTTGAGGTATTCTAATTTGGTTAAGCCCACGCCATGTTCGCGGATGCGATCGAGCCTAGTATGATATTTCTGTACCAAAGCGGCAAACATGAAATCTAAGTCCATATAGCCTTTCTGGGCGCGTGTGGCTGTCATGAATTCGGCAAAAGGTTCTACGAGCGAAGTCCGCTTTTCAGCAGAGCTGCCCCAAAGTTTTGCTTCAGCCGCAATCTGCGTGGCTTCTTTTAAATAGCGAGTGAGACTGGAATTATCGTTGGGCATAAGACTCTCTAATAGTGTGTGCAAAGGTGCGCGAATCTTACTCCAGTTGAAGGCAATATTCGGTTCATCCTGTTCTCGAAGTATCCACCGTAGGAGGACAAAATAAAGACTGAATGGCTCAGAACAGGCACGAGCTAAATCATAGATACAATCATCTAGTTTTGATAAACTGACAATTGCGATCGCCAAATCGCTCAAGCAGCGCAAACGAGTCAGAATTTCGGTGGCATTAGATCGATCGTAAAATCCAGATCTAGATCGATTCTCCAGAGGAGAGGCTCCGCCAACGATTGTCAACAACGCTTGCAATGTCGAAGGAATACCTTCAACTCTGCCGAATGTTTGAACTGAAGTATCCACTTGCAAACTAGAACTCAGGATAAACGGGAAGCCAATCTCCGGCGCAAGAGCTAGTTCTAAGGCTAATCGCAATGACTTCAATAGGGATAATGAAGCCGTCGTATCGCCCCACATCAACGGAAGAATCGTCATCGAATGAACAAACTCTTTCCGTTTGGGAAAGGCGATTCCCACAACTTTATTCGGCTTGAATACGATCGCTTTATCCCGATAGAGCTTGAGTTCATCCAGGGTGACAGTCCCACCTTCGGCATTCGTTGCTGCTGTCTCCTGAAGCCATTCTTGCCATAGTTCTAATAACGCTGGCGAAGAACCTGCGGGTAAGGCGAAGTGAAGATAGTGCGGTGGCTCTTTTTTAGCAGCAGGGAAATGGGCACCCACGGTCATGAGTTGATAAGCCAATGCCACCATCGGCTCGGATTGACGGACTGGATCGCTAGACATCCCGCCTGGGAGACGATTTGAGAACATTTGGATCTTGGTGCCGATCGGCATTTTATCCGAACTCAAAGCGGCTGTTTCACCAATGGTTGCGCCCAGAGAACATCGCTGTCGGGGATGGGCATTGATGTAAGCATCTAGCTCATTCGTGCCGATTATTGGACGAACTGCGGGACAATTTAACGATCGCCGCACTGCATCGATCGTTTCCTCAGATACCTCTTCATCCCCTTCACTAGTGCTACCCTGCCGCAGCTCTAGCGATTCTGCTACAGCCGCCATCGCCCCCTCCATCCCATTCGGCGCAGTTTTTGCGGCAAATAAAGGTTTCCCATACTGCGAATCGAACGGCTCTAATGCTAACCGCTGCTCGGCTGAGAATCCAGCATGATGGGCAATTCGATCCCAAACCTGCTCTGGTGGCATTTTGACCTCCCGATAGCTGAGGTAGGCTGCTTTTAACCCCTCGGCGATCGCAAAATCATCAGCGTTAGCGACGGGTGCGAGTCCAGATTCGATCGCCGTAGCTAATACCGTCGCCTCGACTTTCTGATTGCCCCACTTTTCGAGATCGGCTTGAACTTTCTCAAGTTTGAACCCAGCTTTTTTGCGCTCTAGTAGGGCTGAAACTACGCTTAGAACCTCTGTTCGATCGTGTTGAACAGCCTGGGCTGAAACCTTGATTCCATCCTTCGTCGGGCGCACGAGTTGCTCGATATTGCTGCCAAATACTCGATCGATCTTCCGCTGCCATTCGATCGCGATTTCAGCAGTCAGATCTTCATTTGGAATAGTTTCACCTTCCACCAAGAAGCCATCGGCGAACAGGGCAATGGGATGATAGCCATGTTTAGCTAAGACCTCTTCACAAGCACCCAACAATAATGCAGTAATGTACCCGCGATGTTCCGTTACACCTACTCTAAATAGTTCGCATGGTCGATCGAACACATGAATTAACTCAGTACGGAGTTTCGGAATGAGTTTTTCGGCCGGCAATTCCAAATCAAATAAATCCGCAGCACGTAAAATTGATGCCCACTGTTCGATACGAGGATCTTCTGGTAAAAACCTCGCCCCATCGCTGACATTATGCCCTGAGTGGCGTTCGATTAACTTTCGAGCTAATTCCAAATCTGCATCATCAGTAATAAATTGCCCGACTTCAGCTTGCTCTAACTGTTCGCGAAGGAAATCAGGATTCCTTGCCAATGTCTTGACACTGCGTTGAACAGGGGCGGGGTCGAGCTTGTTCAGATCGTGTACGGCGGTTGCAGCTAGTAATATGGCACGTTCTCGATCGGGTACTTGTGCCAAACGGCTAATCGTCAAGCCGAACTGACAAGCAGAATCTAAATGCTCTGCAAGCGTGTGACTTTCGCGACTACCCCACTGAAGATGGTTGCCATGCCTACCGTAGAGGTTGGGACGTACATCGTTGAAATATCGTTCTTCGAGAGTTTTGGGTGGGCGATTAAACAAAGACATTTGGTCTACTTGATAATTGAAAGGAGGATCGAGCTTATTTTATTTAATCGATTCAAATAATCAGTTGTCACTAAAGTACTTCGAGCGATTCCAAAAAATAGGTGGATCTAGATTGGACGAGATTAAACAAGCGTTACCCCGTCCAATCGTTACTTTATGCCAACTGTTCGACAATCATTCTGTACTCATACTGTTTAGCGGTTACTTTCCGTTTTTCAAATCGGTAGCCTTTGGACTTCAGTATGTGAATGGTTGCTGAGAAGCGATGGCTGATTTTATCAACCAACTCATCGGCATGATGCCAGCAACCGTCAGACATGAGTGAGATCATTCGATCTGGGAGATTATTATTCAAAATTTTGAACCTCTGAATGGTATACAACTGAGCAAGCCACAAGTTAATCTAGGAGGTAAGAAATATTTTTGACTGAACTGGGCTTGCCTAGTTCATTTTCAATGAAAATTTAAAAATAGTTAATAGATCTCTAAAGGTTTTCTGAAGATAGTCAAGGTCTTTATACTTCAAACGTAACTCGCGACATTGAGACTTACTTCGGTAAAATGGAGGCATAGTAAATCCCTTACAGGGATTGAAATAATACTTCTCTCAAGAGCTATAAAGCTCTCAATCAAGTAATCCCTGTCAGGGATGGATAACAAAACATTCACTTCTCGCCAGGATCTATCCTGGCTTTTTTAATGCTCATATATACTTCTCACTGGAACTAGTTGATCTATGCACTTATTGTGTAATTAACTGATTAAGCCTACTCTAACAGCTACAATATGAGACTACAAGCCTTTACCATCATAAAGTGTACGGACAAATGAAATTAATATGACTCGCACTGGACGCGCTCTTACCCTCTCCCTCAACGAAACCGATCGAGCAGCCCTCACTCAACTGGCTCAAGAATTTGGCATGATGTGGGGCGACAAACCCAATATCTCCAAACTGATCGAAACAATCGCCAAACGAGAACTACTCATCGCCCATAACAACGATTGGGACTCAGATAGGATTCAAGCCTTAAACATTGCCATCAAAGCTCTAATCGATGCCGGGAAAACCACCGAAGCTGAGATCGTCGCGCAGATGCTGCTCGATCGATCCGAACTTACTATTCCCCTCCGCGCTGAACTTATTAAGTATCTGGATAATCCTATTCCGCCCTGGCGACAAAAAATCGAAGAACTGCGCCATCAACATCGTCCCTTTCGCCTAACTTACCGCGATGCCGCCGATCGACCATTCGTTTTTACCATTCTCTATGGGGAAATCCAAACAATTGAGAAACGCCAATATTTAACCTGTCAATGCGTCGAATCAGAGGGGAACATTGATGTACCTGGACTGCAACACAACTGGTTCCTGAGACTCGACCGGATACAGAATGCGATCGTCATCCCGATGGCGGAGAAATGGGATAAAAAAGGGCTAGAAACTATCCTCGTTGAGTTTCATTTGACTAGGGGGCTAGCTTTTGGCTACGAGCGCAGAAAGGACGATCTAGAAGTGACGGATCTAGAAACCGATCAACCAACTAAGCGGGTAGTTCGTAAAATCAACAGTACGTTCTGGTTCTTGCGGGAGATTTTACCCTATGGGGATGATTGTGTAGTTGTGGCACCAAATGCGGTCGTCGATCGAATGCGTCAAAAAGTCCGGTCTTTGGCGGCACGATACCCTGAAATCTAATTAAAAAAGCTGAGGAATACCCATATCGATCGATGGATAAGTTGGGAGAATTATAACTACCTCAACAAATAATTCTCTAGTTCTGGATATAGGGGAAATAAACCATCCACACTGGCTAGTTTCGCCGCATACTCGATGGCTGTCGCAATAATCAATCGGTCGAATGGATCTTTGTGATTTGTCGCATACCGTTGGCGGTACCCAAAGTTCTTCGGTTTGACCTTCTACACCAACCTTGCGGTAAGCCAGTAGATTCCGCACGGTCTTGGTATCACCGTTGCGGAGGTCGAAGACTCAATCGACATCATCCACCAATTTAAAAAACAATTTTATAGACCAAAATCGGAAAGTGCTTTTTTG